>ENA-OQET01000910-OQET01000910.1-human-gut-metagenome-genome-assembly--contig:-NODE-910-length-14404-cov-3.409260_pt1 | contig 14404 bp, 17 predicted proteins | sample MGYA00242800_ERZ504645 | MGnify/ENA primary metagenome ERZ504645 (study PRJEB26092, sample SAMD00036308) | human gut metagenome | host: Homo sapiens | study: EMG produced TPA metagenomics assembly of... | reverse complement strand
CTCTGGCTATAGCAACTCTCTGCTGTTGTCCTTCCTGAGAGCTGATTTGGAAGATGCGTCAAGTCTCTGGTCTGAGCCCCAGTGTCTCTGTTATTTTTTTTACAAATTCCTTATCGACTTTACCGCCATCCAGTTCGATTGGAAGCACGATGTTTTCGTATACATTTAGTACAGGCACCAGATTATATGCCTGAAATACAAAGCCGATTTTTCTTCGTCTGAAAATGGTAAGTTCCTCATCCTTCAGGGAAAAGATATCTTTGCCATCCACGAATACTTTGCCGGAGCTTGGTCTGTCCAGACCACCCAGCATATGTAAGAGGGTGGATTTGCCACTGCCGCTTGTGCCCACAATAGCCACAAACTCTCCTTTTTCTACATTGAGACTCACGCCATCTAAGGCATGTACACAGGCCTCACCTGTTCCATAAGTTTTCTTCAAATCACATGCTTGTAAAATATCCATATATCCTCCATAAAAACTAAAAAACTGTATGCAGCAATTTTTCACTACATACAGATTATTACACAATATTCTTTCCAGATTCTTTCCGGAAATAATTAAATTATTACAGTTTTGAAAGATTTAAGCCGATCTTGGCAGAAAAACAGAAAAAGTACTGCCCTGTCCGTATACAGAAGACACCTTTATGTAGCCGCCCTCTCCGCTTATAATCTGCCGGCTTAGATACAGTCCTATTCCCACGCCTTCCATATTTTTGGTATCTTCTGAGCGGTAAAATCTTGAAAAAATCTTAGAAAGCTCCTCCTCTTTTATACCAATTCCGCTGTCCTTTATATCAATTCTTACAAACATTTCATATGCCGTGACAGACAGGCTTATACTGCCCTCATTTGTGTATTTTACAGCATTATCGAGGATATTGCAGATGGCTTCCAAAGTCCACTTGCTGTCAAAATAAGCTTTTTCATCCGTGTCATGGAGTATAAGCTCAAGCCCCTTGGCCCTGGCTTTGGACTCTGTCTCTTTTACAGCCAGCGTCAGCATCGGCTTAAGCGCTTCTTCCTGTGGGGCGAGCTGCAATATGCCGTTTTCAAGTCTTGACAGCTTCACCAGAGAGTCGATTAAAAACTGGAATTTTTCCGACTGGGCATGAAGCTGAACAATATTTTCACACATCTGGGCTGATAAATTGCCCGTATCCTCCTCAAGCAATAGCTCGCTGTATAAGAGCAGATTGGCTATGGGAGTTTTGGTCTGGTGGGAAATATCCGCAATCAACGATTTTATTTTGTCCTTTTCCAGTTCCACATTTCTGGCAGATACCACAGAAGCACTCAGATAATGAGCGAACCTGGTCTCAAGCGAAGATAAGCGTGTCTCGTCAAAGCTTTTTTCAGAAAAATTCCCTTTGACTGCCTCATTTAACATATTTTCTATTGTATCAATGGTTTTCTTCGTGCGCAGATGGTTGATTAAAATTACAAGTGCTGTAATTACAAGGCATATGCCCACTATACAGATGGCTGTGTTATAGTCATTCATTCAAATCTATATCCTATTCCATATACTGTTTTAATGCTGTCCGGTATACCAAGCTTGTCCCTGAGCCTCTTGACAGACACAGAGAGGGCATTTGGCATCCACAAATTCCGCGCTGTCATTCCAGACTCTGTCCAGGAGAAAATCTCTGCGGAGGTTTATGCCCTCATTTTGAACCAGAAGCCTCAAAAGCCGCTGCTCGGTCTTACTAAGCTCGATTTCCTGTCCATCTACTAAAAATATCATTCTCTCAAAATCAAATTCATAGCAGCCCTTCCTGTATACACTGGCAGAGGTATGTGCCTGTAAGCTTTCCGCCTTTCTAAGCTGGGTATTTACCCTTGCCCTTAATACTGACAAGGAAAAAGGCTTTGTGATGTAGTCATCTGCGCCAAGCTCCAACCCCTTTACTATATCCATGTCGGTATCGTTGCGGTCAGGAGAATAACCGGTATATCTGGATAGTTCCTTTTTAGTTCCTGTAAAAAATCAAGCCCGCTTCCATCCGGCAGATTTATGTCAAGTAATATGAGAGACGGACAGCCGCACAGGAACTGGTCTCTTGCAGCTTTTATAGTCTCACAGGAGACAAGCTTTCGGCTCTCTGTCTTTAATGCCTTGCACAGTCCCTGATTTAAGGCTGTATCGTCCTCTAGGATTAATATTTGCTCCATCTGTATTTCCTCATAGTCAATCAATATTTTAGACTATTATAGCACAGGAGAATTTTGAGAATAGGATATTTTAAAATTTCCGTGTTATCCCTCCTAAAGCCCCTATTTTCAGGCACAAAAAAATCACCGTCCCCAGAGCTCTAAGCCTCTAAAAACAGTGATTTGTTAGTGCGCGATCAGGGTTCGAACCCTGGACACCCTGATTAAGAGTCAGGTGCTCTACCAACTGAGCTAATCGCGCATCTTCAATTGTCTGTGTTACGTTCTCCGTAACGACAAGATTTATTATATAATAAGGTTTTTTAAAATGCAAGTACTTTTTTATTTTTTTCATATTTTTTTCACAGCTCTCATATATTGATATGGGGGTTGAATTTATGAAGCATATTATCCATTATGTTACAACCAATTTCAAAAAAATCTTTCATACTGTCTGCACAGAGATTATCTCCTGCATTCAAGGCACAGCTCTGCATTTTGTCCTGGTCGCTGCCTTTCTCGGAACACTGAATCATTTCCTGTATTTTTTATCCGGGCAGTCTCCAATCATTGCACTTTTCTGCCCGGTTAATGAATCCGTGTGGGAACATTTGAAACTTTTATATTTTCCTTTTTTATTCGTAAGCATATGGGAATATCTGTCTCTGCATCCGGTTGTTTTACCGTTCTTTTACTGTCGGTATCTGGGTGTGCTTCTCGGAATGTTTTTTACTGTTTCTGTTTTTTACACATATTCCGGGATTCTCGGCCGGAATTTCCTGATCTTAGACATCCTGCTTTTTTATTCCAGTGTAATATTTTCATTTGGAATGTCTGAATATATTTCCGGCAAGACCCGTTCTCCTCACAAGACAGAACCTGGCTTTGTAGTCTCACTCTGGTTGATAACATCATTTTTCTTCTTTGTATTTACATGTTTTCCGCCAGATCTTCCGTTATTCTATTCAGCATAAGTACAACAACCATCAACACATTTCCCTACATATATAATTAATTATTCACACCATGATGTGCAACATAGCTGTTAAGATCCAATGCTTTGAACACATATCCCTGTGACTGATAATATTCAATAATTTTCGGCAGCGCTTCCACAGTTGTATCTTTTGTCTCGGAATCATGTGACAGCAGGATGATATTATTGTCATGGAAACTGGTTGCCTGATCCACAAGCTGTTCCGTTGTTCTCACGGCCCCGTCTCCTGAACTTCCATTCCAGTCATAATATTGATATCCTCTTGCCTGAACCTCCTGCGTAAGCGTTGTCATAATTCCCTTCGTGTAACTTGCAGATATGGTATTCGAAGATCCTCCCGGAAATCTGATAAAACACGGAACATAGCCGATCTCTTCTTTTACAAGCTGTCCAATCTGGTCAAGATCCTGAAAATATGCATCAACAGATGCATACACCTTTGCGTAATCATGAGAATATGTATGCATTCCGATCGTATGTCCTTTATCATAAGCCTTTTTGATCATATCTTTATATTCCGGCATGGCTCCTGTAACAAAAAACGTTGCTTTCGCATTGTATTTATCCAAAATGTCCAGCACCGCCTGCGTATTCTTAGACGGTCCGTCATCCAACGTCAGATAGACAACTTTTTCATCCGATTGTTCTGTTGTACCCACTTTTCTTCCTGGTTGAACTGCAAATTCACTTCTGTCATCTGCCTGATCTTTTTGGCCTTGATTTTCTTTATTGGATGCATCAGTTTCATTCTCATTGATCGTAAGTTTTTTTGCAGTTGCTTTTTTCTTTGATACTGCCTTTTTACTTTCCGTCTCGGCCGTTGTCATCGTTTTACCGGCATTCTTTTTTATAACATGCCCGCCGATTCCCACACCTATGATCACTGCTGCTATGCAGACTGCCGCAATCAGAATCTTTCTCTGTGCACGATCTTTTCGTCTTCTATTTTTTAACTTTTTCCTGCTCATACTTTTTTCCTCTTTAATTTTCAACTTTATTCTCACTTTTAAGTGATTGCTTTTTCTTTTTTACTATCATACCGCTTTTTTCCTTTTTATCAAGCCTTTTCTCGAGACTTTTTCACTACAATGTAGTATTGTAATAAATAGATTATCACTTACAAATGTCGAAAGGAGTTTTTAATATGAGTGAAAATGAAAATAAAGTCTGTCCTGTCAGCTGCAAAATCGAACATCACGCCATGATGTTCGCATTTCTCGCCAAACATGCAATTGAATTATGCGGTGAAGCCGGAAAAGACGCAATCCTTGCCGGAATGACTACCTATGGAAATGAACGGGGTGCCCGCATGGCGGCAAATGCTCTCGCACACGGTGATGAACTGACTACCATGACCAATCAGGCATACGGTGAATGGAAACCAGATTACGCCGGACAAATGGACTTCGGAACACTTCGCACCGAACCGACACTTCAGACTTACATTGCAAAATGTGCATGGTGTGAAGCATGGAAAAAGCATAACATTACCGAATATGGGAAATATTATTGCGTCAATGTAGATAATGCCGTTTACCAGGGATTCCGCTCTGATTTCGTCTGTACCCCGACTGCCACATCCATGAGCTGGGGCGGTGAACGTTGTGAATTCGACTGGGGACATCCACTTTCGCCGGAAGAGGTTAAAGAACTGGCAGAGAAAAAGGCGGAACTCGGAACTTCCTGTATGAAAGATTTTAACTTCCATACAGCACATTTGAAATATACTGTCAGCCAGACGCTGATCCAGAAGCTTGGTGAAAAAGGAGAAGAGGCTGTGAAGCTTGCCCTTGCTGATTATGTAGATACATTTGGACAGGAATATCTGGATGTACTAAACGGTCTTTATCCTGTTGAATAGTTTTTACTTTTCATATAAGAAAACTATGAAATCTATTTACATCCTGTTTTTCTGTGCTAAAATGATAGATAAACACCCGATTCTATGAGGAGGTATCTATATTTTGAATAAACTAACAACCGAACATACACCTGACAATATGATTGCCACATGGCTTGACAACCATCAGGACGAGCTGGTCCGTACTGCCGATTACATTTTCCATCACCCGGAACTTGCATATCAGGAGACACTTTCTTCCAAATGCCTGGCAGATTATCTGGAAAGCCAGGGATTTAAAATAACATGGAAAACAGCCGGTATCGACACCGCATTTACCGCAGTCTGGGGAGGCGGAAAACCAATCCTCGGATTCCTGGCCGAGTACGATGCTCTGGCAGGTGTCGGACACGCCTGCGGGCACAACCTGCTTGGAACAGCCGTTGCCGCAGCGGCATGTGCATTAAAAGCCGATATGGAAACAACCGGTGCAGCCGGAACGATCTGCGTCTATGGCTGCCCGGCCGAAGAGATCATGTCCGGCAAGATCGTGATGAACGATCATGGAGTCTTTGATGACCTCGATGTTGCTATTACCTGGCATCCATTCGACCGCAACCGTGTCAGCAACGATATCTGGCAGGCACAGGACATTAAGAACTACACATTCCACGGACTTAGTTCCCATGCTGCCAAAGCACCGGAAAAAGGCCGCAGCGCCCTGGATGCCGCCGAACTCATGAATGTAGGCGTCAATTATCTCCGTGAACACGTACCGGGAGATGTCCGTATGCATTATGCCTACATTGATAACGGTCTTCCGGCAAATGTTGTTCCGGATATCGCAAAGACAAATTATTTCATCCGCTCCTACTTACGTTCCCGCACCGAAGATGCAAGCGAACGTGTAGACAACTGCGCCAGAGGTGCCGCTCTTATGACAGACACCACCGTCGATATCGAACTGGTCGCAAGCTGCAGTGAGATGAAAGTTAATCGGGTACTGACAGAATTATATTACAATGCTATGACCAGAGTTCCGACACCGGCTTATACACCGGAAGAGCTGGATTTTGCAAAGCAGATCACAAAAGAAGCCGGACTCATCAATGACGGGACACTATTCTCCGGCCTGGAACCGCTTGAAGACGAACCGGTTCCGATCGCTATCGGCACGGACGCTTCACAGGTCAGCCACACCGTCCCGTTGATCACCTTAAGTGCCGCTACGATGTGTAAAGGTACCCCGCTTCATCACTGGGCTGCTGCCAGACAGGCCGGTATGACTATCGGACAGAAAGGTATGTTCTACGTTGCGAGATGTATGGCAGAAGGAACGAAATTATTGATGGAAACTCCGGGAAGTATCGAAAAAGCATGGGAACTGCACAAGCTGACTCCTTAAAGCTCCTGTCATTGCATACTGTACACTTTATAAATATCTGCTCTAAAACATCTCATGACCAAACTAGGAGGAATTATTATGATCACAAAAAAAATCGGAATTATCGGATGTGGCAATATGGGCGGTGCCAATTCTCTATGGCGCACTCGACATCCGGGTGAATTAAAAGACATGGTCACATCCCCTGGCGGAACAACCATCGAAGGCTGCGAGGCTCTTGAAAAAGCCGGCATGCGTGGTGCTGTAATCGAATGCATTAATGTAAGTACAGAAAAATCCCGTTCATTATAATCGTTGTCATTCTATGTCGATTCATGCATCGGAATTATCAGACAAAAGAGGAGTTATCCACAGTTTCCCGTGGATAACTCCTCTTTTGTTGGGGATAAGTGGAATTACTTTGCAAAATTTGTCGTTACATTTTCATCCTCTTTATCACCTTCAACCGTGTAAATTCTTCTCTTTCCTTCTCCTCCAGCGCATTACTGATCGTATGCACCAGATTCGTATACATCGGTATCGTAATATTCTTAAGCGCATTCGCCCGCTTCTGTGTCTTCTTGATATTTGCGGCCAGACGGTACGCCGAGTTCTCCACCTCAGCCAGCTTGATCGTAAGTTCCTTCACTTCCCGGAAAGCTTCTCTTGCAATATCCACCGACTCGTGTGTCGTGCTGAACGAATACGTCAGATCATTCTGCTTCGCATCATACTTGATGTGCGGGATCTCCGTTCCCATGATGCTTCTGGTCTGCATCTTCAGCGAATCCTCGATTGGAACAGTAAATGCCAGTTCCTGGACTTTACTGATCCCGTGTTCGATATTGGCACGCTGTAGGCAGGCATATGCTTTTGTAAAGGTTGCATCGATCTCTTCCTGGATGTCTTTCGCCTCATCGATCAGTCCCATCAGTTCTTTCAGAAGAATATTCCGCTTTTTATCCATCAAGTCATACCCCTGACGTGCAAGCATCAGAGAATTCTTTGCAAGCATCAGATTTCCCTTGGTAGGAAATTCTCTCGGATCCATATGCATCCCTCCTACTCTTCCGTCTCCAATGTCTCTTTCGTATCCTTCCAATACTTCTCAACCAGCTTCGTATCAATACGGTCCAGTTCTTCCTTCGGCAGAAGTCCAAGCAGTTCCCAGCCAAGATCCAGCGTCTCCATCATCGTCCGGTTCTCCGCCGGTCCCTGGCCAATATAGCGTCTCTCGAATTCTTCACCGAACTTCAGATACTGTTTATCGATTGGTGACAATTCATCTTCTCCGATAACCGAAGCCAGATTTCTCGCCTCTCCAACCTTTGCATAGGCAGAGAATAACTGGTTCGCAAGATCCTGATGATCTTCCCTGGTATATCCTTTTCCGATGCCGTCCTTCATCAGTCGTGACAGCGATGGCAGGATACTGATCGGCGGATAGACTGCCTGCCCGTGCAGATTACGGTCTAGTACGATCTGTCCTTCTGTGATATATCCGGTAAGGTCAGGGATCGGATGTGTAATATCATCATTCGGCATGGTCAGGATCGGAAGCTGCGTTACGGAACCATTTGCCCCGTCCACAATACCGGCACGTTCATAGATCGTGGCCAGTTCACTGTATAAATATCCCGGATATCCTTTTCTTGACGGAATCTCGCCACGGGAAGAAGACACTTCACGCATGGCTTCCGCAAAAGAAGTCATATCCGTCAGGATAACCAGAATGTGCATATTTTTCTCAAATGCCAGATATTCCGCTACCGTCAGCGCAACCTTCGGCGTGATCAGACGCTCTACCACCGGATCATTTGCCAGATTCAGGAACATACACACATGATCTGCCACACCGCTTTCCTCAAATGTCTTACGGAAGAATTCTGCCACGTCATGCTTGACTCCCATCGCACCGAATACAACCGCAAACTGTTCATCCGAATTGTCTCCAAGTGAAGCCTGCTTTACGATCTGTGCCGCGAGCTGGTCATGCGGCAATCCGTTTCCCGAGAATATCGGAAGCTTCTGCCCGCGGATCAGTGTCGTCAGACCGTCAATCGCCGAGATTCCGGTACGGATATAGTTTCGTGGATACTCCCGTCTGACAGGATTCAACGGAAGTCCGTTTACATCCCGTTTTTTCTGCATCTGCAATCGGACCAAGTCCATCGATCGCTTCCCCGATTCCGTTAAATGTACGTCCCAGCATTTCCTCCGATACAGTAACTTCCATCGGATGTCCCGTAAGTCTTGTATGGGTATTATCCAGTGACATATTTTCTGTCCCTTCAAATACCTGGATCACAGCCTTGTCTTCATCCAGCTCTACGATACGCCCCATTTTCCTCGTATTATGATCTACAATAAATTCTACGATCTCATCGTAAAATGCATTTTCCACGCCTTCCAGCACGACGAGAGGGCCATTTATACTGCTCAGTCCAAGATATTCTATTGCCATCTTACGTCCCTCCCTTTACGCATTCTTCTCGATGACGCGGTTATAGAAGTCATCAATGTCTAATTTATACAGATCCAGTAACTGCAGGTTGTCATTCGGCACATCATACTTGATCGCAATGACCTTTTCAAATATACCTTCCGCCTTCAGTACCGACATCGGCATTCCCATTGCCACCAGTTTCCTGCTGGTCTTATACAGATACAGGATCACGTCCATCATCTTGAACTGCTTCTCCAGCGATACGCACGTATCATCCTTATGAAATGCATTCTGCTGCAGGAATCCCAGACGGATCACCTTTGCGATCTCCAGGATCAGTTTCTGATCATCCGGAAGCACATCCCCGCCGATCAGTTTTACAATCTCCATCAGACTGCTCTCCTGGTTCAGGATCGCCATCAGACGGTTCCGGTAATCAACGAATTTCGGCGATACATGATCCGAATACCAGCCGCTTAAGTCATTCAGATATTCACTGTAACTCGTCAGCCAGTGGATCGCAGGGAAATGTCTCGCATACGCCAGTGATTTGTCCAGTCCCCAGAAGCAGCGCACGAAACGCTTCGTATTCTGTGTAACCGGCTCGGAGAAATCGCCTCCCTGCGGAGACACCGCTCCGATGATAGAGACAGATCCTGTCGCACCATTCAACGTCTGCATCATGCCGGCTCTTTCATAGAATGCCGACAGTCTCGATGCCAGATATGCCGGGAACCCTTCCTCCGCCGGCATCTCTTCCAGTCGTCCGGACAGCTCACGCAGTGCCTCTGCCCATCGGGATGTCGAGTCCGCCATGATCGCCACATCATAACCCATGTCACGGTAATATTCCGCCAGTGTAAGTCCGGTATAAATGGATGCCTCGCGGGCAGCCACCGGCATGTTCGAGGTATTGGCGATCAGCGTCGTTCTGTCCATCAAAGGATTTCCTGATTTCGGATCGACCAGCTCCGAAAACTCTTCCAGAACCTGCGTCATCTCATTTCCACGCTCGCCACATCCAATATATATGATAATATCCGCATCCGACCATTTTGCGATCTGATGCTGGGTCATCGTCTTACCCGTTCCGAATCCTCCCGGGATCGCAGCCGTTCCACCTTTTGCAATCGGGAACATCGTATCCAGAATTCGCTGTCCTGTTACCAGCGGCACACTTGCCGGGAATCTCCGGCTCACCGGTCTCGGTACACGGATCGGCCAGTGCTGTGTCATCGAAAGTTCTCGTTTTTCTCCATTGAACAGTTCAATCGTAACCAGCGTCTCATCAATCGTATACTCACCATCCGGAACCACAGATATAACAGTTCCTTCCACTCCCGGAGGAACCATACATTTGTGCACGATAGCCCGCGTCTCCGGCACTTCCGCAATGATTGTTCCACCCTGTACCATATCGCCTTCCGCCACTGTGATATGCGTCTCCCAGAGCTTCTGGCGGTCCAGTGCATCCACACTGACACCCCGGGTGATAAATGCCCCGCCCTTGTCAGCAATCCGCTCCAGCGGTCTCTCAATACCGTCAAAGATATTATTCAGGATACCGGGTGCCAGCGTAACCGACACTGCCGCTCCCGTACCTTCCACAAGTTCTCCTGGATGCAGTCCGGAAGTCTCCTCATACACCTGTACTGTCGTCCGGTCCTTATCCAGGGAAATAACTTCACCAACCAGCTTTTCCTCTCCCACATGGACCATTTCCGACATCTTAAAATCCGTCTTCCCTTTCAGGTAAATGACCGGTCCGTTGATGCCATATATCTTTTCTGTCTTTCCGCTACTCACCCTTTACACCTCCCCGGAACCGGAATTTCTGGTATTCATTTTCCAATGCCCCTTTGAATGCATAATCCACCAGAACATTCTTCTCAGGCACAACCGCACGCACACCGCCGATGAAATCCACTTTGCTGATCGTCAGCGTCATTCCCGTGCGCTCCTCCAGATATGTCTTCTTATCTGCATCGGACGGATTGATATAGATCGTCATCGCCATCCCGGATGCAAACTGTGCTGCTTTCTCTATATAACGGATCAGAACCTCTTTATACTCTTCTGTTCTCATAAATGCCAGAAGCTTTAACTGTACTTCTTCGAACAGTTCTGTCTTAAGTTCTGTCTGTATCTTACCCATCTCACGTTTTAATTCAAGCTGCGCCTTTGACATCGCCATATTCAGCTGCTGTTTTGCAGTCACACTCTCCGCACGCACTCTCGTCTCCGACTGCCGTCTGGCTTCGATCTGGTGCTGCTCGAACACACTTCTCAGCGCATCCTCATGCTGCTTTATGATCGCATTCGCCTCCGCTCTTGCCTCTTCCATCGCTGCCGTGCGGATATGCGTGATCTTTTCTTCGTTTGTCAAATGTGCCACCTTCTTCCTGTCTATAATTTCAACCCTATCGCTTCATTTACATACGACGTGATAAAATCTTTCTTACGTCCGGTCCCGTGTCTGTCAGGAATCTCGATCAGAAGCGGCATTGTCCGCTCCAGCTTGATCTCGTCAATCAGGTCCGGGAATTCTCTTCCGAATTTCTCCGTCAACAGAATCACACCTACATCTTTATCCTCCATGGCATTCTCGATCGCACACCGGAGTTCTTCTCTTTCATGTACCACGATTCCGTCTACCCCTGCGAGACGCATTCCTGTCAGAGTATCGATATTATCACTGATCAGATACATCTTCATCTTACAATTTACCCAAGATCATGAAGGAAATGATCAGTCCGTACAGACACACACCTTCTGCAAGACCTACGAAGATCAGTGACTTACCAAGTGCACTGGAATCTTCACTAATTGCACCCAGAGCCGCACTTGCTGCACTTGCAACGGCGATACCACCGCCGACGCAGGAAAGACCGGTTGAAAGTGCTGCTGCCAGGTATCCGAATCCTGTTGCGTTTGACGCCGTATTGCCGGCTGCTTCCGCTGCCTGTACCGGATCTCCCGCAAAAAGCATGATTCCTGCGATCAGAACAGTGCTGAAGAAAAAGAATATATTTGTGCCGATAGCCCTCTTATAACGCTTCTTCGTCCTCTGTCCGATCAGAAAATATCCAAATGGAATTACAATACTCAGCAACAATGTTACAACGAATAATACTCTAACTGTCAGGCTCATATTTTTGTCCTCCTGTAAATATATCTTTGAATTTTATTACTTTCTGTCACTCTGACTGTGGAACGGCTTAAATTCCCGTCCGGTTCCTTTATAGAAACGGCTGAACATCTCATAGTATTCCAGACGCAGTACCTGGATACCGACGACCAGCCCTTCCAGTCCGCACACCAGCACATTTCCAAGCACGAACACGATCCAGTTCGTATGCCCCGCACTTGCGCCCGATAACATCAGCACAACCTCCATCATCGCCGCATGACTGACGGCAAATGCACCGATACGCACATAAGAAATGGTATTGGAAAAATAACTCAGCATCGTCTCAAACAGTTCGAAGAACGCCTGCACGAAGAACATCACCTTTCCCTCTTCCATCTTCTTATGCTGCTTTGTCACCAGATTGCCCAACGGTTCCTTGAATACGAACAAGAGCACCGGAACCCCCAGGAAAATTACCATCATGATATTCCCCGGAACCTTATGTCCCGTCATATAAAGCACGATCGTCAGCACCAGGAATCCATAGAACACCAGCCCTGCGATTCCGTTGTGGGAAAATAACATATTTTCCAGATCATGACTCTTAACTGCGTTGATCACGTTAAAGATCATCACCAGGATATTCAATCCCATACCAAATGCAATAGCTACCACGAATACCGTATTGAGCTGTCCGATAAACGGCAGGTTCGTCATCGCATCCACAGGTCTTAACCAGCGTGCCTGTATCACATCTTCAAATCCGAAGATACTTCCGAACATGAATCCAAAAAATGTCGAGAACAGTCCCGCAATGGATATGATCCCTGCCAGGTTGATCTTCTTGATCAGATACAAAAGCCCGCCGAATACGAACAGACATAAGCCCTGCCCGACATCCCCGAACATCGCACCGAAGATAAATGTATACGTCAGTGCCACAAACATCGTCGGATCTATCTCATCATTTGCCGGAAGTCCGTACATCCGTATGAACATCTCGAATGGCTTGAAGAATCTTGGATTCTTAAGCTTCGTCGGCGGTTCTCCGAAAAACTTCTCCTTATCTTCTTCTACAACAACGAATACCTTATCATCGTTCTTCGATTCCGCCAGGAATTTTTTCACATCTTCTTCACCCATCCAGCCACACAGGATGTAATAATCTTCTTTATTATCTCCCTCTTCGATCCTTGCCGCCAGCTTACGTACATCAAAGTTTGTAGACAGTTCTTCCAGACGCCTTTTCGCACCACGGAGCTTTGCGGCATTCTTCGCCATCAGCTCCCTGATCTGTTTTTCTATCTCTGCAATCTCTTTTTGCTTTTCTTCGATTGCCTTTTCAAGCTCTTCACAGGCCTGCTCCGGTGTTCCTATGTACTCGGACGGAATTGCAATCCTTTCAAAATGCAAAGAATTGAATACCGAATCTACTTTACTGGAATCTGCATTCGATACGAAATAACATCCGTACACATAATTTTCATTCCTTATGCCTTCGATAAATACCGCATTCAAATCATCAAACAAATATTTTTCCAGACGTTTGTAATAATTCACATCTACCCGTCCGAACCGGACTTTCATATATTTATACTTTAATGATTTCTGCATATCCAATTCCAGTGTCCGGAACGGCTCCATGATCAGAAGCTTTTCTTTGTATTCGTCTACCTGCTTCTTCGTTAACTCTTTCTTTTCCACAAGATCCAGATAGTCATGATTGACATCCCGGATCAGGTTCAGCATATCCTCCTGATTCATCGATACATCGATCCTCTGGTCTTCATCCGCTAACAGTGCGCTGAACTGTTCTGCCTTCGCAAGCGGCTCTTTGTATGGATTGACTTCCACAAAAGGCTGCAGGTTGTCGGTCGTCTTAAGCTCCGCCGCCGCATTTTCAAGCTGCATTTCGTATTTCGACAGATACACCTCGCAGACACGGTCGATGTCATTCTTCGGTCCGCTGATGCTTAAGAACTTCATCTTAACAATCATTGATTCACACCTCCTAAGTATCCTAATGTCTCTCCCTTCGTCAAACCGTAATGGATACACTCAAGGGCTGTCGTTAGTTTATAGATTTCTTCTTCTTTCAGGAACAGATACGTATTGACGATCGCGATCGAATACGGATCATTCCTTTTATCGGTCAGGTACAATTTCCGCAGACAGTCACGGTACATCTGTTCCAGTGTCTTATCTGCCTGCATATAATCATACTTTCCCGCATAGTACGTTTTTCCCACTTCAGTTTCGAACTGTTCCAGTGTCGGAGTCTCTACCAGGCTCTTGAACTTTTCCACACGAACCCGGTAATGAATCGGGATCGTCATCGAATAAATGTCCGGCGGAAGCATATGATAATACTTCTTCGCACGGTAGATCCACTGTAGATTCAGAAGGTCGATCTTCGTTCCGTAATCTTTTAAAAATATCTTCTGTTCATG
>ENA-OQET01000909-OQET01000909.1-human-gut-metagenome-genome-assembly--contig:-NODE-909-length-14407-cov-2.983964_pt1 | contig 14407 bp, 13 predicted proteins | sample MGYA00242800_ERZ504645 | MGnify/ENA primary metagenome ERZ504645 (study PRJEB26092, sample SAMD00036308) | human gut metagenome | host: Homo sapiens | study: EMG produced TPA metagenomics assembly of... | reverse complement strand
AAGAAAAAATGCATTCAAAGCCGCGTTTCCATACACGATTCCTATCGGTATAGGCTTTCTTTTCCTGGGAATGTCCTATGGATTTATGATGCAGAGTAAGGGCTTTTCTGTATGGTATCCATTCTTTATGAGTATGTTTATCTTTGCGGGATCTATGGAATTCGTAACGGCAAATCTTCTGCTGTCGGCATTCAGTCCGGTTGCAGCTTTCTTTCTGGCACTGATGGTCAATGCCAGACATTTATTTTATGGCCTTTCCATGCTGGATAAATATAAAAATACCGGTTGGAAGAAGTTCTACCTGATCTTTGGCATGTGTGATGAATCTTTTACTGTCAACTGTACAGTAACACCGCCGGATGATGTAGACCGTGGATGGTTTATGTTTTTTGTCAACCTGTTAAACCAGATTTACTGGGTATTCGCTGCTACAGCGGGTGCACTCTTAGGATATGTGATTCATTTTGATACAACCGGAATCGAATTTGTCATGACCGCACTGTTTGTCGTTATGTTCCTGAACCAATGGGAAGAATCCAAAGATCATCTTCCAGCTCTGGTAGGATTAATTTGTTCTGCCATCTGTCTTCTGATCTTCGGAAGCAGCAATTTTATTGTTCCGTCCATGATCTTTATCATCGTGGCCTTCACAGCCGAGCGCAGATTCAGTAAGAAACCGGAGGTGGCTGCAAAATGACTATGACAACAACACAAACTATCATCACCATTGCGGCAGTTGTCCTTGGAACAATGGCAACGCGTTTTATCCCATTCATTATTTTCCCGGAGGGTAAAAATCCACCGGAATTTATCAAATATCTCGGAACCGTACTTCCGTATGCGGCAATCGGACTTCTTGTCATCTACTGTCTGAAAGATGTCCCTGCAAGCAGTACACATGGACTTCCTGAAGCAATTGCAATTGTTTTCATCGTACTGCTCCACAAGTGGAAAAAAACACCCTGCACTCTGTTGCAAAAACAAAGTACAGGGGATTTTATCTTAAATTCTTTCTTTCAAATCTGTCAGGCAATCTTTCGAAGTGCCTCACATGTTCTGTCATATTCTTTTTCTACTGCTGCAAACAGTTCATCCGTACCTTCTATCGTGGTCGCTCCACGAAGTTTTTCTGTCAGTTCCTGACTTGGTGCAAAAAGATTATCAAATCCAAGGTTCAGGCAAATACCTTTCAGTGTATGTGCTGCACGAAATGCTGTCTCTGCATCTTTATCTGCCAGTGCTGTCTCCAACTGTCCAAAACTCGGATCATCCAGAAACTTAAGCGCAAATTTCTTTACAAGCGCTTCACTCACCAGTCTGCTCAGTACTTTATCAAAATCAGATCCTAATTCTTCATAACATTCTCTGACCGTCATATCATTTATCTCCTATTCAAAAAACTTTTTTCTCATATCATTCATCAGCATTTTGGCTTTGCCCCCCCCCTGGAAAAATCGGCATTTTCCGGATTTCCAAGGTCCGTATATTCTTTTTCCATATTTTTGAAAACAGATCCATAAATCTTCTTTTGCATTTTCAAACTCTTTGAGTTCTGCTGATTTCTCTTTCTTCTTCAGAGGGTTGTTTTCCTGTGTACTGCCTTTTACTTTGCGTTTGATCCTGTCCTGAATATCGAGCAGACATTCAAGCAGAATCGGATTAAACGCACCGCATTCTCCATTCAGGATCATCTGAATCGCTTTCTCATGGGAATATGCTTTCTTATAAACTCGTTCGCCCACAAGTGCATCATACACATCTGCAAGAGAAACTACCTGCGCTGAAATCGGAATCTCATCTCCCTTAAGTCCGTCCGGATATCCTCTGCCATCATATCTCTCATGATGCCATCTGCAGATCTGATAAGCAACCATCATCAGTTCCTCATCCTCATATCCTTCCATATTTTTAAGAATACGGGCTCCTATGATCGTATGATTCTGCATGATCTTAAATTCTTCATCAGTCAATTTGCCCGGCTTGTTCAGGATCTTATCATCAATGCCAATCTTGCCGATATCATGTAATGCAGACGCTGTTGTGATCAGCAGTCTTTCTGACCATGTGATATTATACTTATCTGTTTTCTGTACAAGACTCTCCAGAATCATTCCTGTCAGTATATTGATGTTCAGTACATGGCTTCCACTTTCACCATTACGAAATTCTACGATCTGACTTAAGATTTCAACCATCATACGGTTGTTCTTTTCTTTTTCATAAACCTGATTCGTGATCAGAGTGATCAGGCGTCTCTGCTTTGCATAAAGCTTGATCGTATTATAGACTCTTCGATGCACAACTCCTGCATCAAACGGTCGATTAATGTAATCCGAAACACCCATTTCATATGCACGTCTGACGACTTCAGTAGAATCCTCACTGGAAATCATAATAACCGGAATATCCTCAAGGTAGTGATGACGATTCATATAATTAAGAACTCCGAATCCATCCATTCCCGGCATGACGATGTCCAGAAGAACCAGCGAAATTTCCCGCTCGTACTGTCTCAGTTTATCGATGCAGGACTCACCACTGTCAGCTTCCACGATATCATATTCTTCACTGAGGATCTCTGACAGAATTGCACGGTTCATCTCAGAATCATCAACGATCAGAATTCTGTATTTGTAGGTTTTGGATGTTTCACCGCCCTCTGCGTTGTCCTGAACTTCTTCATCATGTTCAGTCACTACCATATTCTTGCATGTTTTGGCCTGATACATGAACTGATCTGCTTTACGGATTGCATTCTCCACAGTACTTCCCGGAACGGAAAGCACACCTCCGATACTCACCGACAGACGAAGCTGTGAGTATCCCGGAACCTTCGTATCATGAATTTTTTCCTGAATCTGCTTTAATTTATCTGCAAAAATCTGATCCGTAATATCCGGCATCACGAGCAGGAATTCATCACCACCCATTCGGATCAGCATATCAGTACGACGTATATTCGCCTTTACGATTCCTACAACTGTCGTCAGTGCCAGGTCACCTGCATCGTGTCCAAATGTATCGTTGTATATCTTAAAATCATCCAGATCGATCATTGCAATGCCTGCTGTCATATCAGAATTTTTGATTCGTTCTTCGTAATAGCGTCTGTTGTAGATTCCGGTAAGCGCATCTGTATATAATTCCCGATTATAGCCTGAAAGCTGTTTGATCAGTTCCGTACGTCCATCATCATCCATGATCGCATCTGACTTCATGGCATTGATCAGTTCAATCACATACGGTTTACCGTCTATTTCTATATATTTGGAAATTACCTGGTAGATATTGGAATTCAGATATTCCAGCTTCAGTACTTTTTCTTTTTTCTGTAATGCTTCTCTGGATGTACAGTTCTTACAACGTGTACCTTTTTTCCAGAAATCATAGCATTTACACGGAAATCCATCCACATCTTCTACACCTTTCAGATTTCCCATTTCCAGTGTATCCACATCCAATAACCGAACCACTTCAAATACTTTTTTGAGTTGCTCTATCATTACCTCGGATTCCTGCTTTGTCATTGCAGTATCATTCGTCATTCATTCATATCCTTCCTGCGCTACCAGCCACTGCTGCCCATTACACCCGATATACAACGTAACTTATTTAATATTTTTATTATAGCATTCTGCGCATATTGCGTAAAGTTTAATATTCACAACAATGACCAAAAAATGTGCAGATTTCTATCTGGAAGAAACTCTTTTTTTGTGGTACTCTATTGTTCAGAATCATGAATTTGGAAGGGAGAATATAAATGCTTCAGGATGATTATATACTGCGTCAGATACGCGAAATGGTACGTGCAGTCATGAAAATGCTGTTCCAGGTAAGTGCAGTCGAACTGACACCTGATGTGATTGAAGATACAGATGCCAGACAGATACTTACAAATCTTACAGATCTGGCAGACAATGGTAAAATTGACGAGGCAGAAAATCAGTTATACGAAATGATCTGCGATGGTGACCGTCAGAATCTTGAAATTGGTCTTCTGTTCTACTACCACCTTAATGGCAAAGACGATGAATTTCTGGAGGCCAGTAATTTCAGCCGCGAGGAGATCATGATGGGAATTCAGGACCTTGCAGAGCGTTACAATTTAAGTGGAATCGCAGAAGCATTCCGTACAGAAATTCTGTAAACAGGAGCATTACATAATGAACAAAAAAGAAATTTCAGAAATCAAGAAACAGTTTTCTCCAAATAACTGTGCGATCACCAGAATCTGCGGCTGTTATGTGGATGGCGAGAAAAATAAAAAAACAGAACTGAAAGAAGCATTTCTTTCTCTTTCGGAAGAAGAAATGTTTAAATACTTTGAAATCTTCAAGAAGACTTTATCCGGCACAATTGGAAAAAATCTGATCAACATGGACTTTCCGCTTGAACAGGAAAAAGAAGGTGGTACCCAGGAATTTCTCATGAAACTCCGTGGCAGTAAACTTCAGGATAATGCTATACTTGAGGAATTTTATGATAAGATCATCGAAAATTATGATTATGGTGAGAATTACTATATCATTCTCATTCATGCCGTTTACGATATTCCCGGAAAGTCTTCCGATGGTCAGGAGATGTTCGATGCATCCGATGAAATCTATGACCATATCCTCTGCAGCATCTGTCCGGTCAATCTTTCCAAAGCCGGCCTGTGCTACAACGCAGAAACCAACAACATCGAAGACCGTATCCGTGACTGGATCGTAGAAATGCCAGATTTGGGATTCCTGTTCCCGGTATTTAATGACCGTAGCACGGATATTCACAGTCTTCTTTATTACACTAAAAATGCCGAACAGCTCAGAAGTGCTTTCGTAGATGAAATGTTTGGCTGTACCACTCCACTTTCTGCCGGCGGCCAGCGCGATTCTTTCAACGCACTTGTAGAAGAAACCCTTGGTGAGGACTGTGCCTACGATACTGTCATGAATATCCATGAGAAACTGAATGAATGGGTAGATTCTCAGAAGGATTCCCCGGATCCTGCTGTACTGACTAAACCGGAAGTGAAACGTCTCTTTGAAGAATGCGGTGTTGAAAATGAAAAACTCGAAACTTTTGATCAGACCTATGAAGCAATTGCCGGTGAAAACGCTTCACTTATGGCTGCCAATATTACCAATACACGACGTACTGAGATCAAAACACCGGATGTTGTAATTCACATTGATCCTGATCGTGCCGCGCTGATCGAAACGCAGGTGATCGATGGGCGTAAATGCATTGTTATTCCAATGGAAGGTGATGTAGAGATCAATGGTATCCATGTTTCCAGCGGGAACAGCGAAAGTACAGAATCCTAAGATTTCCAAACAATAAGCCCCGCAAATGCGAGGGCTTATTACATATCATTTATTCATAAATTCCATTTACAGTAACATCAAATACTGCTTCTTTACCGGCAAGATCTGCTGCCTGATAATCATCTGGGAATATAACAGTTACTTCTACTTTATCTCCCGGATGTGCACCGATCAGCTACTCTTCAAAATTATCAATATATGTACCGGAACCGATTACCAGATCTGTTCCTTTGCCATCTGTGCTTCCACCATCAAATGCAACTCCGTCAATCTTTCCTACATAATCAATATTGACCTTGTTTCCATCTGTAACTTCAAGAGAAGAATCTGTATTATAGGAAGCTGCTTCTGTAACTTCCGGAGTTGTTGTAGCCTCAGTCTCCTCTGTAGCTTCCGGAGTAGCCGTTGCCTCTGTTTCTTCTGCTGCCTCTGTAACCTCTGGTGTTTCTGTTGCTGCAGCCTCTTCTGTCGGTTCAGGTGTTGCAGTTGCGATTGAGAATTTGTGATTATCCGTAACCTTCAGAGTCTTGAGAACCTTTTTCTCAACATTGATGTCTGCATCATCCAGCCATTTTTCTGTTGTGTCTGTATAAAGCTTATTCTCTCTTGTCGAGATAATTGACTGTTTCTTAGTCTCTGTAGCTTCTTCATCATTTACTTTATCAAGTTTTACTACATAGTAAGAAGTATCTGTCTCAATAACGTCCGGACCGATTTCTCCGTCTTTCAGAGTTCTGAGAACTTTCATAACCTCATCCGGATATGCACTGCTGGAAGAACTGCTGTCGGACTCTTCATCAGAATCTTCTTTTGCCGCATCTTCATTCGTATCAAAAGTACCACTTACGGAAGAATAAGAATCATCCACTGATTTTGCAATTTCATTCAGATCTCCATCGGAACCGGCCGCTTTCAGATCATCCAGGATCTTCTGTGCATCTTCTTTTTTCTGTTTGATCTCATCATCGCTGAGATCTGCTGTACTGATGCTTACATAATCAAAAGATGACTGCTGTGCTTCTTCATCAGAAACATCTTTATCTACATCTGCAATGAGCGGATCATGCATTCTGCTCTTATAAGTCTGAAGCTCCAGATATGTCTTGACCTGATCTTCACTTACCGCAAGCTCCTGCAGTGTCTCTTCACTGTTGGCAGCCATAAATGCTGCTGCTGCATCTGCGATCTTCTGCTCATCATCATCTGTAACTTCTACATTATAGTCTGCAGCCTTTTCTTTCATGATGTACATCAGCTCTACATCTTTCAGAGACTGTTCTACTGCCTGTTCTCCATAGGTCTTTCCGTCTTCTGCATCCATGCTCCAGATAGAATAATCCTGTCCGCCCATAAAACTCTTATACATTGCTTCTGTCTGTGCCTGTCCTTCTCTTACAGAAAGACTCACGATTCCAAGCGGGATTTCTGTTCCATCCACTGTTGCAACTGTTTTTGTTCCATCTAATTTCTTTTCTCCACAGCCTGTGAGCATCCCCACTGCCATTACGCCTGTAAGAGCTGCAACAGCTGTTCTCTTTGTCATTGTTTTCATCTCTTCCTCCATTGCTTTACAATTCTAGCATATAAATAAGAGTATAAACTTTTTTGCCTTTAAGAGCAAGGAGAATCATAAAAATAGCCGTTTTTCACGGATATTTCATAGATTCTCCTCTTAATCAGACTATATGGATTTTATTCTTCTACAAGTGATTCCAGTTCCGTCAGAAAATCTGTCAGAGCTGTCAGTGTATTTCCAGCTCCCTCCGGAGTGAAAATAAATTTGGGTTCCTGTTCATTCTTAAATTGCAGCCCTCTTCTATATTTCTGCATCAGTACAGGAATACCTGCAGGATTCAGTTTGGCCCGTTCATACAATGTAATCTTCATATCCCTGGCGATCTGTTTGATCTCCACCACATAACATCGGTGTGCCTGTGCTTTCATTCTGGCGATCACAAGAAGATTCAGAACTGCTTTTGGCATTTCACCGAAGCGATCCAGCAATTCTTCCAGCATATCATCATAATCCTGCTGTGTCTCAATTCCGGCAATCCTCTTATAAATATCCAGTTTCTGATACTCATTGCTGATATAAGAATCCGGTATAAATGCATCCATATTCAGATCGATCGTTGTCTCAAAATCTTCCATTGTATGGATACCCTTTGCCTCCTTGACTGCCTCACTGAGCATCTTGCAGTAAAGGTCATACCCTACTGCATTCATATGCCCATGCTGTTCTGCTCCCAGAAGATTTCCGGCGCCTCTGAGTTCCAGATCACGCATTGCAATCTTGAATCCACTTCCCAGATCTGTATATTCTCGAATCGCAGAAAGTCTTTTTTTCTGCAGTCTCTTTCAACATCGTATTCCTGCGATACATAAGGAATGCATAAGCAGTCCGATTTGAACGTCCGATTCTTCCACGAAGCTGATACAGCTGTGAAAGTCCATATCGGTCAGAATCATGAATGATCATCGTATTGACATTGGAAATATCCAGTCCGGTCTCAATGATCGTTGTAGAAACCAGTACATCTATATCTCCGTTAATAAATGCATACATGACTGCTTCCAGCTCTCGCTCACTCATCTGTCCATGGGCAAAATCCACTCTCGCATCCGGCAGAAGCTTCGCGATCCTTGCCGTCACATCTGCAATATCATTCACGCGGTTATAAACATAATAAACCTGACCGCCTCTTCGAAGCTCACGGTTGATCGCCTCTCTTACCGTTTCCTCATCATACTCCATAACATATGTCTGAATCGGAACACGATCCATCGGAGGCTCTTCCAGGACACTCATGTCGCGGATACCGATCATACTCATATGGAGTGTTCGCGGAATCGGTGTTGCCGTTAACGTCAGTACATCAATATCATTTTTTTCAGCTGTTTGATCCTTTTCTTTTATGAACCACACCAAAACGCTGTTCTTCATCGATGATAAGAAGTCCCAGATTTTTATATTCCACATCCTTCGAAAGTACTCTGTGTGTACCGACTACGATATCCACCTGACCTTTTTTCAGATCGCGATCGTCTTTTTCTGCTGCGCAGCCGTACGGAACCGGCAAAGAAGATCTACTCTCACCGGAAACTCTTTCATTCGCTGAATAAAGGTGTTATAAACCTGCTGTGCAAGAATCGTGGTCGGTACAAGATAAACAACCTGGCGGCTTTCCTGAACTGCTTTAAATGCAGCCCGCAGCGCAACCTCTGTCTTGCCATATCCGACATCCCCACACACAAGACGGTCCATAATCTTGGTGCTCTCCATATCTTTCTTAGTATCTTCGATCGCAGCCAGCTGATCTTCTGTTTCCTCATACGGAAACATCTCTTCAAACTCTCGCTGCCAGACGGTATCTGGTCCACAGACATAACCTTCTTTTTCCTGGCGAACTGCATAAAGCTCCACAAGTTCCCTTGCAATATTCTGCACGGCACCGCGGACTCTGGATTTCGTCTTTTTCCATTCCTGCCCACCAAGCCGATTCAGTTCGGCGGTTTTGCTGTTTCTGCCCCGGAATATTTCTGCAGTGCATCCAGCTGTGTTGCAAGAATATACAGATTACTTCCATTACGATATTCGATTTTGATATAATCCTTTGCAACTTTATCTACTGCAACTTTCTCAATACCTTTGTAAATGCCAAGTCCATGCTTTTCATGCACTACATAGTCTCCAATGGAAAGTTCCGAAAAGTCCTGGATTCTCTTTCCATTGTATTCTTTTTTCTTTTTACGCTTTTTCTGCTCTTTTCCAAAGATATCTGTCTCTGTGATGACTGCAAATTTAACCAGCGGATATTCAAATCCCCTCCGTGCATGGCCATACGCCACCATGATCTCTCCCGGCTGCAGAATACGATCAGAATCCTGTCCGTAGAATGCGTTCAGACCTTCTTCCTGAAGATCTTTTGCCAGACGTTCTGCACGGGTTCTGGAACCGGACAGCAAAACGATCTGATATCCTTCTTTTTTGTACTGTTTCAGATCCTTTACCAACAGTTCAAAACTACTTTGATAAGAACTCATAGATTTTACTGTGATATTAAACTGACCTGAAATTTTCCAGTTAGATTTCTTCGGATCCAGCAAAGACATGGCAACACAATTTCTGTCATTTATCTTATGACACAATTCCTCCCATGTACACATCCAGTCACCGGAAAGACTGATCTCGCCCTTTTCCTTTCGATTCTCACAACTTTGCTGGAATTCCTCCTGCACAGCTTTTGCATTTTCCTCCAGATGATTAAGTTCATCCAAAAAAAACAGAGTTTCAGTTTCTTTAAAATAATCGAGAAATGAGACACCATTTTTCTCCATTGGCTGTTCTGCTGCAGGATAAATTGTAACATCATCCAGGTTTTCAAGAGAACGCTGGCTCTGTGCATCAAAACTGCGGATCGAATCAATTTCATCTCCCCAAAGTTCAATACGCCAGGGATTTTCTTCTGTCAGAGAATAAATATCAATGATTCCTCCACGGATGGAAAACTGTCCTGGCATCTCTACCTGTCCAACGCGTTCATACCCCATATGGACAAGCGCAGCTGTCAGTTTATCCATATCCAGGGCGCTGTCATTGCGAAAATGAATCAGTTGTTTTTCTATTTTTTCCAGAGGTGCAAGATAGTCCATACAGCCATCAATACTGGTAACGACCGTAATCTCACCCTCACGTTCCAGAAGAGCGCGAATCACCTGCATTCGCTGACGAATCAGCAGATTCCCATGTATATCTGCCTGAAAAAAAAGAAGATCCTTTGCCGGATAGTAATAAACACGTTTATCATAAAAACGATAATCTTCATACAGTTCTTTCGCAGATTTTTCATCTGCGGCAATTACCAGATGACATGGAAAAAGCCCGGAAAGCCCATACATAAGATGAGCTTTCTGGGACTCCATACAACCACTGATCTCCAGAATTCCACGATTCTTTTTTGCCTGTTTTGTATTTCTTCCATCTCTGCAAGATTCTGCAGAGGCTGCAAAAATGTCTTCATACATTCTCCATTTTCTTGTTGAACTGGTTCATGGCCGCATCCACACTGTCAGCCAGGATCATCTCTACAGCTTTGCAGGCTCTCTCCTGCGCCTCTTCCACAAGCTTACGTTCATTGCTTCCGAATCTGCCAAGTACATGATCTGCCAGATCCCATCCTTTTGGTTTGGCTCCGACACCAACCTTGATACGAACAAACGTCTGTGTACCAAGCTGCTGAATGATATGCTTGATTCCATTGTGCCCACCGGCACTGCCTTTCTTACGGATACGAAGCTGTCCCGGTTCCAGATCAATATCGTCATAAATAATGATCATCTCTGTCTCCGGATCGATTTTGAAGTAGTTTGCCATATCCCGGACAGGACCACCACTGAGATTCATATAAGAAAGCGGCTTCATCAGAATGACAGGTTGTCCTCGATTCTCCCCTTTCCGTACATGGCATTGAATTTCACGCCAGACTGTGGAACATTATATTCCTCCACAAGCTTATCAATCACATCAAATCCCATATTATGGCGTGTGGCTTCATACTGCCTTCCGGGATTTCCCAAACCTACGATCAGATACATCAGAATTTCCTCGCTGTATTAATTAAAATAAACCATTTCGTCTTCCAGTGGATCACACTGCTCTACATGCTCCGCATCAAGTACGATACCTTCTTCACCCTGGTATTCGTTACGTTTCTCAATGCCGACTTTGGCTGTAACTTCTACCCATTCTCCCGGCGTCAGTTTCGGCGCATATGCGCTCTTACATACATAACCAAGAAATGTAGTATCATCTGCACAGCAAGTCATGGCTGTACGTCCCGGAACAAAGAATTTACTTCCCATTCCGCGAGGTTTCATGACTCTTGCTTTAAACTTGACTGTTTTGCCTTCATAATTTTCCGGATGATCCATTGCATCCACAAACCAGATGCCATAATCTTCCGGAAGAATCTCGATAACCGGCGCATTCATATCAAATGGCATTTCATCCTGGAAAATATCACCCAGCTCGCCTTCTTCATCCTCAAAGATAACTTCTGCTCTCTGATTTGCGACCTTGATTCCACGTCGATAAGTCGGAAGTGGATCTTCCTTTTTGCAACGGTTGAAGATAACCATATCTGTATTTTTTATCATATCCATAAAAATGGATTTCATGTTCGCCATATACATCTGGAAAGTACTTCCATCTACACAGGTAATCTGCTGTTCTACTCCCCAGCCTGTCGGCAGCTGCATTTTTTCAAAATTGCTTACCAGCCACATGCCATTATATTCTATGATAACACGCTCCGGCTGATGAAGAATATCCATGGCAACCAGTCTGTCTGTTGTAAAGTCTTCCTCATTTTCAATTACCTCCACAACAGTATTATTGGCTTCAAGAATTGCCGGATCGTATTCTTCCTCCCCTTCCTCACAGAGGATCAGAAGTGTCTTTCCATCCGTATGGAAATAATCCTGCTGTATGGTAAAACTCAGGAAAGAAGTCTTGCCACTTTCCAGGAAACCGGTCATTAAATAAATCGGTACTTTGATCTCATCCATTGTCTGTATTCTCCTCTATGATTACAGGCCAAAAAGCTCAGCCAGTTTGTCCTCATTCAGTTTAGATCCGATCACGCAGAGACGACCTGTATATTCCGGTGCGCCTTCACGGATTTCTGTTTCTTCCGGAACCATATCAAAATAAATCCATGTTCCATCTTCTGCCGGAAGCATTCCTTTTGCACGGAGAATGATTCCATATTCATCAGATGCAGAAAGAGCTTCCAGCATCTTCTCAAGATTTTCTTTTGTATATTTCTTAATTGTCTCACGACCCCAACTTGTAAATACTTCATCTGCATGATGATGGTGATGGTCATGATGGTCATGTCCACATCCGTATTCATGATCATGGTCGTGATGATGATGCTCATTTTCTTCATGATCGTGGTCATGTCCGCATCCGCATTCATGATCATGGTCGTGATGATGATGCTCATGTTCTTCATGATCGTGGTCATGTCCGCATCCGCATTCTTCATCATGATCGTGATGATGATGCTCATGTTCTTCATGATCATGGTCATGATGATGTTCGCCATGTTCATGCACATGTCCGCATTCCGGGCATACCTCCTCTTCTTCCATCAGCTCATCTGCCAGAGATACCGGATGCTCCATAACCTCCAGAAGTTTTTTACCTTCCAGTTTCTCGATCGGTGTTGTGATGATCGCTGCTTTGGAGTTAATCTCACGAAGCAGTTCCAGTGATGCCTGTGCTTTTGCTTCGTCAACAATATCTGTACGACTCATGATGATCGCTCCGGCATATTCAACCTGATTGTTGAAAAATTCACCGAAATTTCTCATATACATTTTGCATTTCTTTGCATCAACAACAGTAGTGTAGCTGTTCAGAACCAGTCCTGTTTCTTCTTCTACGCCCTGTACTGCTTTAATGACATCAGATAATTTGCCGACACCAGATGGCTCGATCAGGATTCTGTCCGGGTGATATTTGCTGATAACTTCTTTCAAAGATGCACCAAAATCACCAACCAGTGAGCAGCAGATACATCCTGAGTTCATTTCACGGATCTGGATTCCGGCTTCTTTCAGAAATCCTCCATCAATGCCGATCTCACCAAATTCATTTTCAATCAGTACGACCTGCTCCCCCTGAAAGGCATCTTTCAGAAGTTTCTTGATCAGTGTTGTTTTACCGGCTCCAAGGAAACCGGAGATAATGTCAATTTTAGTTTTTTCCATGATTGCATTTCCTCTCTTTCTGCCCATGGGCAAAATAATTGCTAAATTACTTTATATTATTTGTTTTATATCACTAACTTATAACGCAATTTGACCAGGAGGCATAAAATACCCCCTGGTTATTATCCCTTCATATGGGTAATGGGGACATGAACCAGTCACGTCCCCACTCTATACTCTCTAAAATCAACCGTTGATCATGAAGCTGAGAAGTTTGTCGATATCTTCTTTCTCATATGCAACGATCTCAAGTTCCGGAATTTCTCCGCCGGAGAAGATGTTTGCAAGAGATACATACTGGGACAGTTTGGATTTGAGGTTCAGTCTGTCACCTTCACCTGTTACCAGTTCAACTTTGCCCTGGCAGCTGTCTACTACTTCAAAAAATTTTCTCGATGTCTTTAATATTAGATACTTTCATTGTAAATCTCCTTTCAAAATCTTTATTTTTTATGTTCAACTTACTGCATTTCATGTAAATACTGAGTTTCCAAATGATTTTCCTCAGTTGCGTTCAGTATAACCTATATTTTCTTAAATTGCAACGATTTTATTTGTTAAATTTATATAATTATCGATGTGCAAAATTGGTTAACTTTCACAATAAAATATCAATAAGTAAACACCGCAACACCATATCCTGGCAGTGGATAGTCAAACGAAAACTCTCTGTGATCACATTCCTGTGCCTCTGCTTTAAATACCTCCGGTTTCTCCAAAAGTCCATGTTCATTCATGATCAGTTTATACTGTTTTTTTCTTTGGAACACCGACACGATAATCCGGGCGGTCAACCGGCGTAAAGTTTACAATAAACAGAAGGTTATTTCTCTTTGTAGGAGATTTTCTTACCAGACTGAAAATACTTCTGTATGCATCGTCTGCATTGATCCACTCAAATCCGTCAGGATCGTTGTCCCCTGCATACAATGCAGGATACTTTGTATACATATGTAAAAGCGTCTTTACAAACTCCTGAAGATCCTGATGTGGTTTTTCATTCAGAAGATACCAGTCAAGCTCCCTCTCCTCACTCCATTCACGCAGCTGTCCAAATTTCCTGTCCCATAAACAGAGTTTTTTGCCTGGATGGAACAGCATAAATGCATACGCAGCTTTCAAATTACGAATCTTTTCTTCCGGATAGCCTGGCATCTTATTAACCATAGAACATTTCAAATGTACGACTTCATCATGCGAGATGACAAGGACATATTTTTTCACTGTATGCATAAGTCATAGAAAATGTCATCTTATTGTGATTGTCCTTACGGAAATATGGATCCAATTTCATGTATTCAAGAAAATCATTCATCCAT
>ENA-OQET01000908-OQET01000908.1-human-gut-metagenome-genome-assembly--contig:-NODE-908-length-14417-cov-2.942127_pt1 | contig 14417 bp, 22 predicted proteins | sample MGYA00242800_ERZ504645 | MGnify/ENA primary metagenome ERZ504645 (study PRJEB26092, sample SAMD00036308) | human gut metagenome | host: Homo sapiens | study: EMG produced TPA metagenomics assembly of... | reverse complement strand
CTCGTCCAGCGAGATCGTGGGCGGGCACATCGGCAAGGACAGCAGTCTGGAGGCAGCGCAGGCCGTCTATGCAGGCATTGCACCGGTGCTGGCCCAGCGCGGCATCTGGCTGGCGGCACAGTGCTGTGAGCACCTGAACCGGGCCATTATCATGGAGCGGGAAGCCGCCGAACAATACGGCTGGGAGGAAGTGTGTGTCGTACCCCGGCCCCATGCGGGCGGCAGCTGGGCCACCACCTGCTGGAAGCAGTGCAAAGATCCCATTGCCGTGGAGGAGATCCGCGCCCACGCCGGTATCGACATTGGCGGCACCCTGATCGGGATGCACCTGCGCCGGGTGGCCGTGCCGGTGCGGCTGAGCCTGAACCGGATCGGTGAAGCAAACATTCTCTGCGCCCGCACCCGCCCGAAGCTCATTGGCGGAGAGCGCGCAAAATATACCGAGGAGGACTGATGCCTTATGGCAGAAAAAACACCGGAAGAGATGCGGGAGGCCGTGCTGGCCATCCGTGAAAAGATGGCCGCTGCTGCCCGGGAGGCAGGCCGCGACCCTGCCGAGGTCCAGCTGTGCGCCGCCTGCAAGACCCGCACCGCTGAAACCGTGGCCGCAAGTGCCGCCCTGCCCATTGACGTGTTTGGCGAAAACCATGTGCAGGAGCTCTGCGCAAACTTTGACGCAGGCGCTTACTGCGGCAAGCCAAGCCATTTCATCGGACACCTGCAGACCAACAAGATCAAAAAAGTCCTGGGCCGGGCCAGCCTGATCCAGAGCGTGGGCAGTGAACATCTGCTGACCGCCATCGAGAAGGAAGCCGCCAAGGCGGGCATCGTGCAGAACGTCCTGCTGGAGGTGAACATCGGCGGGGAGGAGAGCAAGAGCGGCGTTTCGCCAGAGGCGCTCTGGCCCCTGCTGGATGCCGCTGCCGCGCAGGAGCACATCCGGGTCAAGGGCCTGATGGCCATTCCCCCGGTCAACGATGACGATGCACAGAACCGCCGGTATCTCGCCGCCGTCCACGACCTGTTCGTAAAGGCCGGAGAGCGCGGCTATTCCAATGTGGAGATGCAGACCCTCTCCATGGGCATGAGCGGCGATTATGAGAACGCCATCCGCGAAGGCGCAACGCTGGTGCGCATTGGCACCGCGATCTACGGCGAACGGGATTACAGCAAAAAATAAACCTCTCCGTCATCGCTGACGCGCAGACTGAGAAGTTGAAATCAAGGAGGAACCATGGCAAAACAGAACATCAAAGACCCCGGTGCGCATCACAACAGCAGCGGCGCGCTCATCCGCCGCTTTTTACCCTATCTGGCAAAACACAAGGCAGTGCTCTTTCTCGACCTGTTCTGTGCCGCGCTGACCACACTGTGTGACATCTTCCTGCCCAAGATCATGAGCACCATCACCAACTCGGCCATGGGCGTGGGCATCACCCTGACCACCGGCATTGTGCTCAAGCTGGCGGGCATCTACTTCGTGCTCCGCATCATCGACGGCGCGGCCCAGTATTTCATGTCCGGCATCGGCCACATCATGGGCGTACACATCGAGACCGACATGCGCCGGGATGCCTTTGACCATCTGCTGCTGCTCGACCACACCTACTACAACAACACCAAGGTCGGCACCATCATGGGCCGCATCACCAACGATCTGTTCGATGTGACCGAGTTTGCCCACCACTGCCCCGAGGAATTTTTCATCGCCTTCATCAAGATCCTGGCCTCCTTCATCATCCTGTGCCAGGCCAGCATCCCGCTGACGCTGGCGGTGTTCGCCTGCGTGCCCCTGATGGGCGTGGTATCCGTTTATCTGAACGGCCGTCTGCGTGCCCGGTTCCGGCAGCAGCGCATCCAGATCGGTGAGCTGAACGCCACCATCGAGGACAGCCTGCTGGGGCAGGGCGTGGTAAAAGCCTTTGCCGCCGAGGAGCAGGAGCGCGCCAAGTTCGAGCAGGGCAACAAGGACTTTGAGCACATCAAGACGCTGGGCTACTACGCCATGGCGGCTTTCAACACCTCCACCCGCCTGTTCGACGGCCTGATGTATCTGGTGGTCATTCTGGCGGGCGGCCTGTCGCTGGTCAACTGCAAGATCACCGCCGGTGACCTGGTGGCCTACATGCTCTATGTCACCACCCTGATTGCTACCATCCGCCGCATCGTCGAGTTTGCCGAGCAGTTCCAGCGCGGCATGACCGGCATCGAGCGCTTTGCCGAGATCATGGACACCCCCGTGCCCATCCATGATGCCCCAGATGCAAAACCCCTGCAGCCCGGCCCCGGTGCCATCCGCTTTGACGATGTCAGCTTTGAGTACCCGGACGACCACAACAAGGTGCTCCATCATGTCAGTCTGGACATCAAGGCAGGCGAGCGGCTGGCTCTGGTCGGCCCATCCGGCGGCGGCAAGACCACTTTGTGCAACCTCATCCCCCGCTTCTACGATGTGACCAGCGGCCACATCTACATCGACGGGCAGGACATCCAGCAGGTCACCCTCAAGAGCCTGCGCGAGGACATCGGCATCGTCCAGCAGGACGTGTATCTGTTCAGCGGCTCTGTGGCGGATAACATCGCCTACGGCAAGCCCGATGCCACCCGGGAGGAGATCATCGAAGCTGCCCGTCTGGCCGGTGCAGAGCGCTTTATCATGGCCCTGAAGGACGGCTTCAACACCTATGTCGGCGAGCGCGGTGTCAAGCTCTCGGGCGGCCAGAAGCAGCGCATCGCCATTGCCCGGGTGTTCCTGAAGAACCCGCCCATCCTGATCCTGGACGAGGCCACCAGTGCACTGGACAACGAGAGCGAGATCCTTGTGGGGCAGAGCCTGGAAAAGCTGGCCCATGGCCGCACCACCCTGACCATTGCCCACCGCCTGACCACCATCAAGAACTACGACCGCATCCTGGTGCTTGGCTCCGAGGGCATTGTGGAATCCGGCACCCACGACCAGCTGCTGGCAAAGCAGGGCGTGTACTACCGCCTGTGGAACCAGCTGCCCGGCGAGGACACGCTGTAACCCAAGAATTCAGAGATGACAAAAGCGGAACCGCTGAGTTTTTCAACGGTTCCGCTTTTTGTTGTGGAAAAATAAAGGGTGTCCCCTCTTCGTATGTATAATATTATTCCTCATCCTTCGGGTTGTCCAGATGCTTGCGCTGTCTGCGTGTCAGTGCGGCGCACAGCTGCAGCAATGCAAAACACAGGATACCGGTAAAAACACCGGCAATGACAGCACCGACCCAGTATCCATAGGAAAAACCGCTGATCAGCGTAACCGCCACCACAGCAACCAGAGAATACACGGCATTGGCCGGGGCCGTATCCCAAAAGGTGACGATCCCACAAACCATTGCGCAGACACGCAACACACATATAGATGCAGCCGATCATAAATACAACCCACTCTCCGGCAGCCTTGTCCGCAGCCCCGAACATCGTCTGCACGATCCACGCCGCCAGAAGGCCGCCCCACATCAACCAGAAGCCACGCCCCTCAATTTTGCGCAGAGTTTGCTCCTGCATCTCGTCCAACTGGTTTTTCTTGCTGTACAGTGAAAATTTCATTTCTCATTCCTCCCAGAACAGTTCATCCAGTGTTTTTCCCAAAATTTTGCAGATGCTGCGGCAGAGATTGATAGTGGGGTTGTACTCGCCCTTTTCGATCGCGTTGATGGTCTGGCGCGAGACCCCAGCCGCTTCTGCCAATGCCCCCTGCGTCATATCTTTTTCCGCGCGGGCAGCTTTCAGTTTCAGATTCTTCGGCATCCTGTCACCTCGTCTATTTCCTGTGAGGGTGAACTCGTTCCCTCTGGATACAGAATAGCACTCACCAGACATTATGTCAAGTATAATTTACTTTTTGTCTTGTATTTTAAAAATAGAAAAAGCCCCGTGTCCGGCATATCGCACCGGCACGGGGCTTTGCAATGATTTCAGAAAAACATTCCCGACCCGCCGGGATGTAAGGATGCAACCGGACGCGCTCCAAAATCCCGGAGATAGTGCTGTTCCAGTTCGTCCGTTTTTGCCTCAAAAATAACCACGGCAGATTTACAATCGTTTTTTCATCAGCCTCAGGTTCGTTGCTTCTGCCATCCCGAAGCCGCCGTAAAAGTGCATGTGGTGCGCATCATCCGGGCAGACCAATTCAATCATCTGTGCGCCGCGTTCCCGCACACGCTGTTCCACTTCTTGGAGAAGTAATCTGCCATACCCCTTGTTCTGATACTCCCCGAAAATCAGGATCTCGTCGAGATAATAGAATGTAAAATCATCGTAGCTTTCCAAAAAACCGATGACAAGCCCTGTTGGAATATCGTTGTCATCTTCTTGCATCAGGCAGAGGGAATCCTCCATCGTTACCATTTGATGGATTCGCTTATATGCCTTTTCATAAGTCCAGCACCCGCCAGAATGCTGGTTGTAGTGGTTCATATAAAGTGTTGCTACTTTTTCAACATTTTCCTCTGTAATAGGGGTATAGTTCATTGATTCAGCTCCTTCTTCTTATAAAATAAAAATCCCCATGCCCACACGATTGAGATGCGGGCATGGGGCTCAACCATTTCATCAGGTCGCAGCTTTCTGCAAGTAAAACTCACTTTCTGCCACACGGGTCACAAAGTCGTATTCCAGACGGGTCGCTCTGGATGGATTGATATTGTACCTCTTACAAACTGTGCGGAAATAGGAAAAATATTCCCGATCTTCCTCATTCAGCGGTGTGACCCAGCTTCTTTCCATCGGTTCATTCATCTGCATTCACCTCGTATTCTGCAATCAATCTTTGTGCAGCATCTTCCCAGAGTACTAACCGGAATGGGTCATATCTCCCTACCGGACGTGCTCCAAATTCGTGAAGATAGTATTCCAGAAGAGTATCCGTTTTTGCTTTGAACAGTACCACGCCATCATAGCCATGATTGATAGATTCCTGTACTGCATATGCAAATAATGCCTTTGCAATTCCCTGATACTTCTTTTCCTGTCCATTCTGATGCAGAAGATTTGCATTGCTTTCCGGCTGACTTTCCAGATAGACAAGTTCTACTGCCAGAAATCGATCATCGCAGGAGTAAGACATCAAACCCAGCAATTCCTGTTCTTCTGTTTTCAGTGCAACACGATTCGGGAAATATGCAGTGTCCATCGTTTTCCAATTCGACTGCCATCCCATGCTGGCAGTCTGCTGAAAATCCAGCTTTCCCGCCGCCACAACATGTACTGGCACTTTTGCACCATCCTGCAACCGGGTAACTTGCAGATTCAGCTTCATCTTATTCTCCCACGATGAGCCGCACGGCACCATAGATGCCGGCATCATTGCCGAGGGTAGCGGCAACGATGGGGGTCTCGCGGCAGGAACTGAAGGCATAGGTCTTGAAGTGCTCCCGCAGGGGGTTGAAGAGGACATCACCGGCACGGGCGACACCGCCGCCCACCATGAACATCTCGGGGTCGGTGGTAGAGGCAATGGAGGCCAGCGCCATGCCCAGGGTGTCGGTCATCTCGTCCACCTCACGGGCGGCCAGTGCATCGCCTGCACGGGCAGCATCAAAGACATCCTTGGCGGCAAAGTCGGTGCCGCGCAGGGTGCAGGGGGTGTCCGGGTTCTCGTCCAGCAGCTTCTTCATGCAGCGGACCACGCCGGTGGCGCTGGAATACTGCTCCAGACAGCCGTGCTTGCCGCAGCCGCAGACCGCCGTCTCGTGGGGGTTGACGGTGATGTGGCCGATCTCGCCGCCTGCACCGTGTGCACCCTCGGTGATCCTGCCGTTGACGATGACACCGCCGCCGACACCGGTGCCCAGCGTGACCATCACCGCGCTGCGGCAGCCCTTGGCACAGCCCATCCAGATCTCGCCCAGCGCGGCCACGTTGGCATCGTTGCCCACCAGCACCTTGATGCCGTCCAGCAGGCCGGACAGCTGGATAGAGACGTTCCGTTCACCCCAGCCGCCGAGGTTGGCGCAGACAATGGGCACGATGCGGCTGTCCAGCACAGGGCCGGGCACACCGACACCCACGCCCTCCACCTGCTCGGCAGTGATGCCGTTTTCCTGCATCTTGTCCTTCACGGCCTTGGCCAGGTTCCCGAGGATGTGTTCACCTGCATTGGAGGTGTCGGTGGGCACCTCCCACTTTTCCAGCAGAGCGCCTGCCGTGGTGAACAGGCCCACCTTGGCCGTGGTGCCGCCCAGGTCGATGCCGAATGCGTACTCTTTCATATTCATTTACCCCTTCTTTGCGGCGGTCAGGCCGCCGGTTTTCTCATCGTTATCATTATAGCATATCCATTTGCAAAGACAGAGGCTGAAACAGGATTTATGCAAAAATGCCGAAAATCCGTTTCGATTTTTGGCAAAGCAAAGGCCCTCCCGCAGTGGAGGGCCAGAAAGCCTTGGGAGAACTTACTCCTCGTCAGAGGATTCCTCTTCGTCATCCTCATCCTCGTCGTCATCATCCGTCTTGGGCTTATAGAAATGCCGCTGAGGAAGATGCTGATAAAGTACAGCAGGCACATGGGCACAGCCACGAAGCACTGCGACACGATATCGGGCGGGGTGATGATGGCTGCGACCAGGAAGATCAGGACAATGGCAACGCCGCGGCCCTTCTTCATGATCTCGGGGTTTGCAATGCCCATCTTGGCCAGAATGATGGTGACCAGAGGCATTTCAAACACACAGCCGAAGATGATGAACATGGTCAGGCAGAGGTTGATGTAGCTCTCGATGCTGATGGATGCCGTGATGTAATCGGTACCCTCCAGCGTAACGAGGAAGTTCAGCATGAACGGCAGGGTGACCTTGTAGGCGAACAGCACACCCACGCAGAACAGCGCCAGACCGAACAGCAGCACCAGCCGGAAGAAGAAGCTCTCGCTCCGTTTCAGGCCGGGTTTTGCAAAGGCGTAGACCTGATACAGCGCCACCGGAATGGTCACGATCACCGCAGCGATCAGGGACACCCGGAAATACTGCATCAGCTTTTCCTGCGGGGCCAGGAACACGAAGGTGTAGTTCGCATTCATTGCCATGGCCGTCAGCAGGTCGATCAGCTTATCCGAAATTGCCAGGAAGCCGATCACGCCCACTACAAACACCGCCGCGCAGATGATCAGCCGGTTCCGCAGCTCTTTCAGATGTCCGGTCAGCGTCATGCTGCCGTCGTCCGACATGACTTCGGCTTTCTTTTTGCGCTTCACGTTGGTAGCCACAAATTACTCCTCGTCCTTCTTCTCAGCCTTTTCCTCGGTCTTGGTCTCGGCAGGCTTGGCATCGCCGTTCTCATCCACGTCGTCCATGCCTTCCTTAAAGTTCTTCATGGTCTTGCCGAACATCTTGCCCAGCTTCGGCAGGTTCTTGGGTCCAAAGATGACCAGAACGATGATCAGAACAATGATAAGCTCCTGAGGTCCGATTCTCATAATAATAATCTCCTTTTTCCTCTTGCCGCGCCGCTCTGGCGGGCTGGATTCCAGTTTTTATCCTACAACCGCGGGCGCGGGTGTATCCATGTACTTAGACCTTTGCCTCCTCGGCAGGGGCAGCCTCCTCAGCGGGAGCAGCCTCTGCAGGGGCTTCGTTTGCAGCGGGGGCCTCCTCGGGCTTTTCCTCTGCAGCAGGCTCTTCTGCCTTTTCCTCTGCCTTCACAGGCTCAGCGGCAGGCTCCTCCGCCTTAGCGGGCTCTTCGGGCAGCTCCTCCACGGTATCCTCCAGCTCGGCCACTTCCTCGACCTCTTCGGCCTTCTTGGCTTCTTCCTTGCTGGTCTTACCAATGTTGGTAAAGCTCTTGGTGACATCCTTCATGCTGTCGTCGATGTCCTTCTTGATGTCGGTCAGGGGAGCAACAGCTTCCTTGATGGGGGCCTGGATCTCGTTCAGGGGCTCCACCACATTCTTCTGGATTTCCTCGGAAGCGGCACCGGTGTACTTTTTCAGCTCCCGCAGCATCTTGCCGAGCTTGCGGGCGTACTCGGGCAGCTTATCGGGGCCGATGACCACGAAGGCCACGATGGCCACCAGGATCAGCTCTGTAAAACCAATTTTCATAGCGTTCCAATTCCTTTCCTCTCACACAACAGGCATCCTTTGCGGCCTGCCGTGCTGTTACTGCACAGGGGATGCGGCGCGGTGTGCGCCTTTGTTGCCCTATGTATACCGGAAGTGTGTGAACTTCAAATGAACTTATTTTGAACAGTATATGAATAAGAGCAATTTTGTCATCAATTATATAACCATCCGGATATTTGCACTTAGATATTGCGTTTCGGAATCACTTGACCGGATTGGTCAGTGTGCCAATACCCTCGATCTCGCACCGCACCACATCTCCGGGCTTGAGGAACTGCGGCGGGTCCATGCCCATGCCCACACCCGCCGGGGTGCCGGTGGCAATGATGGTGCCCGCTTTCAGGGTCATGCCCTGCGAAAGCTCGGCAATGACATGGTCGATGTCAAAGATCTGCAGGGCGGTATTGGAATTCTGCCGCTTCTCGCCGTTGACAAAGCTACGGATGCCCAGCCTGGGCGGGTAGTCGGCAAAGGCATCTACCGTGACGATGCAGGGCCCGATGGGGGTAAAGCCGATCCAGACTCTTGCCGAAGTACCATTGTTTGTGCGCCGTCTGCACATCCCGGGCTGAGACATCGTTCAAGATGGTATAGCCGAAGATATAGTCCCCGGGTCTGAGCCGGCGGGCACATCCCTGGCATCCCTGCCCAGCACCACAGCCAGCTCACACTCATAATCCAGCCTTTTTCACCAGATCGGTGTGAGCCTCGATGGGGCCGCCGTCCGGCACGGCGCGGGTCACGCGCTTGGAAAAGTAGATCGCTTCCTCGTGCCTGGTGGCAAAGGCAGCGGCAGAGTATTTCTCCGCCTCATCGGAGTGGGCCATATAATTGATGGCCCAGGCAGATGACATCCTGTGCCGGGGCCGGGATGGGGCTTTCCAGCGTGACAGCCTCCACAGGCAGAGCGGGAATGCCCGCAATGGCCAGCGACAGCCCATACCGCACCTGCGGGGTCAGAAACGGGATGGCCTCGCTCAGGGTCTCATAGCTCAGGCCCAGCCAGCTCAGCGGCCAGACCTGCCGCCCATCCTCCGATAAGATCGCCGGGTCTTCCACGCCGTCCGGCAAGCGGCAGGTAATAAAGCGCATACCGCATGCCCCCTTCTCAGTGCCGATACGCAATGGCGTTCCGGATACGCTCCGCCTCGGCCTGACCGGCCAGCTGGCGCACCAGTTCCAGTGCAAAGGGGATGGCACCGCCCAGCCCATAGCTGGTGGTGATGTTGCCATCCACCACGACCTCTTCATCGTGTACGATGGCACCGGCCAGCTGATCCTGGAAGCCAGCGTGGGCGGTGGCGTTCCTGCCCTCCAGCAGGCCCAGAGAGGCCAGGATGCTGGGGGCGGCACAGATGGCGGCCACCTTCCGGCCCGCCTTGGCAAAGGCGGCACAGGTCTCGGTGACCGTCTTGTTGGCGGCAAGGTTGGGTGTACCCGGGATCCCGCCGGGCAGAACGACCATGTCCACATCGGAATAATCCACTTCCTCGGCCAGTGCATCGGCGGTCAGGTGGATCTTATGGCTGCTCACCAGCTCCCTGCGGCCCATGGCAGAGGCCACGATAACCTCCACCTTGGCGCGGCGCAGCAGATCTACCACCAGCAGAGCTTCGCACTCCTCGGTGCCATCGGCAAAAAATACAACTGCCTTACTCATCTTTACAGACTCCCTTCTAAAAAAGCGCACCGCAGGGCGGGTGCTCCCCTGCCCCGCGGCGCGCGGTCCGTGTTATTCTTCGGCGGGCTGTTCCGCCTTTTCTTCCAGCAGGCGGCGCAGCACACTGTCATCCTTGCTGATGACCCGGCTCACCCGGCTGATGATGGCGCTGGACGCACCAATGTTGCCCATGATGCTGGTATAGCTCTGCTTGTTGACCAGCTTTTCCGCAATGTTATACCGCTGCTCCATTGCACTGAGCTCAGCGTAGCTGCACACATCCTGTAAAAAGCGGTAGCACTCCTCAGGCGTTTTCAGCTCCAGCAATGCAGAATACAGGCCGGACTCTCCGGTGGGATGATCTTTTGCCATGGCTTGTTCCTCCCCTATCGTTCAGGTTGGGTCTGGCCCACGCGGGGCACTTCAATACACTACTTTATTGTAGTGCAAACGCGGCAAAAAATCAACGGGAAATTTACAGCATTTTTCCAGCGTGGTCAGCTGCATGGGAATGCCCGCAGCTTCTGCCTCGGCGGGGCCCAGCACGCGGTAGCCCTTGGTCTTGAAGAACTGCAGCACCGGCAGGCACTTGGTGTGCACCTCGCAGTACAGGCGGCCCCGGCCCTCACCCCGGGCCAGACGCTCGCAGGTGGCCAGGATATCCCGGCCCAGTGCCTTGCCCCGGTACTCGGGCTTGAGGTAGAGGTGGAGCAGGTGCAGGGCCGTGTTCTCCATCTTCCAGGCAAAGTAGCCGATGGTCTTGCCGCCCAGCACCACGAGGAAATAGTTCACATCGTTGTCGATATCCGCCTCAATGGCATCGGCGCTCTGCAGCGTTTCCACCAGCGTGTCCAGCTGCTTTGCAGGGTAATAGCGCTTGTAGACCTCGTGCCAGATCTCACTGGCAAGGTCAGCGTTGGCGTGAATGTATTTGGCCTTTGCGACCAGCTTGTAATCGGGTTTCATAGTGCTCCTTATGCGTATACGATATAATCCGGCTTGCGGGGGGCGGCGGGGCGGGGTTCCTCTGCCGGGTAGCCCAGAATGCAGTGGCCCACGCCGATATAGTCCCCCTCAATGCCCCACTTCTTCAGCAGGGCCTTGCCCTCTTCGGTCTCGAACTCTTCCTTTGCGCGGTTGATCCAGCAGCTGCCCAGCCCGATGGCGGCAGCAGCGTTCATCAGGTTGCCCATCACAAGGCTGCCGTCCTGCACGCCACAGCGGGCGTTGGCATCCGCCAGCACCACCAGAATGGTGGGGGCACCGTACATGGGGTCGCCCGTGTTGCCCATCACGGCGGCATTCATCCGGGTGAGCTGGGCGCGGGTCTTGGCATCCTGCACCACCACGATCTTTGCGCTCTGGCGGTTCATGGCGCTGGGGGCAAAGGTGCCTGCACGCAGAACGGCTTCCAGCTCCTCTTTCGTAATCTGCTCCGGCTTGTAGGCGCGGCAGCTGCGGCGGGTCTCAAGGGTATGTAAGGTCTCATTGGTCATAGCAATTTCCCTCCCTAAAAGTTCTGGTGTTATTGTACCATACAACGCCGTAAAGTGCAAAACAAAAAGGCGGCTGCGCCTTCCTTTTTGAAAGCGCAGCCGCCTGATTGCTCTTCGTTGGTTTGGAACGAGATGTTTTACAGCGCGGTCTTGATGTTGTGATGCGTGGAGCTGTAACGAACAACTGCTTCCATCAGGGCAACGGGCCACAGAATGACCTTACCCAGGATCTCGGCCGGCTTGACATCCACCGTATCCATGCTGTTGATGCCGAACAGAACCAGACAAGCAATGCCGCAACCCAGAATGTAATAGTACATAAGTCAAACCTCCTATATTTTTCTCACAGGCTTTACGCCCTGAAGCTCCAAGTGTCGGCGGGGCGTTTTTCCGCTCTACCGCATTCTTACTATACCGCAGTTTTGGTATAAAGTCAATATCCAAAAACGTGAAACAAATTAAAGTTTCTTTTGAAAGCTGTTTTGTTCATGTAAATAAAGCAGTGAAGTTCGCTTTGCTTTATAAATGTGAAGTCAGTGTCCTGAATTGACCGTGAGCCGGAAACAAATTGTTCACATTCTGCCCCGAAAGAGGCCGAAAACGGGCGTTTTGTCCTTGCAGAAAAAACAGAAAATGCCGCACAAAGCTCCATCTGCAATTTTGTGCAGAACGCCCTGCAATAACAGCTGTTTTCCATTCGTTTACAGGTTAAGGAAGGACGTGTCGGATTTTTTGTTTTTTGAAGTGAGGACACCGCCATGAAGAAAATTTTTCGCAAAAAAATTTTTGCTTTTTTCCTCTCGGCCCTGCTGGTGCTGGCCCTTTCCCTGCCCGTTTTTGCGGACATGGGCCCCAAGCCCTCGGTCACGCTCAAGCTCTATTACACGCCGGGCCAGCGCTATGCGGTCACCCTGCTGGGCAATACCAGGGTCAGCGGGCCATGGGGTTCTGCAGACCAGTACCGGGAGCGGATGGGTTCCCGGGAGACCTGGGAGGCGTTCCGGAACTACCCCGCCCCGGAGGGCTACTACTTCCTCGACTACTTCCAGGAATACCCCGGCGATGCCGATGCAGAGTTCGTCTGGGGCTACTACCCGCCCAACAAGTTCTATGTTCTGCTCTATAATATAGAGACCGGTACATTTTACCGCAGCCAGGAGCCGGTGGAGCGCTATGCCTTTTCCAGCGAGTGGCAGGTACTTCTCGATTCCCAGGACGGCCTGCGGGTCTACCACAACCGCAACGATTCCGACATTCTTTCCTCCTTTGCCGCCCGGGTGCTCATCACCCTGATCCTGGAGCTGACGTGGGGCATCCTGCTTTTCGGGCTGCGCGGCCCTGCCCAGCGCAATCTCATCGGCAAGGTCAACCTTGCCACGCAGATCATCCTGAACCTCGGGCTGTGCTATGGCACGCTCTATCTCGGGCCGATGTTGGGCAATTTCCTTTATTTTGCACTGGAGGTACTGGTGTTCTCCGTGGAAGCCTTTGTCTACAACCGGTATCTGCCCTGGCCGGAGGACAGAAAGCCTCACCCCATCCTCTATGCACTGACTGCCAATCTCCTTTCCTTCGGCATCGGGCTGGAATTGAACACCCACTGCACCAACACGCAGATCCGGCTGATCGCGCTTGTCTGTCTGGTGCTGTGGTACGCCGGGCCGTGGCTCTGTCGAAAACTGCAGAAAGTGCAAAATGCACAATAAAAAGAAAAAAATTCGTCAAGAATCAATCTTGTTGCGCACCGGGAAATCCGCTATAATAGAAGCGTCAAACCAGATTTTACCGGAAAGGAGACACGGACGTATGGCAAAGGCATCTCAGGTCGTTTTACTGGAAAATGAGTTTTACCTCATCAAGGCACCCAATGGGAAGGTGTTGGAGATCAAGAACTTCAACACGGAGAACGGCGCGGCCATCCGTCTGTGGGACTACGCCGGGCATCCGTGGCAGCAGTGGCAGTTCGTGGACGCTGGCGAGGGACGCTGGCGGATCAGGAACCGCTTTACGGGCAAGTTCATCGATCTGGCCCTGGGCGGCGTGGTCGAGGGCACCTGGCTGCACCAGTGGGGCCGCACCAGCGGGCTGAGCCAGTGCTGGGAGCTGGAGTCCACCCGGAACGGCCGCACCCGCATCCGCAATGTGCTGGCCGACAAGTACATCGACCTTGTGGGCATGAACACCTCCAACGGTGCACAGGCCCAGATCTGGAATTACGTCTCGGGCGGCAATCAGGAATGGAACCTGGTGCGCGTTGACCCCGACACCGCGCAGACCAACGCCCGTGCCGAGGAAAAGCGGGACCCGGAGCCCACGCCCTCCCAGCGCAAACACCAGAATGATCTGGTGCGGAAGCTGAACAACGCCGGAAAAGGCCGGGCCGCACGGAAATAAGAAACGATAAAAGCGTCCCACAGGGGGCTCCCTGTGGGACGCTTTTTGTAATGCTGACAGAAACGGAGAATTGCTGATGGATCCCAAATTTCCCATGCGCAACACCACCCTGTGCTATCTGGAGCAGGATAATGCCTACCTGATGCTCCACCGCGTGACCAAGAAGAACGACCTGAACCACGACAAATGGATCGGTGTTGGCGGCAAGTTTGAGCCGTTTGAAAGCCCGGAGGACTGCCTGCTGCGGGAAGTGCAGGAGGAGACCGGCCTCACCCTGACCTCCTACCGCTGCCGGGGCGTGGTGACCTTTCTTCTGGGTGAGCTGACCGAATACATGTTCCTTTACACCGCCGATGCCTGGACAGGCGCACTGGTAAAGGATGCCGCCCGGAACGAGGGCATCCTGGAATGGGTGCCCAAGGAGCAGGTGGAGCAGCTGCCCATCTGGGAGGGTGACAAGATCTTCTTCCGCCTGCTCGAGGAGGACAGACCCTTTTTCTCGCTCAAACTCCGATATGAAGATGATACGCTGGCTGAAGCCGTGTTGGACGGGAAATCTTTATAACTCCCTCAGTCACGGCTTTGCCGTGCCAGCTCCCTCGGAGAGGGAGCCTTTTAGCCTCCCTCATTGAGGGAGGTGGCATCGCGTAAGCGATGACGGAGGAGTTTAGTTCAGCTTCAGATCGCCCTCTTTGATCCAGCCCAGCTTGCGCTCGATCTCGCAGAAGAGAACGCTCAGGACTGCGGGCAGAACAAAGCAGATGAGGACCATGGCAGCCCAGT
>ENA-OQET01000907-OQET01000907.1-human-gut-metagenome-genome-assembly--contig:-NODE-907-length-14424-cov-2.483878_pt1 | contig 14424 bp, 18 predicted proteins | sample MGYA00242800_ERZ504645 | MGnify/ENA primary metagenome ERZ504645 (study PRJEB26092, sample SAMD00036308) | human gut metagenome | host: Homo sapiens | study: EMG produced TPA metagenomics assembly of... | reverse complement strand
ATATATTGAGCAAAGAAGCAGAAAATCTTGTGCCATTAGAAGCAAGTATCGGAGGGCCGTTTACGATTGCTTCGAATCTTAGAGGTGTGGAATATCTGCTTAGGGACTGCAGGAAGAAACCAGAGGAGGTGCACAGACTTCTGGAAATTATCACGCAGACGCAGATGAGTTGTATTGAGATGGCAGCAGAATATGGAATGGGGATTGCAATGGCAGATCCGGTTGCAAATCCGGCTCTGATCGGACCGAAGATGTACGAGGAATTTGTCTTCCCGTATACAAAGCAGCTGACAGACTATACCGTGAAAAAGACAGGAAAGAAAGTATCACTTCATATGTGCGGCAATACATACAGTATATGGAAGTATCTTGTACAATACGAACTGAACGAATTGAGTCTGGATAATATTATTGATCTGCAGCGGGCAGTAGAGGAAATAGGAAATCAGATCCCGATTGCAGGCAATGTAGATCCTGTGCAGGTTGTAATGAATGGGACAAAAGAAGAGATCGATCGGGCGGTTGCAGCATGTATACAGACCGGGGAAAAAGCAAAAAGGGGATATCATCTGGCAACAGGATGTGATATTCCGGAAAAAACGGATCCGGCACAGATTGACTGGTTTATGGAAGCCGTTAGAAATTATTGAAAAAATCTATAAAAGGGAATGTATATAGAGAAGAATAATTTGTAACTGTGAAAGAATAATGATAAAATTCTAATAGGTGTCGAATTTATTCGACATAGAAAGAAGGGAGAAAACATTATGAAAAAGAAATTGGTAAGTGCATTGTTGGTTGCAACAATGGCTGTAACAATGGCAGCCGGCTGTGGAAGCAAAGAAGAAAAGTCCTCTGATAAAGGAGAAAAAACATTAAAAGTATGGGTTCCACCGCTTGATGATGCAACAGAAAAGAACTGGGGAGGACTTTTAAAAGATTGGGAAAAAGAAAAATGACTGTAAAGTTAAATTAACAGTTATTCCATGGGAATCATATGAAGAAACATATACTACAGCAATGAACTCTGGGGAAGGCCCGGATGTTGGATATATGTATAATGAAATGTTCCCAACATATATTGATGCCGGTGCAGTTACAGATATGTCTGATTATGTGACCAAAGATGATAAGAAAGAATATAAATATCTTTCTAATGGATATATGATGGATGGACAGTATGGATGGCCGCTTGTTACAGAGTACCATTTGTTCTTTATTATAACGAGGATATTTTAAACGAACTTGGCGAGAAAAGCTCCTGAAACATGGGATGATTTTGCAAGAATTTGTAAGGAAGCTACGAAGGATACAGATGGAGACGGTAAAGTCGACCAGTATGGTTTTGCATGTGGCTTAAATACAAGTGATATCGGAGCTACACAGATTTAAATGCATATTACTATGGTGCATTGTGGCAGAATGGCGGACAGATTTACGATGATGATTTGAAATCGGTAACTTTTGCAAATGAAGAAGGAAAGAAGCTATGACTGGTTAAAAGACCTGACACAGTATATGAATACAGATTACATGTCACAGTCATGGTCGGATGCATTTGCTAATGTGTTCGGAGCAGGAAAAGCAGCATTTGGAATTACACGTTCTTCTCAGACAGATGAAACTTCGTTTAAGAAGACATATCCAGACCTTAATTGGGATTTTGTGACTTCATTGCAACAGAAAGAATATGGAACATTTGGTGCAACGGATTGTCTTACATTGATGTCAGCGACAGAAGATAAAGACCTTGCAATGAATTTTATTAAATATGTAACGGGCTCTGAATTCATGACGAAGTACCATAAAGAGTGCCCGGGGGCAGCATTGACAGAAAGCGAACCATATGTAGGTGATGCCAAAATGGAAAAAATCTATACGACAGATAAGGATAAATGGCATGGTTTACAGGTTGGCCCTTGTGGAGCAGAAATACTGAATCAGCTTGCAGCAGATTTCCAGGGAATTATGAGTGGTGAAACTTCCGTAGATGATGGATTCAAAGAAGCTGAAACATTTGCCAATAAGACTTTGAAAGATTATTGGCAGGATAAAGAATAATGAAATAAGTGAAAATGCTCACAATCGTGGGCATTTTTTTGCTGAGGAGGAAACAGTATGAGAAATTGGTACTTCTAAATTAAAAAAAACTTGTCCCCTATCTTTATATAACGCCGATTTACCTTGATATTTATGTGTTTTTGTGATAGGATCGGTTGTGATTTCTATTGTACTGGGATTTACAAAATATAATATTATTGTAGAGCCTGTTTTTCAAGGAATGGAAAATTACCGACGGCTGATGGAAGATGTTAAATTTATGAAAGCGGTAAAAAATACATTCAAATTAGCAATTATGATTGTACCATTTCAGGTTATGATTTCTCTTTTGGCTTCGATCATTATCCATGCGAATCGCAAACGTTTTCTGGGGAAACTGGCTAATATGATTGTTTTTATACCGGTGTTGTGTTCGAATGCAGTGGTAGGGGGTGTATGGAGAGAACTTTTAAATGGAAAAGTTCCGGTTGTGGAATGGTTTTTTGGCCTTTTTGGAATGGATCCTGCAATGTTTTTGGGAAATGCAAAAACGGCATTGATTGTTGTAGCGATGGTTGCAGTATGGAAAATGGTGGGATATTATGTGGTTATATTTTCATCTGGATTATTAAGCATTCCTGAAAGTTGTTATGAGGCTGCAAAAGTTGACGGAGCAGGAAGTATGAAGAGATTTCTGAAAATTACACTTCCACTCTTGAAACCGACGATTATCATGGTGTTGTTTCTGTCTATCGCAGGTGGATTACAGTGTTTCGACCTGATTTTTAATCTGACAGGAGGAGGTCCTAACAATGCCTCGACAACGTTGGTTGTATATGCTTATCAGCTGTGTTTTAGCTCAGGAAAAGCCGGATATGCAATGGCGGTATCAAATATATTATTTATAGTAGTACTTGTTGTTGCTTTGTGGCAAAGAAAATTAATGAGCAGACAGGCTTCTGAGATTTAGGGGGGAGAACTATGAAAATCAACAAATATATAAAAAGAGGAGTAGCAGATTTAATATTATGTCTGATTATTATTTTAAGTATTTTCCCGTTTATTTACATGTTTATCATGTCTTTTAAATCTACGACAAATGCAGCGGATATCAGTATTTCAATTAGTAAATTATCATTGCTTCAGTATCGAAAAATTATTTGCACTGGAAAATTTCGGAAAATACATCTTTAATAGCGTTTTTGTTGCTGTCGCAGGAGTGGTGTTAACAGTAATTGTGTGTTCGCTTGCCGGATACGCATTTGCAAAATTAAATTTTAAAGGGAATGATAAGATATTTTTGATAATGGTATTAACTTTAATGGTTCCATCAGAAGTGATAGTGGCACCTTTGTTTTTAATTGTAAAGCATATGAATATGTTAAATACATATTGGGCATTGATTCTGCCATTACCAACAGCGTTTGGTGTGTTTATTATGAGGCAGGCGATTCTGGGAGTGCCAAAAGATTTGATGGATGCAGCGAAAATTGATGGATGCAGTGATATTAAAATATTTTTTAAGAATATTACCATTAGTTGAACCCGCAATATTAACGTTGGCAATATTTACTTTTTAGGTGCATGGAATAACTTTTTATGGCCTATGGTGTCATGTAACAGGCCAGAGATGAAGACGTTACCACTGGCATTGGGAATGATGAAAACACAGTATAATACAGATGTTGGTCTTACAATGGCTTGCGCGGTAATTAATTTCCTGCCACCATTTATATTCTATTTGTTTATGCAAAGGAAATTTAAAGAAGGTATTACATTGAGTGGAATGAAAGGATAAGTATTTATGTTTGAACAGAAGAAAATAACATACAAGATGAAGCTTTTAAGCTCTTTGGCAAAGGTATTTCAGGATGAAGAACCGGTATACCAGATGGAATGTCAGACGTTGAGTGCTCTTTGGGGTGAAACAGTATCTTTTCAGGCAGCATATACCGGAGACTTTTTATGCGGGAGAGACTGGATGTGGAAGTAGTATCACCATTGAAAGATTATATCAGAGTCAGAACGGTGGAGCAGGTTCCGGTAGGAAGAGCGACGAATGGAATTGTAGATGATAATTATCTACGGACAGAGCCTGGATTGTATCCAGATCTTTTGCGGGACGTGAAAGATGGAAAAGTAATCGTGTGCTCGAATCAGTGGAGAAGCCTTTGGATTGATATTGAAGTGACGAAAGATATTGCACCGGGAAATTATGAAATAGAGCTTCGATTGAAAAAGAAGGAGACGTTGTAACGTCCGCAAAGCAGAGATTAACGGTGATTGGAGTGGAACTTCCGAAGCAGAAGATTATGCACACAGAATGGATGCATGCAGACTGCCTTGCCGATTATTATCATGTAGATGTATTCTCTGAGGAACATTGGAAAATACTGGAGAATTATTTCAAGGAATATGTAAAGCGCGGCTGTAATATGATGCTGACTCCGCCTTTTTACATCTCCGCTTGATACGGCTGTCGGATTGGAACGTACAACGACTCAGCTGATAAAAGTTGAGGTGGTAAAAGGAGAATACCGCTTTTGACTTTTTTCGGAACTGAAGAGATGGATCGATCTTTGTAAGAAATGCGGAATAGAGTATTATGAAATGTCGCATCTTTTCTCTCAATGGGGAGCAAAGTATGCACCGAAAGTTGTGGCAGAAGTAGACGGAAAAGAAGAAAAGATCTTTGGATGGCATACCTCGGCAGTTGGCGAATATACCAGATTCCTGAAGGCTTTCCTTCCACAATTAATTGAAAAATTAAAAGAATGGAACATTGATCAGGTTACATATTTCCATATTTCGGATGAACCGAGAGAAGAGCATCTGGAAAGCTACCGTGCGGCAAAAGAATCTCTGGGAAATATGCTGGATGGATTCCATACATTTGACGCATTGTCAAGTTATGAATTCTATCGTCATGGGCTAATTGATAAGCCAATTCCGGGAAACAATGAAATCGAAGAATTTTTGGAACATGGGCTGACAGATATGTGGACTTATTATTGTACCGGCCAGTTTTATGAAGTGAGCAACCGCTTCATGTCTATGCCGTCCGCAAGAAACAGAATATATGGAGTCCAGCTTTATAAATATAAGATTATCGGAATTCTCCACTGGGGATATAATTTCTATAACAGTCAGTTCTCGATAGAACATATCAATCCATATGAAGTGACAGACGCAGGAAATGCGTTCCCTTCGGGGGATCCATTCTTGGTATATCCAGGTGCGGACAGAAATCCGGAAGAATCTATCCGGATGATGGTTCATTATGAAGCACTGACAGATCTGCGGGCACTGGAACTTTTGGAATCCCTGACCAGCAGGGAACATGTGATGGAACTTATCGAAGGTGAATTGGCGGAGCCATTGACATTTAAGCGGTATCCGAAGTCGGATATGTATTTGATCATGTTGAGAAACCGGGTGAATAAGGAAATCCAGAAATTTGGGATTTAATTTAATTGGGATTTAATTTATTAACTGGGGAGTAGCCTCTCAGTCCTTGAAGGAAACAATAGATAAGGCTTCTTGTTCAGGTTCCATACCATAAGAAACACTAAGAGAGTCAGAATCACCTAAAAGCAAAGGAACTACGCTCAAACTCGGCGTTCGCCTCAAACACGTTCGCTTCGTTCCTTTAACGGTGCTTCTGACTCTCTAACTGTTTCTAACGGCATTCCACATTCACAATAATCCTTATCTATTGTTTCCTTCAAGTCGTGACTGGCTGCGAATGTTAATAAATGAAATGCCCGGAAGTGTAACCCGGTGAAGGCCACTACGGTTACGCTATTGCTGTTTAATTCTTAAGGCATTCGATACACACGGAATAAAGCTTGGAAAGGCGTTCCAGTGAATGTGAAAGAGGCGCTGGTAATTCTTAAGGGGTAAAATTCTGCGTTGGGTTTTCAAAATTTGACTGTCTGAGGCGTATGCCGAGTTTCAAATTTTGAAAGCCTGTTTTTAGCAGAATTTTGCCCCTTTAGAATTGACCCGCCGATGGAACCTGAACAGGAACACCTTTCCAAGCTTTATTCCGGTTCGGGTATCCACAGCCTTCCTGAATTAAATCCCAAAATACACCGCAGAATACGCCGAAAGCACCAGCACAGCTTCCCATCCGTAACCTTCACTTTCTTCTTCGTATACTTCTTACTTCCTTCAAATGTTACATCATCACTAGCCAGAATCACTTCCAGTTCCTTTGCATCCTTTATTGGAAGTTCATACCCTTTCTGATCCTCATCCGAGAAATTAAAGACAGCAACGATACGATCTTTTCCATCTGTTCTTTCGAACGCATAGATACAGCGCTCTTCCTGATGGCAGTCCAACCACTGGAATCCTGCATTCTCATAATCTTTGGCAGAAAGAGCCGGAGTTGTCATATACAGATGATTCAGTTTCTGCATGAAGTGATGGAATGCATCGTGAATTGGATACTTCAGGATATCCCAGTCCTGTTCACGTTTTTCATCCCATTCACGGAGCTGTCCGATTTCATTCCCCATGAAGTTTAATTTCTTTCCAGGATGTGCATACATGTACATATAGAAGGCACGTGCCTGTGGGAATTTCTCTTCGTATTCTCCATGCATTTTCTGGGCGATGGTTGCCTTTCCATGAACCACCTCGTCATGTGAAAGCGGAAGAAGGAAAACATCGTTATAATAGTACATCATGGAGAACGTAAGCTTGTGATAATCGCGGCTTCTGTATTCCGGTGCGGTGCGGAAGTAGTCAAGTGTATCGTTCATCCAGCCCATATCCCATTTGTAATCGAATCCAAGTCCGCCCTGATCAGCAGGTTTTGTTACGCCTTCGAAAGAAGTAGAATCCTCGGCAGAGAGCATAACTGTCGGGTGCAGTGTTTTTAATCCGCGGTTCATTTCACGAATAAAGTCTACTGCATTATTGTTGACACCTCTTGCCGGTTCACCCTGCCAGTAAATGATACGGCTGATTGCATCCATACGGATTCCGTCCACATGATATACGCTTAACCAGTAGTTCGCAGCAGACTGCAGGAAGCTTCGGACCTCGCCTCTGGAGTGCATGAAGTTGCAGCTTCCCCATTCGCTGACACCGACATCCTGGTGTGGATATTCATAGAGTGCAGTTCCGTCATAGTCGGACAGTGCATAGTGATCAACAGCAAAATGTACCGGTACAAAATCCATGATGACACCGATGTCATTCTTATGGCAGGCATCGATGAATTTCATCAGTTCTTCAGCAGTTCCGTAGCGGGCGGTCGGACTGAAGAATCCAGTGTTCTGATATCCCCAGGATTCATCACATGGATGTTCGCTGAGCGGCATAATCTCAATATAATTGTAATCATTTTCTTTCAGATAAGGAATCAGGATATCGATCATTTCCACATAAGTATACCAGTCGTCTGCTTTTTCAGAAGGCTTTTTAAATGATCCGAAATGCAGTTCATAGATGTTCAGCGGCTTGTCCTTGCATACCGAACGCTTCTGCATCCATTTGCTGTCTTTGAATTTATAGTGGGACAGATCGCGGATGATGGAAGCAAAGGCCGGGCGTAGTTCCATGCCGAAGCCGTAAGGATCGCAGTGCTCTATGCAGTTTCCGTCCTGTCTGTAGATGCGGTACTTGTACATCATGCCCGGCTTTGCACCTTTTGGCATAGCATTCCCCAAAATTGCCGTCATAAGTTTTTGTTCAGTTCCCATTCCTGCCAGTCGTTAAATTCCCCAATGACTGTAATGCGTGATGCGGCAGGTGCAAAGGTACGGAATGTGGTTCCGTCTTTGTCCGGGTGTGCGCCGAGAAATTTATAAGCGTCGAATATTTTTCCTGTGTAAAATCCGTAAAAATCCATATTAACCTCCGTGAAAATGCAACGTAAAAGATCAACTGTCGAAAAGATAATGGACAGTAGTTGCTTTTTTGATTTATAATTATATTATAAGAAAAATGCGAGGAGGTATCCACCAACAAAACCGACGAAAGGATGGATAACCGACGAATATGAGAAAGTGTTGGGAAATGGGAGGTAAGATGGATCTTAGAATTGAGAAAACAGAGCGGGGAATCAAGAACGCATTTATCGAACTGCGTTCCAGGAAACCTTTGGAAAAGATAACAGTAAAAGAACTATGTGAAAGCGCAAGAATCAATAAGTCTACCTTTTATGCGCATTATAAAGATATCTACGATTTGTCAGATGCGATGGAAGAAGAAGTAGTACAGTCGATTGCGAACAGTATCCAGCATCCGGAATATCTGCTGGAGCATCCGGCAGAGTTTGCACGGGAACTTCTGATGGCTTATGTATCGCAGAATTCCCTGACGGCGATTTTATTTTCCGGCAGTCAGGCGAATCATTTTGCGGATAGTATCGAGCGGAACATCAAGCAGATGATCTTTGAAAAATACCCGGAATTGAAAGAAGATACAGCAATGAATGTGATGCTCAGCTATTGTATCCAGGGAAGCTATCACGCTTACCAGAAGAATCGGAGCGGAGATATCATGACGGTGATCGATGTGATCGCAGGGATGACGGGAGCAATTCGATCGATGTATGAAGAACGATTGGGGGAAAGCAGATCATGAATCTGGAACAGCCGTGTATCCGTATTTCGGTGCGGAATCTGGTGGAATTTATATTAAGACATGGAGATATTGACAACCGGACCGGAGGGGCAGATAAGGATGCCATGCAGCAGGGCAGCCGCATACACCGGAAAATCCAGAGACAGCAGGGGGCAGAGTACCGTGCAGAAGTTCCGTTAAGATATCAGATCCCGTGTGATGGATTTATCCTGAGTGTAGAAGGAAGAGCGGACGGAATCATAGAACTTCCGAAGCGTGTGGTGGTCGACGAGATCAAAGGTGTATTTAAAGATCTGAAACGTCTGGAAGAGCCACAGCTTTTGCATCTGGCACAGGCAAAATGCTATGCATATATTTATGCAGAACAAAAAATCTGGAAGAGATCGGAGTGCAGATGACGTATTGTAATCTGGATACCGAAGAGATCCGCAGATTCCGCGAGACATATACCCGGGCAGAACTTAAGAAATGGTTCGAAAAGCTGGTATCTGAATATGAAAAATGGGCAAGATACCAGATGACATGGAGAGCAAAGAGAAATGCTTCCATTAAAACCGTAGAATTCCCATTCGAATACAGAGATGGACAGAAGAAACTGGTTGAGTCTGTATATCGGACCATTTTAAGAAAAAAGAAATTATTCATCCAGGCACCTACCGGAGTCGGCAAGACGATGGCGGCCGTATTTCCGGCGGTGAAAGCTGTCGGGGAAGAACTGGGAGAAAAGATTTTTTTATCTGACGGCCAGGACGATTACCAGAACGGTGGCAAGTCAGGCATTCGCGATTCTGAGAGAACAGGATCTGAAGATGAAGGTCATCACATTGACGGCAAAAGAAAAAATCTGTTTCTGTGAAGAAACCATCTGTAATCCGGATGTGTGTCCATATGCAAAAGGGCATTTTGACCGTGTAAATGATGCCGTTTATGAACTGCTCACATCGACAGACGAGATGAGCCGGGAAGTATTGGAAGAACAGGCAAGAAAATGGAATGTATGTCCATTTGAAATGGCACTGGATGTATCACAGTGGGTAGACGCAGTTATATGTGATTATAATTATGTTTTTGATCCAAATGCACATCTGAAACGCTTTTTCGGAGACGGCGTCAAAGGAGAATACCTGTTCCTGATCGATGAGGCACACAATCTGGTAGAACGCGGCAGGACAATGTACAGCAGCAGTATTTGCAAGGAGGATTTTCTGAAGATCAAAAAGCTGGTAAAATACGGGGAACCGAAACTTGTCTCGGCGTTGGAGAGCTGCAATAAGCAGCTTCTGGAATTAAAAAGAGAATGTGACGGCTGCCAGATACTGAACAGTGTGTCACATGTGTATATTAAGCTTCTGTCTTTGATGACGAAGCTGGAAGAGTTTATAGAAGAGTGTAAAGATGAAGTGATACGGAAAGAGGTGCTGGAGTTTTACTTTGGTATCCGTAATTTCATATATATTCATGACCGGCAGGATGAAAATTATCTGATCTATTCAGAACTTAGTGAAGAAGGAAAGTTTTACCTGCATCTGTTTTGTGTCAATCCGGCAGGATGTCTGCAGGAATATATGGGGAAAGCAAATAGTACGATATTATTTTCGGCAACATTTCTTCCGATCAATTATTATAAAAAAGCTGTTATCTACAACAAAGGAAGACTATGCAATCTATGCGGAATCTCCATTTGAACCAGACAAAAGATTATTGCTTCTGGGAAATGATGTCAGCACGAAGTATACCAGGCGAGGACCGGAGATGTACCGGAAGTATGCAGAATACGTGATGCATGTGATAAAAGGAAGAATAGGGAATTATATTGCGTTTTTCCCGTCTTATCGATTTCTGGAAAAAGTCTGGGAAGTATTCATGGAATTGCCACAGGAACAGATTGAAGTTGTAGTACAGTCCCAATATATGACGGAACAGGAACGGGAAGAATTCCTGAAAAAATTCGAACAGGAAAGAGCACACAGCCTGATCGGTTTCTGTGTGATGGGTGGTGTCTTTTCAGAAGGAATTGATCTGACGGAAGATAAACTGATCGGGGCAATGATCATCGGGACAGGACTTCCGCAAGTGTGCCTGGAACGGGAACTTTTAAAGTATTATTTCGACCGGAAGAATCTGAACGGATTCGATTATGCTTACCTGTATCCGGGGATGAATAAGGTGTTACAGTCCGCAGGAAGAGTTATCCGGACCGATCAGGACAGAGGTGTGATCACACTGTTGGATGACCGGTTTATGGACAGACAGTGCCAGGAGGTGTTCCCGAGGGAGTGGAATGATTTTCAGATCTGTAACAGTGAAAATATTGAAGAAAAGATTGCAAAATTCTGGAAGGCGGAAGAACAGACAGATACGAAATAAGCAGCATTAAAAGAAAAATACCATGAGGAACATATGCTCCTATGGTATTTTCCGTCATGCATCCGAAAGATGTATTAAAAATAAGATAAAAATTCCTGCGCGGCTTTGGATATCGGGACTTTCTCGTTATATGCGATGACAAGCTCCCTTTCCGGAAGTACTTCTTTTGTCTCGACAATGAAAAGCGAATCCGAATCGGAGGTCTGGGAAAGGCAGAAATCCGGAATAAATGCAATTCCAAGTCCGATGCGGGCAAGATCAATGAGAAGATCATTACTGCTGAGTTCAATCTCCGGAACCAGATCCAGCTGGTTCTGAAGAAACAGATTGTGCAGATATTCACTGGTCGTACTTTTTCTGTCCAGCATAAGGATCGGATAGTTCAGAAGTTCTTTGAAAGAGAGCTTCTTTCCTTTTAATTCCTCAAATGCCTTGTCTGCGATAAATACATCTTGAAAATCTTTGATTTTTTTTACATTCGGAACATTCCCGAGATAAGCATTCGGTGAATTGACAACGATCAGATCCACCTGTCCGGTCTCAAGGAGTTCTACACAGCGAATGGATGTCGCATTGGTAACTTTGATATGCGCTCCGGGAAATTCCCGGTGGAAACGTTCCAGATAAGGTACCAGAAAATACCGGCAGATCGTGTCACTGGCTCCGATATGAAGCTGTCCTCCGCGTGCGCCGACATCGAGGAGCTGGCTTTCGCCGCGCTTGATCAGGCTGATCGCCGGTTCGATGTGGCGCAGAAGGATCTCGCCTTCGGTAGTAAGACGGACTTTCTTGGTACTCCGGATGAATAAGGTCTGATCCAGCTTCTTCTCCAGTGCCTTGATGGACTGGCTGACAGCCGACTGTGAGATGAACAATTGCTTGGAGGCTTCCGAAAAGCTTAAGGTGGAAGCTACATAGTAAAATACTTTATATAATTCATAGTTAATATCCATGATAAGTCCTCCTAATGAATCTTAACTGTATTATAAGTGAAATGAAAGAAAATTACAACCGTATTTATAAATAGAAGTGTTATAATAATGAAAAGCAGGAGGAAAAAGACTTGAAGAAGCTAACAACGATCATATCTGTTACGGCCATGATGTGTGCAGTGATGGCAGCACTGATATTTAGTATATGGCTGGCCGTATATGGAGACAGTAATTACAGGTTTTATAAAAAAAGAATATCAACGCTATGAAGTGACGGAAGATCTGGATATGAGCATAGACCATGTCATGTATGTGACAGAACATATGATGAATTATCTGATCGGGAAAGAGGAGGAGCTGTCGGTTGTGACGACAGTGGAAGGAAGAGAGCAGGATTTCTTTATGAAAGAGACCGGCTGCATATGCGTGATGTCAGGAATCTGTTCCTGGGAGGAATGAAAGTCGGAGTAATCTGTCTGGCTGTGGCAGCAGTTATACTGGCGGTACTGAGAAAACGGGAAGAAGACTGGAAGAGACTGTATTTCAGAACATATTCGATCGCACTGAGTGCCTGGCTGGTCATAGGCGTACTGCTGGGGATTGCATTCCGTGTAGATTTTACAACGTGTTTTACGATTTTTCATAAGCTATTTTTTACCAATAATCTGTGGGTATTCGACCCGGAGACGGATTATATGATACGGATGCTTCCGGAAGGATTCTTTTTGGATATGGTGATCCGCATCAGTAAAGTGTTTATTGCAGTGCTGGTTCTGATATGGATTGTATTGTTTTGGGGAAAAAGAAATTATAAAAAGGAAGAGGAAAAAGATGATTGATAAGTATAAGTTATAAAAGTGTTTAGATATATTAATTGTATTAAATAATGATTGTTGTGTTATACTAACAATAGAAAATGTGTAAAAATTCATTTGTGGAGGATTACTTATGAGCAATGTAAAAAGAGTGTACGTGGAGAAAAAATCAGGATTTGATGTACAGGCAAAGGAACTTAAGACCGAGATCCGAAGCTATCTTGGAATCAAAGACGTAGACAGCGTCCGTGTACTGATCCGTTACGATGTGGAAAACGTATCGGATGAGACATTTGAGAAAGCATGTAACGGCATCTTTTCTGAACCACCTGTAGATACATTATATAAAGAAGAATTTCAGGCAGAAGAAGGAAGCAGAATCTTTTCCGTAGAATTTCTTCCGGGACAGTTTGATCAAAGAGCAGATTCCGCTGTGCAGTGTATTCAGTTTATCAAAGAAGACGAGCAGCCGGTAATCCGTACAGCGACTACTTACGTGATCCATGGTGGAAACGGAACTGTTTCGGATGAAGAATTCGAAGCAATCAAAGAGCATTGTATTAACCCTGTAGATTCCAGAGAAGCACAGGAAGAAAAACCGGAGACACTGGTTACTGTATTCGATGAGCCGGCAGATGTAAAAATCTTTGACGGATTTAAAGATATGGAAGAAAGCAAACTGAAAGAATTATACGATTCTCTCGGACTTGCCATGACATTTAAGGATTTCCAGCATATCCAGAATTATTTTGCGTCAGAAGAAGACAGAGATCCTTCTATGACAGAGATCCGTGTTCTGGATACCTACTGGTCAGATCACTGCCGTCATACAACATTCTCGACAGAACTTACAGATGTTTCGTTCGGCGATGGTGATTACAGAGAGCCGATGGAAGCAACTTATAAACAGTATATCGCTGACCACAGTGAGATTTTCAAAGGAAGAGAAGATAAGTTTGTCTGCCTGATGGATCTTGCGCTGATGGCGATGCGTAAGCTGAAAAAAGAAGGAAAGCTTGCAGATCAGGAAGAATCAGATGAAATCAATGCATGCAGTATTGTGGTTCCGATCAAAGTGGACGGCGTAGAAGAAGAGTGGCTGATCAATTTCAAAAATGAGACACACAATCATCCGACAGAGATTGAACCGTTTGGTGGAGCGGCAACCTGCCTTGGCGGTGCAATCCGTGATCCATTGTCCGGACGTACTTATGTATATCAGGCAATGCGTGTGACAGGAGCTGCAGATCCGACGGTATCTGTAAAAGAGACTTTAAAAGGAAAACTTCCTCAGAAAAAACTGGTGAGAGGAGCTGCTCATGGATACAGTTCTTACGGAAACCAGATCGGTCTGGCGACAGGACTGGTAAAAGAAATCTATCATCCGGATTATGTGGCAAAACGTATGGAGATCGGTGCAGTGCTTGGAGCTGCTCCAAGACGTGCGGTGATCCGTGAGAATTCAGATCCGGGAGATATTATCGTACTGCTCGGCGGACGTACCGGACGTGACGGATGCGGTGGAGCAACGAGGTTCTTCCAAAGTACATACAGAAGAATCTATTGAGACTTGCGGCGCAGAAGTTCAGAAAGGAAATCCTCCGACAGAGCGCAAGATTCAGCGCTTATTCCGAAGAGAAGAAGTAAGTAAGCTGATTAAAAAGGTGTAA
>ENA-OQET01000906-OQET01000906.1-human-gut-metagenome-genome-assembly--contig:-NODE-906-length-14425-cov-5.719891_pt1 | contig 14425 bp, 12 predicted proteins | sample MGYA00242800_ERZ504645 | MGnify/ENA primary metagenome ERZ504645 (study PRJEB26092, sample SAMD00036308) | human gut metagenome | host: Homo sapiens | study: EMG produced TPA metagenomics assembly of... | reverse complement strand
TTTTAGAATATCATGCAGATCTTAATATAAAAGATAGTAACGGCAACACCCCTCTTGCTTTAGCAAAGGAAATAGGTGCAAAAGAAGTAGAAGATTTGCTTTTGCAATGGAAGGAACAACAAAAAAATAATGCTAACAACGCAGGATAACGGCAAGCCGTACCCTGCTAACAATTAGCAACAATTATATTGAAAATGAAAAAAAGAAAAGAGACGATAAGTCGTTTTGAGTTAAATAACTTGATACAAGAGGGTAAGAAATACAGGTATTATTTTTTTGATTATCTGTATTATCGGTTGTATGTTGGTTATCGGAGACATAATGAACCTGCACGTATCAGTTCCTGTCTCTTTTTAGGGATGATTTGTATAATACTGTTTGGCTTTTTAGGTCTTTTCTTTAACATAGTACTGAATTATGATTGGTTATTAGACAACTTTACCCCCCATTCAGGTGAAAGGAATATTTGTGGGGTTAGGAATTTTTTTCCCTATTGCATTTTTTATTCGATACAATCGTAAAAGGACTACCGCTATACTTTTGAAATACAAAGGCAATATATGGAATAAGATAATTCCTGCATGGATAATATATTTGTCTCCTATATTAATATTCTTTATATGCATATTGATGTGTAAAATATTATTTCATCTAAAAATGATTTGATGTTTAAGAGATTAAATATAAAAATCCGCTAACATGGTAAAACCAACAGCAGAACACCGTTGCTCACCAACTTATTACTAACAAAAATAAATCAAGATTTTGGAACAACAGCTTATGAAAAAGATTATTGACTACTTGTTTTACAGGTATTATCTGATTTCCATCAAGAATGAGGAATTTCCTCGTTTTGGGGCAACATGTGTATTGGCTGAAGTTGTTACAATGGTTTATTTGTTTGCTGCGCTGATATTGTCGTTCCTTTTTACGGGAGATTTCTTTTTACCCAATACATCCGGGAGAGCAAGAATAATAATAGGGATAATCGGCTGTTTTCTGCCCTGGCCTATCATCTATCTACATTACAACAAAAAAAGAATAGACGTTTTATTGGAAAATATCAAAACAACAGATACAATACCAAATATACAGACAAGGCGGTATTAAGCCTCCGCTATATAGTACCAACAGTAGGACTTATTCTGATGCTGATCCTTTATCAGTTCAGATAAATTACAACATATCTTATATAAAAAGTTGATGGAATGAAAGATTTAATGGAGAAATACTATAATGTGATTTATTATTGTGCATATAAAATATTATTCTATTTTTCGTACAGACTTATTAATCCATTTTATTGGTTGGGATTAAAAAAATGGAATAATAATTATATAAACCGTTGTATATTGATTGATAAAAAGTTATTGCCTGATACATCTGGAAAAGGTACTGATTCATGGATTTCAGTCATGGCTATTACTTCTGTGTATCGAATTAGCCTTTGGATAATTGCCGTTGTATGTATTATCGGTATTCAGTTTTCAAGAATAAGAACTTTATTAATAACTGTATTAGAATCGGATTTTCTTTTTTTACTACTATGGGTAGTTCTCGGGGTATTAGCATATCGTATCAATAATCATCTCTTGTTCAAGAAGGACAAATACAGAAAGTATTTCAAGCGATTTGATAAAGAGAAAAAATATGTACAATATTATAGTATCTATTTGATTTCCATAATCATACAATTTACAACTTTCTATATTTTACTCAAAAGCTTATAATAGAATAACTGCCATCAAATAAAGTCAATATATTGATATTCAGTCTTGCTCATAAGACAATATGATATATGAGTTCCGAATAGAAACCGTGCATTGATTTTTGTCAGGATTTGGAACAATAGTCCAGCGACTCCACGCTACTTTTGCCGGAGAACCATTATAAACCATTAAAACAGAGAAAGATGAAGCTGAGAATTACAGAAGCGGTGCTTGCGGAGGCATACAGGGCAAAAGTGTGCAGGGAACGGATGGAAGAACTGGCGGAGAGCATACGGAAGTCGGTGAAGGAACGGCACTCGCTGCCGAAGATGAGAATACGGCTGGCGGAGTACGGCAATGACACGGAGCTGATGCTGGCGGCAGTGAGCGCACTGCGGAAGGATAAGGAAGCACCGTCGGCAAGGGACAGGGATTTCAGGGCATGGATGCTCATGCTGTGCCGCTCACGCGAGCATGAAGTGATCTGCTACATGTGCAATGAACTGACGGATGCATGGGAACGGAAATACCGGACACGGGAAATGCTGGTGCTATGCGACGTGCTGCATACACTGAAAGGCCATGCACGTACGAACGAGATGACAAACAGGGTATGCGACTATTTCTTCAGGGAAAGACGCAACAAGCTGTATGGCAAGACTTTCCGCGTAGAGGAAAAGGATATGGCATACGCCGAGAGCAGGCTGCCGGAACTGGACAAGGCGGTATTCCGCATGACAGTGAACCACTACAGCCACCGCACATTCGTGGCGGAAGAACTTGCCGGACTATGCGGCATGGGCTATTCGCTGATGCGGCGCAAGTTCAAAACATACTACGGTATGGGGCCATCGGAGTGGCTGCGCCGGGAGCGGATAAGGCGCATAGAGGAGGATATGGAATACCGGGTGGAACTGCCGCTGAAGGAAGTAGCCGAGCGCAACGCCTTCGGCTCGGCAAGCAATTTTGCGGACTTCTGCCAGAAGCAGACCGGAATGAGTCCGTGCGAACTGAAAGCCATAGGATATGAGAAATGGGAGAAGCGCAGGATGGATTTCTGGAACCAATAAAAAACGCGCACTGATTTTTATCAGAATCTGGAACATCCCTTCGGGAAGGTTCCACTAACTTACCGCCTAAAAAACAATCCGAAAATACATGAACAACAATACATTTTCAAGATGGAAGGAATCCCTCCACCTGAAAATCCTGTCGGGCTATCTCATACTGGGACTGCTCGTACTGGGCATCATCACGGCCGTATGGTACGAAAAGCAGGTATTCGAGCAGGCGGAGGCAGAGGAACGCAGCCTGCTCATGCAGCGTGCTGCCGCCAGCGAAGCATACCGGGGACTGATCACACTGTTTCTGGACAATGACCGCGCAATGCTGTGGGACGACTCGGACATGGATACATACGACCGGCGGGAATCGCACACGATGGAGGTGATAGACCGGCTGAAAGGCTACTACGGAGAGCCGGCACAGACGGCAAGGATAGACACGGTAGTAAGGCTGCTGCACGAGAAACGCAGGCTGATCGAGCGGATGGTGGATATGCCGACCACGGCGTATCGCATGGACAGCCTGCTGGAACGCCACCTGCCCGGACTGGAGCAGACGGCATCGGTACGGACAACGACAGTGACGGAACGCACCGAACCGGAAGAGGAAAAGAAACGGGGCGGGCTGTTCGGCCTGTTCCGCAAGAAAAAGAAAGAAGAACCGGCACGCACGACCACACGGGTGAGCACGACACCCAACACCCGGCACATTGAGGAGATGCGGCGGTTTGAGGAAGAGATGCGTACGGCACTGGCAGAGCAGGAACAGGCATTCTCCCATCTGTCGGATTCACTGAAAATACGCAACAGCATACTGAACCGGAACCTTTCGAGGCTGATACGGGAAATCGGACAGGACGAGACGGAACGCATGGAAGAAAGGCACATGCGGGTGGCGGAACTGAGAGAAACGGCATTCGTACTGATATGCGGCATATCGGCGGCAGGTGTCCTGTGTGCGGTGCTGCTGTATGCAGTAGTCCGGAGGGACATCCGCCGCCGCACCAGAGACAGGAAACAGCGGGAGGAACTGATAGAGACCCTGCGCAGGTCGGTCCGGGAGAATGAAGAACTGATAAAAAGCAGACAGAACATCATGCAGACGGTGACGCACGACCTGCGCTCACCGCTGACCGCCATACGCGGCAATGCGGAACTGATACTGAAGGACGGGAACCGGGAGGCAACGGCGCTGCACGCGGAGCATATACGGCAGTCGGCAGAGCGTATGGGGGCACTGATGGAGAACCTGCTGGACTACTACCGCATAGACAACGGAAAGGAGACCGTCAGGGTGAAGCCGTTCAGACTGGCGGGAGTGGCGGAAACACTGGAAACGGAGTTTGCCGCACGGATGGAAGAGAAACGGCTGGAGTTCAGGGTGAACAACGCCGCTGACGAGGTGGTCATGGGCGACAGGAACCTGATACTGCGTATCGGCAGCAACCTGCTGTCGAACGCACTGAAGTTTACGGAACGCGGGAGCGTGACACTGACCGCCCTGTATGCCGGAGGGAAATTCACGCTTGCGGTGGAAGATACCGGAGGAGGAATAGACAAGGACAAACGGGAACAGATATTCAAGCCGTTCGAGCGGCTGAGCAATGCCGCCACGCAGGACGGATTCGGGCTGGGACTGTCGATAGTTAAAAGCCTTGCGGAACTGATGGAGGGCAGCATATCGGTGGAGAACATACGGAACACGGGCAGCCGCTTCAGCGTGGTGCTGCCGCTGCCCCAGGCGGAGAAAGCCGGAGAGACAGACCGCAAGGCAGCAGCGAGGCGGACAAGACTGGGCGGATGTTCGGTGTTGTCGCTGGACAACGACGGCATCATACTGGGGATGATACACGACATATTCGTGCAGAACGGTGTGCACTGCGACACCTGCACGAGCACGGGGGAAATGGCGGAGAAGCTGCGCGAGGGACACTATGACCTGCTGACCACGGACCTGAAGATGCAGGACGCAAGCGGCTATGAGGTGCTGGAACTGCTCCGCACGTCGGACATAGGCAACTCACGCACCATCCCCGTGATGGTGGTGACCGGCTCGAAAAGCATCACGAAAGAGGAGCTGGCAGGCGCGGGCTTCGGCTCGGTGCTGTACAAGCCGTTCTCCATCGACGAACTGCTGGCAGCCGCAGAAGAATGCATCGGTGAGGACAGCACCCCACGCATAGACCTCGGCCCGCTATTCGCATACGGCGACAAGAGGCAGAGGCTGGAATGTCTGGTCAGGGAGACGGAGAAGGAAATGGCCGCCATACGGGAGGAAGCGGAAAGGTGTGACAGGGACAGGCTGGACTACTGGATACACCATATCCGCAGCTCGTGGATGCTGATACATGCCGAAGGGCCGCTGCAGGAGCTGTATGACGTGCTCCACGGAAACGGGACGGCAGAAGAAATCAGGGAGTATGCCGGAAAGGTAACCGGTCAGGGCGAAACGATCATCCGGCTCGCCCGAAAGGAAATGGAGAGAACGGTATGGGAAGAATAATAGTGATAGAAGACAACCCTGTATTTCGCGACCATGTCTGCGGAATGCTGGAGAAGGCAGGCTACAAGACCCGCACGGCATACGACTGTGCCGGGGCACGGAGGCTGCTGGAGGAACTGGACGAAGAGGACATCATCGTGTCGGACCTGCGTCTGCCCGACGGGGAATGTACGGAAGTGCTGGAGCGGATGCGGGAAGCGGGTATCAGAAACCCGTTTGTCATCATGACCGACTATGCGCAGGTCGCATCGGCGGTCAGCTCCATGAGGCTGGGAGCCGAGGACTATATCCCCAAGACCCTGCTGCAGGAAAAGCTGCTTCCGAGGATAAGTGAGCTGGTACGCAAATCGGAAAGAAGGCATACCATGCCCATACTGGAGCGCAGAAGTGCCGCATTCCGGACCATCGACCGGCGTATCTCACTGGTAGCCCCGACGGACATAGGTGTGCTGATACTTGGAGAGAACGGCACGGGCAAGGAACACGTAGCAGAAAAGATACATGCGCAGAGTACCCGGCAGAAAGGGCCGTTTGTCGCGATAGACTGCGGTATGCTGACACGGGAGCTGGCGGCATCCGAACTGTTCGGATACGAGAAAGGCGCATTTACGGGAGCCATAACCGGAAAGAAGGGCTGCATGGCAGAGGCTGACGGCGGCACGCTGTTTCTGGACGAGGTGGGCAACCTGCCCGCTGAGGTACAGCAGAAACTGCTGCGTGCGCTGCAGACCAAATGCTACCGTCCGACGGGCTGCACCCGCGAGCGGAAAGCGGACGTGCGCATCGTGGCGGCGACCAACGAGAATCTGGAGAAGGCAGTGGAGGAAGGACGTTTCCGGCGGGACCTGTATCACCGCCTGAAGGAGTTTGTCATCAAGATACCGCCGCTGCGGGAATGCCGGGAGGACATACTGCCCCTTGCGGAGTTTTTCCGGGAGCTTGCCAACGAGGAACTGGGACGGCATACGGAAGGATTCGACAAGGAGGCGGAAAAGGAACTCATGAGGCGGATGTGGGCAGGAAATGTGAGGGAACTGAAACAGACGGTGCGTTCCGCCGTCCTGCTGACGGAAGGAAGGCTGATAGGAGCCGACAGGCTGGAAGCGGAAAGTACGGTACAGGCAGGCAGCTCCCTGCTGCTGAAAGACGGGAATGAGGAAAGGGAACGCATCGTGCGGGCACTGGCACAGGCGGACGGGAATCGCGAAATGACTGCCGGACTGCTGGGTATCAGCCGCACGACCCTGTACAACAAGATGAAAGAATACGGTATCATGCAGAAAAAGAGCGAAAAATGAGAAAATCTCAACTGAAAATCCTATCTTTGCATGAACATAGGAGAAATACGGTACGGAGAAACACGGTTTCCCGTACCGACTAAGATATAGTATAGAATAAGACCGCAAGGCGTTTCGAGCGAAAATCTGGTAAATTGGAACTACAGAGGCGATTGTGTGATGCTTATGCTATGCCTGGGCATAGCGTGCATTCACATACTCTCTGTAAAGGCTTTACCAGAGCCGTCGCTTGAAAGTAGTGTGAATTGCACGCTACTTTTTTTATATACGGTTTCCGGTCGCAACAGAATGACCGCTATGGCAAAAGTCCGATTACTCGCCGTCCTGACAATGGACGGCTGTCCGGCAGAAACAACCGGTCTGTCCGGGCGATGGCTTGGTTCCGACCAGTACGGGATAGGTGCGCTGAAAGAGGCTGCCACCTGCGTCCTGACAGAAGACACGTCGCTTACACTCCTCTCCAACCGGATGGAAAACACCGGCGATTCCCTGAACTATCTGATAGAAGCAACCGAAAAGACGGCAGGCATCATCAACGGCATGATACGGATGCGGCTTGTGGATGAAATCATCCTCTACATGGTTCCCGTCATTGCGGGAAACGGCAGCAGGCTGTTCCAGTCGTCGCTGCCCGAAAGCGAATGGACATGCACGGGAAGCAGACAATGGAAGGACGGCATGGTACGGATAGCCTACGGACGGAAAACACCCCGCCAACGGGTGGTGACGTTCGGAAAATGAACGCCCGGTACGTTCAAAAAGTGAACGTACGTTCAGATTCTGAACAAAAAATGAGGCGTCGGGAAAAGCTCCAAAAAATATTTTCAGAAAATATCTCACTGAATATCAGTGTGATATATTCATTCGAAAAGAAAAACACTCCCGCAGGACCGCAATTTGTCCCATAGTTTTATGTGCGCACACTTCAAACCAAGTGTAATAACATAAAACTGAAAGAAAAATGGAACACCTCATATTGACAGAAACAGACTTCTTCCGTCTGATAGACAACCCCGGCTCTACCGGACTGGGAACCGCATACAACGAGTTCACGACCACAGTCGTATCCCTGTGCAAGGAAAGGGAAAGTGCCTGCCGGACTGTTTTCGCACTGAGCTATGCGGAAACGGAACTGCAATATCACGATGCCATGCAGGAGACGGACTCCAGCCGCAGCATGTATGTGAGAAAGGCGCTGTCGTTCGTGCGCAAGATACTGAAATATTATCAGGTAGGGCTGCATCGGGGCGGAGCCTTTGACGGAGGCGAAAAGACAAACCAAAGGCAGGACGAAGCCGCAGCGATGCAGTGGACGGGAAGCACGGCCGAGCTGGTGGAACTGATTTACGGTCTGGACGAGATGAAGCTCATCAACGGAGGGGAAACGGGCATCAAGGAGCTGCTGGCGAGATTCTGCCGCATGTTCGGTGTGGAGATAAAGGAGAACCAGTGCTACAACACCTATGCGGACATCAAGCGGCGGAAGAACGAGAGCCGGACGTATTTCTTTGACAGAGCGGCGGAACGGCTGAACCGCAGGATGATGCGGGACGAGGAGGCGGAACGGAAGAGGCGGTGAAACAAGAAAAATCTGCCTTTACCGTAATTATCCACAAGAAAAGAATACCTTTGCAGAAACAATTATAATACAATATATTATGGCATTAAAAATCAAAGCAATTCCTACGCTGAAAGGGAAAGAAGCCGAACGTTTCGTGAAGGAAGCGGACAAGGCTTACCAAAAGAAGGAGAAAACAGATTTCAGCAAGCAGGTGAAAATAGCCCGTGCCATATTGAAAAAAGCCAATATGTTGTAAGTATGGGATTCCTGTTAGATAAATGCAGTTTCTTTCCATAAGATGAGAAAGCTATTGCAGATTGCAGTTTTTTTCATGCAGAAATGCAGATCTGAAGGAGTTCTTTCAGCATGATGTTCCACTTTACAACTATATTAGAAATACGGGATTTCAAAGTTTCAACTATATGTAGAAAAACATTTTCAGTAAAATTGGAAAGGTATTTATGTTAGTGGAAAATGATGTATATCAGCGATTAGGTCATCTCATTTAGAAATACTATCTTTGCGACAAGTCTATACAATAAATATATGAGTAGAATAAAAATTAAAAATTTCGGTCCGATAAAAGAGCCAAAGTCCGTAAAGGACGAATGGATAGATATAAAAAAAGTAACTGTATTTACCGGCAATCAAGGTAGCGGTAAAAGTACAGTTGCCAAATTAATTTCCACCTTTACATGGATGGAGAAGGTTTTAACACGAGGTGATTTCAAAGAAAAAGAATTTACTACCACCAAGTTTAAGAATAAATATTGTGGCTACCATCGTATTTCAAATTACTTTATAAAGGAACGTACTGAGATTATCTATGAAGGAAATGCATACAAATTTACTTACACTAAACAAGGTGAATTTATCATTGAAAAAAGAACAGATACATTTAACAGATATGTACTTCCACAAATTATGTATGTACCAGCTGAGAGAAATTTCATCAGTATGGTTAATAGACCTAATTTGATTAAAGACTTGCCAGATGCTTTACTGGTCTTCTTAACGGAATACAACAATGCCAAGCAACGTATTAAAGGAGGTCTTGAACTTCCTATCAATAATGCACAACTTGAATACAACAAACAAAATGATATAGTATCTGTAAAAGGAGAAGGTTACAAAGTTAAGCTCATGGAGGCATCCAGTGGGTTCCAATCAATCGTACCGCTGTATTTGGTTTCCTTGCATTTATCAGAGTCTGTAAAAAGTCAGGCAAATAATGCTCAAAAAATGAGTAGCGATGAAGCGAAACGGTTTGAAGCAGAAGTTGCTAATATATGGAATATGCCAAACTTGACAGACGAACAACGAAGAATAGCCCTTTCAGCTGTATCAGCCAGATTCAACAAATCAGCATTCATAAATATAGTAGAAGAACCTGAGCAAAATCTTTATCCGGAGTCTCAATGGATGATTATGAAACACCTGTTAGCATTTAACAATTCATTGGATGCCAACAAGTTGATTGTTACTACACATAGTCCATATCTTATTAACGGTTTGACTATCGCTATCAAAGCAGGGCTACTATTGAAAGATCATTCGCTATCAGACGAAATACGGGAAAAGATAGATTCTGTTTTCCCTATTAAGTCAGCTATACAGCCTGATGAAATAGCTATTTATGAATTCAATGAGGTGGAAGGAACAGTAGAAATATTAGATACATATAATGGACTTCCTTCAGATGATAATTTTCTCAACAATATGTTGGAAAGGACTAACGAAGATTTTGCTAATTTATTGGAAATACAACAGGAGTTATGATAAATTTTTTCCCTAAAGAACATATTACTTCATCGAGTAAACGTAAATTTGGTATATGCGACCGTCCGGCTCCTGCTGCTGAAAAGGCTTATATTGCTGAGAAGCAGGGGCAGGACTGGATTGCGGCTGTAGATAATTATCCTCAAATAAAAGTAAATTTCGTACCAGTTGACCATTGTATTGAATTGCGCAGAGCGGATGGAAATATGGACAATCGCTGTGACGGCTTTCTGTTTTATAAAGATACAATCATATTTGTGGAATTGAAACAGAGGAAGCTCAAGGGTAGTCAATGGATAAAGGATGGCGAGCAGCAATTACGATCTACAATTGGTTATTTTGAGCAACAGAAGGAGGCACAGAATTTTTCCATAAAGAAAGCCTACATAGCCAATAGCGAGAAGCCATATTTTCGAACAGGGCAAGCCGCACGTATGGATCGTTTCTTTTCAGATACGAATTATATCTTACGAATAGAAAACAGAATACCAATAGAATAATCGGTAGATCTTGCAATGATTTTGTCAAAACATAGAAATTAGATGCAGAAATTACCGCTTCTATTATATTGTTAGTAATATCACGGTTTGCAGTACTGTAAGGATTTAGAAACTAAAGTACATGAAAAAAATCATAACTCAATAAAAGTGTTGTAATCTTTCATTATAGTTTTGGCATGACGGAGAATATTCAATTCTAAAATATTTATTGGGGAGTTTGAAGTTGATTGCTTATGTGATATATACAAGAAAAAGAAAATAAGTCTCTCAGACAATGAAAGGCAGCATACTTGGGGGGCGTTCTTTATTTATAACGGGAACAGACAAAAAAGGAAAATCCGTAACACGACAGGGAAAGGCTGTACGTGCTACGGATTTTCTCTTTTCATCTGACCGTATATCCGGTTATCTGCCGCTGAGAAGGTATTGCAGTTCGGGGTCGGACTGTATGCGCTGCAACTCGTCGGCAACAATCTGCCGGACCTCGGCACGGATACGGTTGTAGTTATCCTGGATCGTCTCCTTCATGCGGTCGTTGCCATCGGCATCGGTAAAGTCGGTGATGACGGGTATAGGCCGGTAAGCCTGTTCCTCACGCTTCACTTTCTCGGCATCGACCACAATCTCGCAATGGAAAATCTTCTGTTCGATACGCTCGTCGTAGTTGTCGGCGACGGCTCCCACGAACATGCCCTGCGTGAGCGTGGAAATCTTGCTCGCCGGAATCAGGCTCTCCATCTGCGTATTGATGGAAGTGGACTTGTCCTCGCGGTTGATGGTGATGCTCTGCCGCCTCTGGAGAATCTTGCCGAAACGCTCGGAAAGGGTCTTGGCGGTCTCGCCCACGACCTGACCGGAAAAGATGTTGCCGACGGTGTTCATGACCACGGCGGCCTCCTTGTCGCCGTAGTCACGCTTGAGCTGGGAAAAGTCCTGAAAACCCAGCAGGGTGGAAACCTTGTTGCTTCGGGCGGTGGCAATCAGGTTGTCCAGCCCCTTGAAGTAAATCGTGGGCAGCTCGTCGATGATGATGGAGGACTTGAGCCTGCCCTTCCTGTTGACGAGCTTGACGATGCGCGAATTGTACAGCCCCAACGCCGCCCCGTAGATGTTCTGGCGGTCGGGATTGTTGCCGACACAGAGAATCTTCGGCTCGTCGGGGTTGTTGATGTCGAGCGTGAACTCACTGTCGGACATGACCCAGTAGAGCTGCGGGGAAATCATGCGCGATAGCGGAATCTTAGCCGAGGCTATCTGACCGGCGAGCTGTTCCATCGCCCCGCCCTGCCAGGCGTCCATGAACGGGGAAAGGTAGTTCTCCAGTTCGGGATAGCTGGTGAGAATCGGGAACAGGTCCTCGTAACGGCGGTTGAGCAGCTCGATGGCATGAGGAAAGGTGCAGTATTTCCCGTCCTGATAGATACGGAGGAACCATATCACGGCGGCGAACAGGATAATCGGAGACTCGACAAAGAAGTCGCCCTGCTTCTGCACCCAGGTCTTGTTCAAATTGAGCATTATCGTGTAGGCACTCTCGTAGGCATCGGTGATGTCCTCCATAAAATCCGGATGGATGGGATTGCAACGGTGAGAGCGCCGCGGGTCGTCGAAGTTGATAACGTAGAACTTCGGCCTGACCCTGTATGCGTCCATGTGGTTCAGCAGGTGGTTGTAGGCGATGGTGGAAAGGTCGCTGAACTTGAAGTCGTAGATGTACATCGCAAAGCCCTTCTCAATCTGCTGTTTGATGAAGCTGTTCACCACGGCATAGGACTTTCCGCTGCCCGGCGTACCCAGTACGATGGTGGCACGGAAGGGGTTTACCACATTGATATAGCCATTGTTCCACTTCTTCCTGTAATAGAAACGTGTGGGCAGATTGACGGAATACCCGTTTTCCATGAGGCGGGTTTCCTGCATGAAGCTCTCGTTCTCGACATTGAACACGTCTTCCATGAGGTTGGTACGCAAAAGACGGCTCATCCATGTGCCCGCCATGAGCAGGCAGACATAGCCCGCCGCCATTGAAGCGGTGTAAAGACCCGCAAACCCGGCCCTCCCAACCCGAGGAACGCCGGGCAGGGAGACGCACCCACCAGTTGCCGAAGAACACGCACCAGCCCCGCGGCAAGTACCGTCCAGATCCGGCGCCAGGTGATTTTCTCCTCCTTGACACCCTTCGTGCCGAGGCACGAGAGCGCGAGCAGAAGAAGGGCAAAGAGCTTCGTGTAGAGAATGTGATGGAACAGCCCGGCGGTACGGTCGAAGTTCATCAGTACCCGGTCCACGACACCTATGCCGATGCCCCACATCCTTACGGCTTCGTAACAATACCAGTAGAGGTGGATGACCACCAGAATAATGCTTACGGCACGGAGAAAATCCATGATTTTCGCCAGTGCCCTCAAATCGTCTTCCTGTTGTGACATAATCTGTTTCTGTTTTCAAGTGAATGACTGAATTATAATCCCTGTCCCTTGCGGCGCTTTTTCCGCCTGCGCCTGAGGTCGCGCTCGAAGGCGGCTTCCTCGGCCTGTGCGCCCGAAGCGTCGCCGCCGAGCAAGCCCAAGCCGGAGGAATACCCCTCGTTGTATTCCACGGCGGGACGGGTGTCGGGCTGCTGCCCGTCCACAGTAATAGTGAACGGTATGGGCGGAGTACCGGCATACGGCAGGATGAAATGCTCCTGCAGGGCATTGGCGGAAAACTCCCTGCCCAAGCGCGAGCCGTTGAGCACACAGCCCGTGCGGTGGTCAATGAAGGTCGCCCCGTAGATGCGCCCTTCGTCGGTATGACGGAACACCACATCCACACCTTTCGCTTTGAGCAGGGCGACAAACTCCTCGCGGCGGTATGTCCGGGCAAGCGCGGCGGCGACGGTCTTGCGGGTTATCTCCGCCAGACGTTTATCCCGAATTTGTCCTTTGGAAAATTCAAACCTGCGCTGTACGGCTTCGTAGCCGACGGACTTGCCGATGCGGGAAGCCTTGAAGGGAGTGCCGGTCCTGTTGCCGGAATCGCCGGTGGCGGACGGGTTGCTGAGCGATAGCGAAAAATAGACCAGTCCGTGGTACTCGCGCCCGTTCACGATGCCGTGGGCTTCCTCCACGGTGACGTTGTAGAGCGAGAGAAGGGCACGGTATTCGCCCATCGTCTGGAACCTGTAGCCTGCCATGACCGCCTTGACGACATTCGATACCTGCCGCCTGACGTCGCCCTGCGATGTGTCCACCGGGCGGAGCGGATTGTCGGTACGGTGCTGCCGGCGGTCAGCCGGGTGCAGCCCGTATTTCTTTTCCAGCTCGGAGGTGATGCGCCTGCTGCGGCGGTGGATGAAATCGCGGTTGAGCCGCCTTCCCTGCCCGTCCACATTGACGGAGACGATGTGCAGGTGGTGGCGGCTGATGTCCTCGTGCTTGAAGACAAGGTAAGGCTGGTCGCCGTAGCCCAGCCTGTCGAGATACTCGCGTGCGAGCTGTTCCAGCTCCACGTCGGTCAGGCGGTCGTCGGGGTGCGGATTGAGGGAAATATGGATGACCTTATTCCGAGTGCGCACCTGCTCCGGCATGAAGCGCATGAAGTCCTGCTCGGCACGGGCTATGTCCACATGTCCGCTGCCGTCGTCGAAAATCCGGTTTACGGCAAGGAGCCTGCCTTCGCCTTCGTTCACCTTCTGCCCGTTGTAGGCAAGCGCACCGTACAGTGACGTGCCTACGGTAATTTTCGCTATCATGACTTTTCCTCCTTTTCCGACAGCTTCTGCCGGAACTCACGGGACAGTTCCATGACCTGCTGCGTCAGGGCGGCCAGCTCCCCGGTACACTTCTCCAGACGGTAGAGCAATGCCATCGCCTTCTTCTCCGAAAAATGAAAGCGCAGCTCCCTGACCACCTGGTTGTAGTTGTTGCCTACCATGCGGTACTGCGCATGGAAAGCGGAGAGCTTCGTGCAGTAATCCAGCAGCGTCCTGTCCGTGACCAGTACCCGGAAGGGCTGCCTGAAAAAGTGTGC
>ENA-OQET01000903-OQET01000903.1-human-gut-metagenome-genome-assembly--contig:-NODE-903-length-14480-cov-4.563854_pt1 | contig 14480 bp, 18 predicted proteins | sample MGYA00242800_ERZ504645 | MGnify/ENA primary metagenome ERZ504645 (study PRJEB26092, sample SAMD00036308) | human gut metagenome | host: Homo sapiens | study: EMG produced TPA metagenomics assembly of... | reverse complement strand
CGAGGAACAGGACGATATCCATCGTCTGATCGATCTGGCAAAACGTCTGGAGGGGCTTCCGAGGCATACCTCCATGCATGCGGCAGGTGTTGTGATCAGCCAGAAGGATGTATCGGAATACGTACCCTTTCCAGAGCACAGGATGGTTCCATTGTCACGCAGTTTACCATGACAACACTGGAAGAGCTGGGACTTCTGAAAATGGACTTCCTGGGCCTCCGTACCCTGACGGTTATCCAGAATGCTGTGAAAATGGTGGAAAAAAGCACCGGTATGCTTCTGGATATGCAAGAGTCGACTACAACGATAAAAAGGTACTGGATTCTCTCGGAACAGGACGTACTGACGGCGTGTTCCAGCTGGAGAGCGCCGGAATGAAAAGCTTCATGAAGGAACTGAAGCCGCAGAGTCTTGAGGACGTGATCTGCAGAATTTCCGGCCTTTACCGTCCCGGGCCCCATGGATTTCCATTCCGCAGTACATCCGCGGAAAAAAACCGTCCGGATACCATCCGTTATGATTGTCCACCAGATGGAGCCGATCCTGAAGCCGACCGTATGGCTGTATCGTATACCAGGAGCAGGTTATGCAGATCGTCCGTGAGCTTGCAGGCTATACCCTTGGACGAAGTGACCTGGTACGCCGTGCCATGTCCAAGAAAAAGCTTCTGTTATGGCAAAAGAACGCCAGAATTTCGTTTACGGAAATGCCGAAGAGGGAGTACCGGGATGTATCGCCAACGGTATTTCCGAGGAGATCGCAAACAAGATCTACGATGAGATGACAGATTTTGCAAAGTATGCCTTCAATAAGTCTCACGCTGCCGCTTATGCAGTGGTTTCCTACCAGACGGCATATCTCAAATATTACTATCCGGTAGAATTTATGGCTGCACTGATGACATCCGTTGTGGAAATGCCGAACAAGGTTGCCGAGTATATTTCTGTATGCCGCCAGATGGGGATCCGGATCCTTCCGCCGGATATCAATCATGGTGTTTATGGCTTTTCTGTTGACAATGGTTCCATTCGTTATGCACTTTCTGCCATCAAGAGTATCGGCCGTCCGGTAATCGAGGGGATTGTGCGGGAGCGTGAGGAGCACGGAGAATATACCTCCCTGAAAACATTTATTGAGCGAAATATCGACCAGATCAACAAGAGAGTTGTGGAAAATCTGATCAAGGCCGGAGCGCTGGACTGCCTGGAGGGAAACCGGAATCAGAAAATGACGGTTTATACGCAGATCATAGACAGTATCAACCAGGATAAGAAGCATACCATGGCGGGACAGCTGAGTCTTTTTGATATTGCGCCTGAAGAAGATAAAAAGGAATTTGAGATCCGTATGCCGCAGGCAGCAGAATATCCGAAGGAGACGATACTGACCTTTGAGAAGGAAGTTCTCGGCATCTATCTCAGCGGTCATCCGCTGGAGCGTTACCGGAATATGATGGAAAAAATGATCTCTGCAAAAACTTCTGATTTTCAGCCGGATGATGAAACAGGGATACCGGAGGTTTACGATAATCAGAAAGTGATCGTGGGTGGAATGATCACGGATAAAAACATAAAATATACAAAGAATAATAAGGTAATGGCGTTCCTTACAGTGGAAGATCTGGTAGGCACCGTGGAGGTTGTGGTATTTCCACGTGATTACGAAAAATGCCAGATGTTCCTGAATGAAGATGCCCGGCTCTTTATTCAGGGAAGAGTATCCGCAGAAGACGACAAAGCCAGCAAGCTGATCCTGGAAAAGGTCCGTCTTTTTGATGATATGCCAAGAGAACTGTGGCTCCAGTTTGAAAGCCGGGAAGAGTACACAAAAGCCGAGACCGGTCTGGTAGATGATCTGATGGAATCCAGAGGAAACAGCACGGTGGTTATTTATCTCAAAGATGTCAAGGCAATGAAGAAGCTTCCCCCTGCTTATCAGGTCCATATCGAGGATTCCTGGCTGGAGCGCATGTGTAAAAAATATGGAAGTTCCAATGTTAAAATTGTGGAGAGAGTATTGAAAAACTTATAAAAATGCTATAAACTATACCCGAATATGTGTATTACAATAGGTTGTTTCATAAGATGGAGGATAACAATATGGCAGAGAACAAAATCAAAACGATCGGCGTTTTGACCAGTGGCGGTGACGCACCTGGAATGAATGCTGCAATCCGTGCTGTTGTCAGAAGAGGATTAAGCAGCGGACTGAACGTAAAGGGAATCTATAAAGGATACAGCGGTCTCTTAAATGAAGAGATCAGAGATATGACAGCAAAGGACGTTTCCGATACGATTGAGCGAGGCGGAACAATTCTTTATACTGCCAGATGTGCAGAGATGAGAACAGAGGAAGGACAGCAGCAGGCTGCAGAGATCTGCAGAAAGCATGGAATCGACGGCCTTGTTGTTATCGGTGGAGACGGATCCTTCGCAGGTGCTCAGAAGCTTGCGAACCTTGGAATCAATACCATTGGCCTGCCGGGAACTATTGACCTTGATATCGCATGTACCGAGTACACCATCGGTTTCGATACTGCTGTAAATACAGCTATGGAAGCTATTGACAAGGTACGTGATACATCCACATCCCATGAGAGATGCAGTATCATCGAGGTTATGGGACGTAACGCCGGATACCTTGCAGTATGGTGCGGTATCGCAAACGGTGCTGAGGATATCCTGATCCCGGAGAAATATGATTACGATGAGCAGAAGCTTATTGACAATATCGTAGAGAGCCGTAAGAAAGGCAAGAAACACCATATCATCGTAAATGCTGAGGGTATCGGCCATTCAGAGGCTATGGCGAAGCGTATCGAGGCTGCAACAGGTATCGAGACACGTGCAACGATCCTTGGTCACATGCAGCGTGGTGGAAGCCCGACATGTAAGGACCGTGTATATGCGTCCATGATGGGTGCTCTTGCAGTAGATCTTCTTGTTGCCGGAAAACGCAGCCGTGTGGTTGGATACCGTCATGGTGAGTTTGTTGATTTCGACATCAATGAGGCTCTTGCAATGCAGAAGAATGTAGATTCCTACATGTGGGAGGTCTGCAATTCTCTTTCTCATAATTACAGGAAATAAGATATTTATGAACTTAAAAAAAGGTTTCATGACGGATTGCATAAACTGAATACGTCACAAATAATTGCCCTCGGCTTTGCGGGGGTGATTTTTGTAGGTGGACTTATTTGTGGATGCCGTTCTGCAGTGCACCCGGGCAGGCTGTTACCTTCCCGGATGCTGTTTTTACAGCGGCGACCAGCGTATGTGTGACAGGACTTTCCACAGTTGTTATGGCAGTCCAGTGGAGGCCCCCATTGGAAAAGCGGTTATCCTGTGCCTGATACAGATCGGCGGGATCGGACTGATCGCACTGGCGAATATGATATTCATCAGCCTCCGGAGGAAAATTTCCCTGAAAAACCGGCGGATCATCAAGGAATCCTATAACCTGGATGAAATGGGTGGAGTCGTGGTTGTAGTCCGCAGTGTGGTGAAATGCGTGTTTCTTGCAGAAGGAATCGGTGCGGTCCTGTATGCGTTTTGCTTTGTACCGGAATTTGGAATAAAAAAAGGTCTGGTGCATGCCATATTTCTGGCGGTATCTGCATTCTGCAACGCTGGAATCGATCTTTTCGGGGAAACAAGCCTTTCGGTATATGTGAGCAATCCGCTGGTCAATATCACTACGATTGGCCTGATCATTGTGTCAGGTCTTGGATTTATCGTCTGGTGGGATCTGTGGGATAAATTCAGCAAGGTTCTGAGAAAAGAGCTTTCCCCATCCAGAGTTTTTCGTGTACTGCGGCTTCAGAGCAAGCTGGTCCTTACGATGACCGGGATCCTAGTATTTTCAGGAGCATTTCTGGTATTTATCTTTGAATCCGGAAACCCTTCCACGCTGAAGGGGGCACCACTGGGAACAAAGCTCATGGCATCCTTTTTCCAGTCAGTGACAACACGTACGGCGGGATTTTATACCATGGATCAGTCGCTTTTGTCCACACCTACCGTGATCATTTCCCTGCTGTGGATGTTTATCGGAGGATCACCCATGGGCACTGCCGGTGGTGTGAAGACTACTACCATTGCGGTTCTGATCCTTTCTATTGCAGCATATCTTCAGGGAAAAAAGGATGTAGAGGTATACGGCCGCAGGATCCGTGAGAGCTATCTCCGTTCTGCCATGGTTGTTGCAGGAACCAGTGTGCTGATCCTTTTTACCATGACGGTGCTTTTGTCCGCAGTAATGCCGGGAGTGGATCTGGCAGATGTTTTATATGAGATCACTTCTGCGGGGGCTACAGTAGGACTTTCCAGAGGACTGACACCTCAGCTGAATGTGGCAGGCAAGTGGATCGTGATCCTTACCATGTATCTGGGACGTATCGGACCGCTGACACTTGGAACAGCAGTTGTGATGCGTGTACGCAACAGGCCGGGAAGCACCACGCATCTCGGTGAAGAAGATATCATGATCGGTTAAACAGGAGAATAGAATGAAAAATAAATCTTTTGCCGTGATCGGGCTTGGACAGTTTGGAATGACTCTGGCGGTGACGCTGGCAGAGTCAGACTGCGATGTCCTTGCCATTGATGACAAAGAAGAAAATATCGAAGAGATTTCCGAAAAAGTAACCTATGCGGTAAAAGCAGATGTCCGTGAACCGGGAATCCTGAAGGCTCTGGGAGTTCAGAATGTGGATGTAGCCATTATCGCAGTTGCCGAAAATCTGGAAGCCAGTATTTCCGCAACCATGCAGGCCAAAGATCTGGGAGTGCCCTTTGTAGTTGCAAAAAGTATGAATTCTCTTCATGGACGTATACTTGACAAAATTGGTGCAGATAAGATCATTTATCCGGAACAGTCCATGGGACTGCGGGTTGCCAGAAATCTTATGTCCGGCGGGTATCTGGATGTGTTTGAGCTTTCGGCGGAGTTCAGTATGGCGGAGTTTTCCATGCCGGTATCCTGGATTGGAAAAAATCTGGCAGATCTGAATGTACGGGAGCGTTTTCACATTAATATCATTGGCATCAAGCAGGGTGAAAATGTCACGGTAGATCTGGATCCTTCCGAACCGCTTCCGGACAACTGTTCCATAATCGCCATAGGAAAAAACAAGGATCTGAATGCAAGTCGTGAGGAATTACGTTAACCGAATACGGATTGCCGGAAGGAGAGAAATAAAAGTATGATAACCAGTGTATCAAATGCAAAAATAAAAAATGTCATGCAGCTGAACCAGAAGGCAAAAGCCAGAAGAGAGCAGGGACTTTTTGTGGCAGAGGGCCGGAAAATGTTTCTGGAAGCACCGGAAAGCTGGGTTTCCCAGGTGTTTGTTTCCGAGGCCGTTTCCCGGGATGGAGAGCTGATGTCTCAGGCAGAAAAATATCCCTGTGAGATCGTGAAGGATTCCGTATTCCGTCAGATGTGTGATACCAAGACTCCCCAGGGGATCCTGACAGTTCTGAAGCTGCCTTCCTGGAGCGAGGAAGAGGTACTGGCGGGAAAAAATCCTCTGGTCATGGTTCTGGAGGATCTTCAGGATCCGGGAAATGCGGGAACCATTCTCAGGACCGGTGAGGGCGCCGGCGTAAGCGGAGTTTTCCTCACAAAAACCTGCGTGGATATCACAAATCCCAAGGTGATCCGTTCTACCATGGGCTCCATTTACAGAATGCCTTTTCTATACGTGGAAGATGTGGTATCATTAGAAAAGAAGCTGAAAGAAAAGGGAATCCGCAGTTTTGCAGCTCATCTGAAGGGCGAGAATTCCTATGATCAGGAATCCTATAAGGGTGGTACCGCATTTTTCATCGGAAACGAGGGAAAGGGCCTGACTGATCAGGCAGCGGAGGCAGCAGACTGTCTGATCCGCATTCCCATGTGCGGAAAGGTAGAATCGCTGAATGCTGCCATGGCATCAGGAATTCTGATGTACGAAGCTGCAAGACAGAGAAGAGAATAAGAGAGGAGGGGTTTTATGACACCTTTGGCCTGGCTTGGAATACTGGCAATTTTACTGGTAATTGAAGCAATCACGGTAGGACTTACCACTGTCTGGTTTGCAGGCGGTGCTTTTGTGGCGTGCATTGCCTCGTGGCTTGGAGGGGGAATTGTTGTACAGCTCCTTTTATTTTTCGGAGTTTCCGTGGTGCTTCTGATCTTTACCAGACCTCTGGCGGTCCGCTACATGAACAAGGGCGTGGAAAAGACCAATGCAGAGAGTCTTCTGGGAAAAAGGAGCCGTAGTGATACAGACGGTCAACAACCTGGCCCAGACCGGGCAGGTGAGGATCAATGACATCGAGTGGACTGCACGGACCGCAGATGACGGAGAAGAAATTCCAACAGGTGCAGTGGTTGAGATCGAAGAGATCCGCGGAGTGAAGCTGATCGTAAAGAAATTAGCAAGGAGGGCTAAATTATGGGTGGAGTTGTTGTTTTGCTTGTAGTCATCGTTCTTGTGCTGTGGGTACTTGCATCCTGTATCCGCATTGTACCGCAGGCCTATGCAGTGGTACTGGAACGTCTTGGCGCTTACAAGGCTACCTGGAGTACAGGAATCCATTTCAAGGTTCCGTTCATTGAGCGTGTTGCAAGAAGAGTAAACCTGAAAGAACAGGTTGTGGATTTTCCACCGCAGCCGGTAATTACCAAAGATAATGTAACCATGCAGATCGATACGGTTGTATTTTTCCAGATCACAGATCCGAAGCTTTACGCATATGGCGTTGAGAATCCGATCATGGCGATCGAGAATCTTTCTGCTACAACACTTCGTAACATCATCGGTGATATGGAGCTGGATGAGACACTGACATCCCGAGAGGTTATCAATACCAAGATGCGTGCTTCCCTTGATGTGGCTACAGATCCATGGGGAATCAAGGTTAACCGTGTGGAGCTTAAGAACATCATTCCTCCGGCAGCCATCCAGGATGCCATGGAGAAACAGATGAAGGCTGAGCGTGAGAGACGAGAAGCCATTCTGAAAGCAGAAGGAGAGAAACGTTCCACCATCCTTGTTGCAGAGGGTAAAAAACAGTCCGCTATCCTGGATGCGGAGGCTGAGAAGCAGGCGGCGATCCTTCATGCGGAGGCTCAGAAGGAGCGTATGATCAAAGAGGCTGAAGGACAGGCACAGGCAGTCCTTAAAGTACAGCAGGCAACTGCAGAAGGACTTCGTATGATCAAGGAAGCAGGAGCGGATGAATCTGTTCTTACTCTGAAGAGCCTGGAGGCTCTTACAAAAGTTGCTGACGGCAAGGCAACGAAGATCATCATTCCGTCCGAGATACAGGGCATCGCAGGGCTGGCAACATCCCTGAAGGAAATCATGACAGATAAACCGGCAGAGCAGAAATAAATCTGCAGCCATGAGGAGGACATATTATGAATCTTAAAGGAAGAAATTTCCTGACACTGAAAGACTTTACACCGGAAGAGATCACTTACATGATCGACCTTGCAGCAGATCTGAAGGCAAAGAAAAAAGCAGGAGAGCTTCATGAGTATTACAGAGGTAAGAATATTGCCCTGATCTTTGAAAAAACAAGCACAAGAACACGCTGTTCCTTCGAAGTGGCAGCTCATGATCTGGGAATGGGTTCTACCTATCTGGATCCCACAGGCTCCCAGATCGGAAAGAAGGAGAGCATCGCAGATACTGCAAGAGTTCTTGGAAGAATGTATGAGGGAATCGAGTACCGTGGCTTCGGTCAGGATATTGTTGAGGAGCTTGCGAAGCATGCAGGTGTACCGGTATGGAATGGCCTGACAAATGAGTATCATCCGACCCAGATGCTTGCAGATATGCTGACAGTACGTGAGCATTTCGGCAAACTGAAAGGCCTGAAGCTTGTATACATGGGCGATGCCCGTTACAACATGGGTAACTCCCTGATGGTTGTATGCTCCAAGCTTGGTCTTGATTTCGTAGCCTGCACCAATAAGAAATATTTCCCGAATGATGAGCTTGTAGCACAGTGTCAGCAGTGGGCAGAAGAGGCAGGTTCCACCATCACTCTCACAGAGGATGTGGAGGCAGGAACAAAAGATGCGGACATCATCTACACAGATGTATGGGTATCCATGGGCGAGCCTGACGAAGTATGGACAGAGCGTATCCACGACCTGACACCATACAAGGTTACCAGACATGTAATGGAGAACGCCGGTGAAAAGGCGATCTTCCTTCACTGTCTGCCGGCATTCCATGATCTTAAGACAAAGATCGGAAAAGAGATGGGCGAGCGTTTCAACCTTACAGATATGGAGGTTACAGATGAGGTATTCGAGTCTCCGCAGTCCAAGGTATTCGACGAAGCTGAGAACCGTATGCACACCATTAAGGCTGTGATCGTTGCAACATTAGGAGAGCCGGAGAAATAATGTCAGATTTATTTAATGAAGAAATAATTTCACAGGCAACACATACAAAATGGGCGGGCAAAACCGTCCATTTTGCAAGAGAAACAGATTCCACCAACCTCTGGGGAAAACGTGCCTGGAAGGAAGAAGGCGCAGGACACGGAGAGCTGTTTGTGGCAGAATATCAGTCCGCAGGACGCGGACGTTTTACAAGACGATGGAGTGCGCCGCCGGACAGTGCCATTACTATGAGTATCCTTATCTGCCCGGAATTTTCTCCGCAGAAGGCGCCGATGCTGACACTTGTTATGGGACTTTCAGTTGCACAGGCAGTAGCAGAGCTCGGTCTTGAGGTAGGGATCAAATGGCCTAACGATGTAGTTGTTTCCCGCAAAAAGATCTGCGGTATCTTAACCGAAATGACCATGAAGCAGGATAAGATCGGCTGTGCAGTTATCGGAGTCGGGATTAACGTAAATATGGAAAGCTTTCCGGAAGAAATGGCAGATAAGGCTACCTCTCTGTATCTGGAAAGCGGACATCCCTTTGACCGGGCACAGGTAGTCGGACTTGTGATGAAGCATTTTGAGGAAAATTATGAGAGATTTGTACAGACAGAGGATCTCAGCGGCCTGAAACCGGATTATGAGAAAATGCTGGCCAATCTGAACCAGCCGGTACGTGTACTGGATCAGAATGATCCATATGAGGGGATCGCAAGAGGGATCAATGCCGGCGGAGAGCTTCTGGTAGAGCGTGCAGACGGTACAGTCGAGGAAGTAAATTCCGGAGAGGTTTCTGTACGTGGTTTATACAGCTATGTGTAAAACATGCAGCACAGATCGGATAAAATTTCCGGCAGCGATTTTCCGTTGATGTTTTATTGCAGTAGTGGAAAAAACAAGAATCTCCCTGCTTTAGCTGTGGGGAGTGTCAAGTTATAAATAAAGGAGATTTTATGTATCAGGATAACATTGTGCTCTGCGGAGCAAGCTCTTATGAGCAGAAATATTATTTTAACCAGGATTTTGCGTCTCTTCCTGAGACGGTAAAGCAGGAGCTGCAGATCATGTGTGTGCTTTTCACAGAGGATGTAGGCGGGATCCTGACACTGGAATTTGATGAGGACGGCAGTCTGCAGTTTAAGACTGAGGCCCTGGAGGCAGATGCCCGTTTTGACGAGATCGGAAGTGCACTGAAGATCAAGGAACTCCAGCGGGACAAAAGAGAGCTTCTGGAATCTCTGGAAATGTATTACAAGGTATTTTTCCTGGGAGATATCCCGGATGAGGAACTGCAGAAAAAAGCAGATGCCGTTGAGGAATGATCCATGAAGATGCAGTGGAAGATCGGAAATGTGGAGATACCGAACCCCTTTGTGCTTGCACCGATGGCAGGGTTACGGATCTGGCATTTCGAAGACTTTGCAAGGAGCAGGGTGCAGGCCTGATCTGTATGGAAATGGTCAGTGCCAAGGCGATTTCTTTTCATAATAAGAATACAGAGGCGCTGATGGAGATCGATCCCGGGGAGCATCCGGTATCCATGCAGCTTTTCGGCAGCGAGCCGGACCTTATGGCAGAGGTGGCAAAAAGCATTGAGGAGCGTCCCTTTGACATTCTCGATATCAATATGGGGATGTCCGGTTCCCAAGGTGGTAAATAATGGCGAGGGCTCAGCTCTTCTGAAGGATCCTCAGCTGATCGAAGAGATCGTCCGCAGTGTTTCCGGAGCAGTTTCCAAGCCGGTAACGGTGAAGGTCCGCATTGGCTTTGATGAAAATACGCCGGTGGATGTGGTGGAGATCGCAAAACGGGTGGAGGATGCCGGTGCAGCAGCCATCGCAGTTCATGGAAGGACCAGACAGCAGTATTATTCCGGTCAGGCGGACTGGGATGCTATCCGCAGGGTGAAGGAAGCGGTGACTATTCCGGTGATAGGAAACGGAGATATCGTTTCACCGGAAACTGCAGAAGCCATGTTTAAAGAGACTGGCTGCGATGCGGTGATGATCGGCCGTGCAGTACGTGGGAACCCGTGGATCTTCCGGGAGCTGAACCACTATTTCCACACCGGGGAAAAGCTTTCCAGACCAACCGCAGAGGAAGTCTGCGAGATGATCCTGCGCCATGCCGAAGATCAGATCGCGATAAAGGGTGAGTATATCGGGATCCGCGAAATGCGGAAGCATGTAGCCTGGTATACAGCCGGTATGCGGCACAGTGCGGGAATCCGGAGAGAATCTAATAATATTTCAAGCTATGAAGAATTGAAAAAGCTTACAGACATGGTACTGGAGCGATAAAAGAGAAAAGTATGTCGGAGAAAACGAAACGTTCTATTGACAAGGAACGGGGCGCGTGCTACAGTCAGTTAGCGGGAATCCGCAGAAAGATTTTTTGTTTTACAGGAGAAAAAATAATGGCAGATAAAAATAGCAGTTTTAATTCCTTGCTACAACGAAAGCAAGACGGTAGCAAAGGTTATCCGCGATATGAAAAAAGCACTTCCGGAAGCTGTGATCTACGTATATGATAATAACTCTACAGATGGAACAGACGAGATCGCCAGAAAAGAAGGGGCAGTTGTCCGTTATGAGCATCAGCAGGGAAAAGGAAACGTGATCCGCAGTATGTTTCGGGATATCGATGCGCAGTGTTATCTTATGGTAGATGGTGACGATACTTATCCGGCAGAGTTTGCAGCTGAAATGTGCAGCAAGGTTCTGGAGAAAGGCACAGACATGGTAGTTGGTGACCGCCTTTCTTCTACATATTTTACAGAGAACAAGAGACCTTTCCACAACTTTGGAAAGCAGCATCGTAAGAGGTTCCATTAACCGTCTTTTCAAAATGCAACATCAAGGATATCATGACAGGTTACCGTGCCATGAGTTACCGCTTTGTAAAAACCATTCCCGGTACTTTCCAGGAATTTTGAGATCGAGACAGAGATGACGATCCACGCCATCGATAAGAACATGCAGGTTGAGAATGTAGTCATTGAATATCGTGACAGGCCGGAGGGAAGTGAGTCCAAGCTGAATACTTATGCAGATGGATTTAAGGTCCTGAAGACTATTGTGAAAATGTTCAAGAATTACAAGCCGCTGGAGTTCTTCTCCCTTATCGCAGCAGTGCTGTTTGTGGTGGGAATGGTATTCTTTATTCCGGTGCTGGTACATTTTCTGGAGGTTGGGACAGTGGAAAAGATCCCGACACTGATCGTCAGCGGGTTTGTGATCCTGACAGCTATCATCTGCTGGTTTTCCGGGATCATCCTTTCTACACTGGTCAATCAGCATAAACAGGATTTTGAGTATCAGACACAGATGGTGACTAATCGTTATAAAGATCTTTTTCCGGAGAAGAAATAAGGAATCAGACCGGGTAGGATAATACAGAAAAGCCGTGTTGAAATCTGAGATTTCGCGCGGCTTTTTTTGCATATTTCAGGGACCCTTTTTCGACGTGGAATGCTTGACAATACTGGGGCTTTTCGGTATAATACAGGAATTGTGAATATCCTGAGATTTTTACGCTCTTTTTTAGAAAAAAGAGCTCTTGGGAATGGTAGCAACAGAAATATCCGAAGCTGTATTTTTTTCAGAAAAAACAGCACGGTTTTGAAAGGAAGTAAGGCAAAATGGAAGAAGCAAAGAAGAACTTACTCACATACGCAGGACTTAGAAAACTGGAAGACGAGCTGCACGATCTGAAAGTTGTTAAGAGAAAAGAAGTAGCAGGAAAGATCAAAGAGGCTAGAGAGCAGGGAGACCTTTCTGAGAACGCAGAGTACGATGCAGCAAAGGATGAGCAGAGAGATATCGAGGCACGTATCGAGGAGATCGAGAAGATCCTCAAGAACGCTGAGGTTGTAGTAGAGGACGAAGTCGATCTTGACAGAATCAGCGTAGGCTGCAAGGTTAAGGTTCATGATTATGAATTTGAGGAAGATATGGAGCTGAAGATCGTAGGTTCCACAGAGGCTAACAGCCTTGAGGGAAAGATCTCCAATGAGTCTCCGGTAGGTAAAGCACTGATCGGTGCACACACCAACGATATCGTTGAGGTTGAGATGCCGTCCGGAATCATGAAATACAAGGTTCTTGAGATCCAGAGAAACGTATAAAGCAGACAACGGAGCGGATCGCACAGATCCGCTTGAACGACAGATAGATTAAGGAGGCCAACAAGTGGCAGAGCAGAAGAAGCAGGATGTAAACCAGCTGCTTAAGGTACGTCGTGACAAACTGGCAGACCTTCAGGCAAATGGCAGGGACCCGTTTCAGATCACAAAATTTGATCAGACACATCATTCCCTTGAGGTAAAGAATCTCTATGAAGCACATGAGGCAGAGCTTCTCAAAGATCGCAAGGAGCTTGATGTAACAGGTCTTGATGAAGAGCAGGCAAAAGAGGCTCAGAAGAAGGATTATGAAGAAAGAAGAAGCATCATGGACGCAAGCCCGATCCATGTATCGATCGCAGGACGTATGATGTTCAAGCGTGTAATGGGAAAAGCTTCTTTCTGCAATATCCAGGATTTACAGGGTAACATTCAGGTTTATGTGGCAAGAGATGCCATTGGAACCGATTCCTATGCAGATTTCAAGAAATCTGATATCGGTGATATTTTTGGTCTGGAGGGATTTGCTTTCAGAACAAGAACAGGTGAGATCTCCATTCATGCAGAGAAGATGACTCTTCTTTCCAAGAGCTTACAGATCCTTCCTGAGAAATTCCACGGACTGACAGATACAGATACCCGTTATCGTCAGAGATATGTGGATCTTATCATGAACCAAGACAGCAAGAATGTATTTATCAAACGTTCCCAGATCCTTAAGGAGATCCGTAACTTCCTTGCAGGACGTGACTTCATGGAAGTTGAGACACCAATGCTGGTTTCCAACGCAGGCGGTGCAGCTGCAAGACCATTCGAGACACATTACAACGCACTGAACGAAGACGTTAAGCTTCGTATTTCCCTGGAGCTTTATCTTAAGAGACTGATCGTAGGCGGACTTGAGAGAGTTTACGAGATCGGCCGTGTATTCCGTAATGAGGGTGTTGATACCCGTCACAATCCGGAGTTCACTCTGATGGAGCTTTATCAGGCATATACTGATTATGAGGGAATGATGGAGCTGACAGAGTCCATGTTCCGTTACCTTGCAGAGAAGGTCTGCGGTTCCACAAAGATTTCCTACAATGGTATCGAGATCGATCTTGGAAAGCCTTTCGCACGTCTGACCATGAACGATGCCATCAAGAAATATGCAGGAATCGACTTTGACGAAGTAGCAGATGATGAGGCAGCCAAGAAGCTTGCTGACGAGCATCATATCGAGTATGAGGATCGTCATAAGAAGGGTGATATCATCAACCTCTTCTTCGAGGAGTACTGTGAGAAAGAGCTGATCCAGCCGACATTTATCATGGATCATCCGATCGAGATCTCTCCGCTGACCAAGAAGAAACCTTCCGATCCGAACAAGGTAGAGCGTTTTGAGCTCTTTATCAATACATGGGAAATGTGTAATGCATATTCCGAGCTCAACGACCCGATCGATCAGAGAGAGCGTTTCAAAGCACAGGATGCTCTTGCAGACGCAGGTGATGAGGAAGCCAACCACACAGATGAAGACTTCCTGAATGCACTGGAGATCGGTATGCCGCCAACAGGTGGTATCGGATACGGAATCGACCGTCTCGTTATGCTCCTGACAGACAGCCAGGCAATTCGTGACGTACTTCTGTTCCCGACGATGAAGAGCTTGGATAAATAAACCCAGTGTTTATGCGGGATTGAGGCATTTGAGTACGTCAAAGGACGCATTAAAAGACGTATTTTGGCATAGTCATTTACATCAGTATGAAAGAGTACACAATCTGAAAAGAATAAGATTCAATCGAATATGAACTACTAAGAGGACATTTTCTAAAGAAATTTAGAAGATGTCCTCTTTTTTGCGTTATGGAGAAAATACGTCATTTGTTATGAAGTCAAAGTGAAAGGAGCACAGCAATGGATGAATCAAAGAAGAAAGATAGATATGAGGATGCAAAAAAGTTTGTAAGATATTCAGATGG
>ENA-OQET01000901-OQET01000901.1-human-gut-metagenome-genome-assembly--contig:-NODE-901-length-14523-cov-3.441095_pt1 | contig 14523 bp, 17 predicted proteins | sample MGYA00242800_ERZ504645 | MGnify/ENA primary metagenome ERZ504645 (study PRJEB26092, sample SAMD00036308) | human gut metagenome | host: Homo sapiens | study: EMG produced TPA metagenomics assembly of... | reverse complement strand
TGGGCAGTTGACATATTACTCTTATCAGCCACAGTCCAAATGGAATGATCTGATCATGGAAACGCAGAAAGGTAATTCTCTTCTGCATACAGCGGCCAAGATCAATGTTCATGAATCAACTGTTTTTCGTATGCGTCATAAATACCTTCATTTTATCGAAGATATGGAGTCTGACATATATGGTCGGTCATGAAGTGGAAATGGATGAAACATATGTAACGCACTGTAGAAAAGGAAGAGTCGTTGAAGGACATCCGGGAAAGAAGCGCGGAACACCGGCCACAAAACGAGGATTGTCGGATGAAAAGATCTGTATCCTCACGGCGGTCCAGAGACTGGGGAAATGTATAGCCAGATCGCTCAATGTGGCAAAGCCATCTTCCATGGATGCGGAAACTTTCTTTGAATGTATAAGCGATGAAAGTTATGTGTGGACAGACGGTCTGACAAGTTATGTCAAGCCGCTTAAAGAAAAGAACTGTTCCAACAAGGTGTTGGAGTCATATCAGAAATATGATGCGATCAACCATCTGAACAATGTGAACTCATTCCATTCCCAGATACAGGAGCAGTATCGTGTTTACCGGGGTGTATCGAGCAAATATATAAACCGGTACAATGCACTATTCACGTTGCAGAGAGAATATATGGGAATGGACAGCCAGGAGATCCTGCTTCTGATCATGAAGAGACTGCGAAAAAGAGTGTGTTATTTTTTCATACGCCAGATACGGAAGGAAGATCTTTTTAATTTGGCTATTGCCTAATATGGGCTATATCAACAAATTGGAGGTTAAGCGATATTTAAATTTTATGTATATAATTTAATATTTAAAAAATGTGGCTTTTAAACATACAATGTTACTTTTTCTCAACATTTAAAAGATTATAATAGTAAGATTTCAAATAAGATCACACAAAAAAGGTCGTAATGTTACGACCTTTTTATCATTAAGCAAGTGTTTATTTTTCTTTTGGTTTTGGTAGTATTAAGTTAAGGATAATTGCGGTAATGGTCGCAAGAACTACTGGAGATTTACCAAATACAGTTGTTACCCATAATGGGAATGTTTCTAATGAAGCGGAAGCTTGTGTAATACCCATTCCTAGTGCAACCCCAAGACCTACGATTGATGTATTACGATAATCCAAAGGTTGAGATGCGATCAGCTTCATACCTGTCATCGCAATAGAAGCAAATACTGAGATCGTAGCACCACCTAAAACACATTGAGGTATTGTTGTTAGTAACGCTGAGATAACCGGTACAAAACCAGCAATCAATATAATACAAGCAGCAAGTCCTAATACGCAACGGTTTACAACTTTAGTTGTCGCAACGATACCAACATTCTGTGAGAAAGTTGCAGTTGGAAGACCACCAAAGAAAGATCCAAGAATGTTAGTTATACCATAGGCAACGATTCCGCCTTGTAATTCATCATCAGTAGGTTGACGATCAAGACCGCCAGATGTTGTTGCAGAAAAATCCCCTATGGCTTGAATCGAATTGATTGTGAATAAAATAATAAATGTTAAAATGGCAGAGAATTCGAATTTCATACCAAAATGCATAAATTGAGGTACCTGGAACATTGAAGCTTGTGTAACGGATGAAAAAATCAATCATGCCAAAACATGCTGCAATGATATATCCGGCAATGATACCGATTAAGATTGAAGATAGTTCCAAATTCCCTTTGCAAAATGGTTTAATCCAGTTACGATTGCAAGAACAATAAAGGCAATTAACCAATTCTGCCATGAACCATAATTTGCTGAAGAAGCACCTCCAGCCATATAGTTTATTGCTGTAGGATATAACGATAATCCTATCGTAAATACAACAGTCCCTGTTACGATTGGCGGGAATAATTTACGCAATTTTTTAATAAAGATTCCAACCAAGATAGCTGCAATACCACCAATAAGCTGAGCTCCCAATATTGTCGCAATATCATAGGTCCCGGCAATTGCTTGCATGCTTGGAAGATACGCAAAGCTTACCCCCATGATCACAGGAAGTCCAGATCCAATCTTGCGACCAATTGGAAACAATTGGATCAATGTTGAGATACCGGCAATGACCAAGGCTGCCTGCACAAAAATAACTTGATCATGGACACCAAGTCCTGCAACTTGTGAAATGATGATGGCTGGAGTTACACAACCAACGATCATCGCAACAACGTGCTGTAATGCTAATGGAAATGCTTCTTTAAGCGATGGAATCCTATTTAGCTCAAAAACGGATGCTTTTTCATTTTTTGTCTTCATAATCTCTCCTCTTTCTCGTTTGATACTCAATACATTTTAAGGTAATGTCAGATTTTTAGATTTTTTATCCTTCCCTTCTCTATTCTCTAATCTGTCCATTTCCTTTGATGATATATTTATATGTACACAATTCTTCCAGTCCCATAGGACCTCTTGCGTGAAGTTTCTGAGTACTGATTCCCATTTCACATCCTAGACCAAAAATCGCCTCCATCTGTAAAACCGTGTACTCGCATTAATATAAACGGCCGCACTATCGATCGTACTGGAAAAATTGGTTTGTGCTTGTTCATTTTCAGAAATGATCGCATCACTATGATGTGTTGAGTGTTCTTGAATATGTTCTATAGCTTCCTCAATAGAATCCACTACTTTAATAGCTAATATATAATCTAAAAATTCAGTATCAAAATCCTCATCGGTTGCTAGTGTTCCATCAATAATTTGATGAGCAATTGGATCCAAACGTAATTCAACAGGTATTTTATCTTGAGCTTTTCTCTGTTCTACCAATACTTCTTTAAGCTTTGGTAAGAAATCCTGGGCAATATCTTTATGGACAAGACAAACTTCTTCTGCATTGCAAACACTTGGTCTTTGTGTCTTTGCATTTTCGATGATTTTGACTGCCTTATCTAAATTGGCATCTTTATCTACATAGATATGACAAATACCAGTACCAGTTTCAATGCATGGAACGGTCGCATTTTGAATGACAGATTGAATCAAACCTTTTCCTCCGCGAGGAATCAAAAGATCGACATATCCGTTTGCTTTCATAAGATCATAAGAACTCTGTCGTGTTGTATCTTCAATCAAATGTATGCGATTTTTACTCATACCAACATTTTCAAGCCCTTCCTGCAAAGCTTTTACGATCGCATTCGCACTGTTCCAAGCTTCTTTTCCGCTTCGAAGGATACATACACTTCCCGCCTTGATGGTTAAAGCAGCTGCATCGCTTGTAACGTTTGGACGACTTTCATAGATTATCGCTATTACTCCCATTGGTACGGAAATCTTATTCACAATAAGTCCATTCTCTAATGTATGGGTAGAGAGAATTCTTCCAGTTGGATCTGGTAATTTAGACACATCTAAGATTCCCTTAGCCATATCTTGTATTCTGGATGCATCTAGATACAAACGATCGAGCATAACTTCTGAAATTTTATTTTTGGCATTTTCAATGTCGATTTTATTCTTCGATAAAATGTCATCTGTATGATCAATTAAAGCTTTTGCCATTGCTCTCAAGGCAGTGTTTTTTTCTTCTGTTGAATAAGGAGCTTTATTGCTTTCACGTTTTGCTTGAATCAATATCTCTTGTGTATTCATGATTTCACTGCCTTTCCCATAAAGTATGTTCCAATTCGTTTCCCTTCCAGAATATCATAAAGGTTTTCAGGTTTTGAACCATGGCAGATGATCATATCGATACCATGTTCTGTAACGATTTTAGCTGCCTGCAATTTTGTAACCATACCACCAGTACCTAACATAGATCCTTTATCTTTTCCTAGATGCATGATATCTTCATCCAAGTTTTGTACGATTGGAATTAATTTGGCATCTTTATTTTGATGCGGATCATCTGTATATAGACCTTCGATATCACTTAAAAGGATCAATAATTCAGCTTTTATGCAACAAGATACAATAGCACCTAGTGTATCATTATCGCCAACGGAAATCTCACTGGTAGAAATCGTATCATTTTCATTAACGATTGGTAAGGCATTTAGTTCTAATAAACGGTATAAGGTATTTTGAAAATTTACTCTTCTTGATTCCTGCTCGACATCTTCTTTTGTCAATAAGATCTGGGCAACCGTATGATTATACTCACTAAATAGCTTATCATATGTATACATCAATTCACATTGTCCAATCGCTGCGGCCGCCTGTTTTGTTGGCATATCATTAGGACGCTTGGCTAACATTAATTTTTCCGACACCCATTCCAATTGCACCGCTGGAAACAAGAATAATCTCGTGTCCACTATTTTTAAGATCACTAAGTACTTTTACTAATTTTTCAATATGACGGATATTCAACCTGCCTGTTTCATGGGCAAGGGTTGATGTTCCTACTTTAACAACAATTCGCATAATCAATCTCCTAGCTAATATGAAATTTCAAATGTAGTCGTACTTCCAAAGCTATTGGAGATCAAATTGATCGTGAATACATTTGTATCTTTGTCTGAAAAAATCGATTCCAACATTTTCAAAAGTAAATTCAATATTACATGTCATTTCCTTTGTGGTTCAAGAAAATAAACGATATATCCTGTGGCTGTTCCTTCATAATCTTCTGTCTTTGGAGCAAGTCCATCGTTTGAAAAGTCAATCTTTTTATAATCCTCTAAAGACATCTCAGAGAAATCTCCTTTATCATTATATTGAGTGAGATCAAGACCATTTAAGATACCATGCGGTTCTAGATATGGAATTACAATGTTGTGATCGGTTTTATTTATATACGTGATTTGAAGATTTGAAAAGCTTTGTGGTTCCGTTTGAAAAAATCGGCTTTTGTTTTTGATGCATCTACTTCGATTGCCATGGCTCTATCTTCAAATAAAGTGAATTTTTCTTTTCCCTGCTCTTGAATTTGTGTATTATCGGCTTCTCTTACATCAGCTGCATTAAAGGATAAGAAATCCTCAGTTTTAGGAAAATAGAAACCAATATCTTTTTGATTATTATTTGGGAAACCTACATATCCATAAACATAGGTTGATTCATTACTGGCAATGGTACTTGATGGTGTTGACATATAGCGATCGATCGCATTGATATTTTCATCTTTATCATCGGTCAATGAATAAGATAAAAGTGAGGTATCATAACTAGAATCAGAGTTATTTTCGATGATGGCCATATAGTAATAGTATATTGAATTCGATTCTTTATTTTGGATCTTCATAACATCTTCCAATCGAAAAATAACGTCTTCTTTAAGCGTAACAGACGTATTTTTTGAACACCCACAAAGACCTAAGAATAAAAAAAGACTTGTAATGACAGAAATAATTTTTTTCATATGAATCCAACTCCAATACTCTTTATAAAATGTATCAAAAATATGCCTACTATGCAAACAAAAAAAAGACCAGGCGACAATGAATGTCATCTGGTCATATTATTATTTCCCCATTTCATTCATACTGATCGCAGAGAAGCTCAGGGATTCAAGCACCTTGATCAGCGCGTTGGCCGTATCCAGGCTCGTCATGCAGGAGATATTGTTCTCCGCCGATACCCTTCGGATCAAGAAGCCGTCCGCTCTGGTATTCTCCTTGCTGGACATCGTGTTGATCACGAAGTTCACCCTTCCGTTGCGGATGATGTCCACCACGTTGTTCTTCTCGCCCTCTTCGATCTTGCTGGCTCTATGTACATACAGTCCTTCCTTCTCGAACAGGTCCGCCGTCCCTTTAGTCGCATAGATGCCGTAGCCGATGTTCGCAAAGCGTTTTGCCAGCTGCAGCGCCTCCTGCTTGTCCTCGTTGGCGATCGTCATCAGCACGTTGCCGTGCATCGGGATCTGGATGCCGCTGCCCACCAGTGCCTTGTACAGCGCCTTCTCCAGGTTCACATCGCTTCCCAGTGCCTCCCCGGTCGACTTCATCTCCGGTCCCAGCACCGTATCCACGCTTCGCAGCTTCGCAAACGAGAATACCGGCGCCTTCACGAACACGCGGCCCTTCTCCTCCGGATGATATCCCGGTGTCAGCCCCTGCTTGCGGATTGAATTGCCCAGGATCGCCTGTGTGGCGATATAGCTCATCGGTACCCCTGTGATCTTGGACAGGAACGGTACCGTTCGGCTCGATCTTGGATTGACCTCCAGCACATACACGTTCTCATCCCTGTCCACGATGAACTGGATATTGTACAGACCGACAAAGTGGAATCCCTTCCCGATCCTTGTTCCATAGTCGATGATCGTTTCCTTGGTCTTCTGGCTGATCGTCTGTGTCGGATACACCGAGATCGAATCCCCGGAATGCACCCCGGCCCTCTCGATATGTTCCATCACGCCCGGGATGTACACATCCTCGCCGTCCGCGATCGCATCGATTTCCAGCTCCTTGCCCACGATGTACTTGTCCACCAGGATCGGTGCATCATGGCTGATCTCCTGGACCGCCGTGGCCATGTAGATCTTCAGCTCCTCGTCGTTGTGCACGATCTCCATCGCACGTCCGCCTAAAACATAGCTTGGTCGAACCAGAACCGGATAGCCGATCTTCTGCGCGATGACAAGGGCCTCTTCCACGGTCGTTGCTGTCTCTCCCTGCGGCTGCGGGATGTCCAGCTTCTTGAGCATTGCCTCAAACTCGTGTCGGTCCTCGGCACGGTCGATATCCTCCAGGCTCGTTCCCAGGATCTTCACCCCGTGTCTTACCAGGGAGTCGGCCAGATTGATCGCCGTCTGTCCCCCGAACTGCACGATCACGCCCAGCGGTCTTTCCAGTTCGATGACATGCATCACGTCCTCGGTCGTCAGCGGTTCGAAGTACAGCTTGTCGCTGATCGAGAAATCCGTCGACACCGTTTCCGGGTTGTTGTTGATGATGATGGCCTCATAGCCCGCATGGCGCAGCGTCTCCACGCAGTGCACCGTCGCATAGTCGAACTCCACGCCCTGTCCGATACGGATCGGTCCCGATCCGAGCACGACGATCTTCTGGCGGTCGCTGACGACTCGATTCGTTTTCCTGCTCGTAGCTGGAATCAGTATGTGTGGCGCTGGTAAATTCCCCGGCGCATGTGTCGACCATCTTGTAGACCGGCATTATGCCGTTCTCCTTACGCATCTGGTACAGGTCGTATTCGCTCATCTGCCAGTTTCTGGCGATATAGGAATCCGAGAAGCCGTTCTTCTTTGAGCTGGCGAAGGATCTGGACATCTTTTGGATGGTTCGTCATCTCCTTTTCCAGGTCGATGATCTTCTGGATATGGTACAGAAAGAATGGATCCATGCCCGTGATCTTCTGGATCGTTTCAGGACCGTAGCCGTTGCGCAGCCACTGGGCGATCACGAAGATCCTCTCGTCGTCGCACTTCTTCATTTTGTCTTCCAGTTCTTCCCTGTCCATCTGGGCGATCGATCCCTTGTACAGGTGGTCGACCTTCATCTCTAAAGAACGGATCCCCTTCAAAAAGGATTCCTCAAAGGTGCGTCCGATGGACATGACCTCTCCGGTCGCCTTCATCTGTGTGCCAAGATGACGGTCCGCTGCCGGGAACTTGTCAAACGGGAAGCGGGCGAACTTGCTCACGACATAGTCGATGGCCGGTTCGAAGCAGGCATAGCTGCTCTGTGTCACCGGGTTCAGGATCTCGTCCAGCGTCAGGCCGACGGCCAGCTTCGCCGAGATCTTGGCGATCGGATATCCCGTGGCCTTGCTGGCCAGGGCACTCGATCTCGATACGCGCGGATTGACCTCGATGACATAGTATCTGAAGCTCTTTGGATCCAGCGCCAGCTGCACGTTGCAGCCGCCGCAGATCTTCAGGGCACGTATGATCTTCAACGATGCGCTTCTCAGCATCTGGTTCTCGCGGTCGGTCAGTGTCTGCACAGGGGCCACGACGATGCTGTCGCCGGTATGGATCCCCACCGGATCCACGTTCTCCATGCTGCAGACGACGATCGCATTGTCGTTGGCATCGCGGATCACTTCGTATTCGATCTCCTTGTAGCCGGCGATGCTCTGTTCGATCAGGCACTGATGCACCGGCGAGATCTTCAGCCCGGCCTCGCAGATGCTGCGAAGCTCTTCCTCATTGTCCGCAAAGCCTCCGCCGGTACCGCCAAGGGTATAGGCAGGGCGCACGACCACCGGATAACCTAGCTTCTGACAGTATTCCACCGCTTCCTCTACGGTGTGCACGATCTGGCTGTGTGGGACCGGTTCCCCGATCTGCTGCATCAGCTCGCGGAACAGCTCCCTGTCCTCGGCACGGTTGATGGCAAGAAGGTCCGTTCCCAGGATCTCCACCCCGTATTCGTCCAGGATGCCGTCCTCATGCAGCTCCACGACCAGGTTCAGCCCGGTCTGTCCTCCAAGGGAGCCCAGGATCGCATCCGGTCTTTCCTTGTAGATGACACGCTTGGCAAAGTCCAGGTTGATCGGTTCGATATAGACACGGTCGGCGATCGTCGTATCCGTCATGATCGTCGCCGGATTGGAGTTGATCAGGATGACCTCGTAGCCTTCCTCACGCAAAGACTGGCAGGCCTGGCTTCCGGCATAGTCGAATTCCGCTGCCTGTCCGATCACGATCGGTCCCGATCCGATCACCAGGATCTTGTGTATATCTGTTCGCTTAGGCATTTTTATCCATCCTTTCTATTTATGCTTCTTTTTTCCAAACTTCTTTTCCTTTCACGAAAGTTTGTTTTGATCTGGCAGGCAACTTTCCATCCATCAAATGGTGTGTTTTTCCCCATAGATTCAAATTTAGAAGCATCAATTGTATATTCATGATTCATATCAACCAAGATGATGTCGGCATCATTGCCTTCTTTGATTTCTCCAATGTCATCCAGTTTAAATCGTTTAGCTGGTGCTTTTGACATCCAGTTAACTAACTGTTGTAAGCTCCATCGTTTTTGATTTACTACAAATTCTGTATATAGAAGTGCAAAGCTTGTTTCCAATGAGACGATACCAAAAGGTGCCTTATCCATTGGCTGATTCTTTTCCTGAGCAGTATGAGGAGCATGATCATTGGCAATGATATCAAGACTTCCATTTTCCAAACCCTCAATCAAAGACATTCTATCTTCGTGACTGCGTAGAGGCGGATTCATCTTCCAATTAGGTCCTTGAACATCTTTATCTTCCAACAATAAATGATGTGCTGTAACTTCACCGCTGACATTCAATCCATCATTTTTAGCTTTCTTCAACGCCTCTACACTTTCCTTTGCGGAAATATGGCAGGCATGATAAGCATTTTTGCATTCTTTAACAATTTCAAGATCGCGAATCAATTGAGCACTTTCGCAGGCACTTGGAATTCCCAACCAACCTTTTGCCTTAGTGATTTCACTTTCATGAACACAGGCACCCGGTTTGCGATAGCTCATATCTTCTGTATGAGCGACGATCATAACATCTTCCTGATTTGCCTTTGTCATGGCTTCTTTCATGATTTCATCATTGGCTACACCTACACCATCATCGCTAAACCAGTGAATCCCAAGCGCTTTTAAAGCATGCATATCCACTACTTCTTTACCCGCTTCTTTTTTAGTGATGCAGGCATAAGGATATGTATTTACAACAGATTGATCATGGATCAATTCTAAATAATTTTTTACATCTTCAACATTGTCTGGAAAAGGAATTACATTTGGCATACATAAAACTGTTGTAAATCCTCCAGCTGCAGCAGCCTTAGTTCCTGTTTTAATTGTTTCTTTTTGCGCATGACCAGGTTCTCTTAGATGCACATGCACATCCACTAAACCAGGAAGCACTGTAAGACCTGAAGCATCGATCGTTTCATGGTCTCCTTCAATATTCTCTGCAATCTTGACGATTTTTCCTTCATCAATCAAGATATCTACTTTTTTTAATGTATCTTCTACCAATACATTTCCATTCTTAATTACTAACATGTCTCCTCCTAAAATGGTTCATATCCAAAAGCACGTTTGATAACAGCTTTTCGAACCAATACACCATTAGACATTTGTTCAAAAATTCGACTTTTCTTAGCCTCAACAAGATGATCGGCAATCTCAACACCGCGATTTACTGGTGCTGGATGCATGATGATCGCATTTTCTTTCATCATCTGATAACGTCTGTCATTTAATCCGTATTTTTCTAGATATTCTTCATCACTCATATTTGCCAAAGAAGCTCCGCGCTCTCTTTGAATTCTTAACATCATAACAACATCCGCCCATTTACAAGCTTCATCAAAATCCATAGTAGGATATCCTTCTCTTTGCCACTCTTCAGGACCTGCAAAGAAAACATTTGCGCCTAATTTTTCTAAAGCCTGTTTATTTGATGCGGCAACTCTTGAATGCTGAATATCTCCTGCGATCACTACATTTAATCCTTTGAAATCTTTAAATTCATCATACATTGTCAACAAATCTAACAAGCACTGTGTTGGATGGTTTCCTGCACCATCTCCAGCATTTAAAATTGGAATATTAATGTTTTCCAGTTCTTTAAAATATTCATCTTTTGGATGACGAATCACGACTGCATCATATCCAATTGCCTCAAAAGTTTTTACCGTATCATATAGAGATTCTCCCTTTGTTACACTTGAAGTTGATGCATTAAAATCCGCAACTTTACAGCCTAACTGATACTCTGCACTCTCAAATGAGAAGTGAGTTCTTGTCGATGCCTCAAAAAAAAGGATTAGCAACTAAAGCATTATGCTTTGGCAATTGCCAATCTTTATGAGAACTATTAAAACTTTTAGCATCACCAAGAATACTAAGAATCTGTTCAGCTGATAAATCTTGCATGGATAATAACGAATTTTTATTCATAAAATATCCTCCTGCCTAAAAAAAACTGAATCTAAAATTCATTTTTACTCGTTTTTCTTATCGCAAATTATTGTAACATATATCACTCAATTTTCAACTGTTTTATTAGATGCACAGTGCTCATATAATCGTATTAATAATTTTGACATTTCATTACATAATAATCCCATTTTTCACATGAATTCACACACTTCATACATCACTTTTATTTTTATTTGTACTATATAATCGAGCCAAGGATAGAGGCTCACTTCATAATCAAAATTCCCTTTCTTAAAACTTTCTGGCAAAGCCCTTTAGGTAATTTCCCTTACTTAAAGGGCTTTGCCTGTTCTAGGATCTTATTAAAAAAAGATCTCTACAGTAAATGCAGAGATCTTTACAAGTTATAAAAGTTATCGTCAAAGCGATAGGTTTCCATCGCATTTTTTGGTTCTTAAATAAAACTGTGTGCCCGTAGAAACAACCAAGATACCAAGAGCCAATACTCCTGCAATGCTTAATGTTTCCAAGCCCTTTACCAAAGCTTCCTGAACATTTCCTTGAATCACTTCTAACATCGTATAATACATGCCACCTCCAGGAACCAAAGGTATCAAAGCACATACAATAAAAGTTGTGACAGGCGTCTTACATAAGCGGGCAAAAATTTCACCAAATATCGCAAGTCCTAAAGCTCCCAGAAAGTTTGCGACTAATTCACTCATACCTAGATACAGTGAATATTTATATAAAATGCCCCCAATGGCACCTGTTAATCCCGCAAGAATCAACTTCTTGCCTCTAATATTGAATAGAATTCCAAAACCGATGCTGGCTAAAAAAGCAGAGATACCAGCTTTAATAATCACTTCAATCATATTTCAGCTCCTACAACAATATACTCAACATAAAACCAGCACCAATCGCAATAGCTAATGCCGTTAAGAAAGCTTCTGTTCCTCTAGAAAGTCCAGATAAATAATCTCCGGCAACCGTATCTCGAATCGCATTGGTAATAGCTAATCCTGGTACCAATAACATGATACTGGAAATGATTACGATATTATAATCAATGCCTTGGTATAAATATGCGCTTGCGATCGAGCAGCAAACCGCTATCGCTGAGGCAATCGCATTTGTAAAGAAATTATTAACACGAAACTTTTCAAACAACGTAGTCACACAACGAATCAAGATTCCTATTAAGAAAGCAGCAATGCTATCGGCAATATTACCATCAAAGAAGATCGCAAATCCGGCTGCACCAACTCCGGCAAACAACAAGGTGATCCAAAAAGAATATCTTTCTTTTCTTTCGATTCGATCAATTTCCTTTTCTAATTCATCCACCGAAATCGGATCCTGGCTTACTCTACGTGACAATGAATTGATCATATCAATAAGATTTAAATCTACACTTTTAGAACGTACACGCCCAATACGTGTGCTTGTTTTGCCATCAACCGTTATGGATAACATGATTCCTGTTCCAGTCACGAAACTATCCGCAATTTGTACATCTGGATAGGATTGACACAAACGAATCATCGTTTCTTCGACACGATAAATTTCAGCGCCACTCTCGATCAACATTTTGCCGGCTCTTACGACAACATTTAACAACTTTTCAACATTCATACTATTTAGTATATGCATAACACTCCATAAATCAAAACAAAAATAAAAAATTGTTCATGAAAAGAAAACAGAAGAACTTATGCTCCCTGTTTTACTACTTCTACAAGCTTTGTAACTAGATCTTCATTGACTATATCATAGTCCATTTCATGCTCATCTGTTAAATATGCATAGCTAACACCATTATTTGCGGTAGTTGGATCACTTAAATATGACTTGCATGAAGAATGTACTTGATTAATCCCAGTATATTCCATCAATTCGATTGCATTTGTCGCATTTACTCCACTACCTGGCAACAATTCGATTTTGTCACCATATTTTTCTTGAAGATCTTTCAATAAATCTTTTCCTTCAAAGGCCTTTGCCTTTTGTCCACTTGTCAAGATACGATCTGCCCCAAGACGAATCAAAGTCTCAATAGCTTCGTATGCATCAGGACAAACATCAAATGCTCTGTGGAAAACTGCTTCTTTATGATAAGAATGGACAAGCTCGATCATCTGTGCTGTTTTATCTTCTTTGATCGTACCATCTTCATTCAAAAAGCCAAATGAAATTCCATCAGCTCCATTGTCCAACAAAAGTTTTGCATCTTCCATTATGATCATTTCGTCATCTTCATCATAACAAAAACCTGCCGCCCTAGGACGAACCATACAAATCACTTTCAGATTCGTCTCTTCTTTTACTTTTCTTAAAGAAGAAACACTTGGTGTTAAACCACCTACACTTAAGGCACTGTTCAATTCAACACGATCTGCTTTTCCTTTATATGCCGCAATGCAATCTTGATAGCTGCCCGCACAAACCTCTACAATTCTTTTCATATTATTCACCTGATCCTAAATACAATAAGCTTAATGCATAAATCTTAGCGTTTGTCATAAGATCTTTTCGATCCATCCATTCATCTGGATTATGCCCAATTCCTTTTTGCCCCGGAAAACTTGGTCCAAAAGGTACGATATTTGGCATTAATTTCGCATATGTTCCTCCCGTAGTTGTGACCGGAGTTCCATCAAAACCTGTGATTTTTTCATATGCTTTTTGTAATGAGCTGCATAAGAAACCTGTCTTTTCAAAACGTACTGGATCATAATTCTTAGCACATTCTGCTTTCAAGTTCTCAGAGAGTTTTGATTTTACTTTATCCATGATTTCTTCAATAGTTATAGAAGCCGGATAACTCAATACAAATTCAAAGCCTAGATCTTCATCACAATCAATCAAACTTTTCCCTCTAAGCTGCATCGCACCAAATTCTTCATCTACGATATTTAAACCAAGTTTATTAGCATGATCATCACTTGTCAATAAATACTCGTTGACAAAATGATTAAATTCCTTTTGATGTTTGATATCGGCATAAACACGTATTGCCGCACGACCTCTTTCGGCATAGACAACAGGATATTTACAATCCGGTGTCCATCCCATGATTGGAGGTTTTTTCTTTGTAAGATAATACTCAAGATCTTCAAACCCTGATTCTTCATCTGTTCCAAATAAGATCCATACAGGATGATTTAATTTGATATTTAATTCTTTAAGAACATATAAGGCAAATAGGCAAGATAAAACTGGTCCCTTATTGTCAAGAATACCGCGCCCAAAAGATCCTTCCATTTACTTCTTCAGCGCCAAATGGTTCATGTTTCCAACCATCCCCAACAGGAACTACATCAAGATGTCCGATAATCCCAATATAGTCTTCACCTTGCCATATTTGGCAATTCCCATTCTTCCATCTACATTCTCTGTTTCAAAGCCAAGTTCCTCGCATAGTTTTAAAGTCGCTTCCAAAGGCATCATTTACCCCTTTACCAAAAGGCATTCCAGGTTGTGCTTCACTCTTCACGGAATCTATGCGAACAATTGACTTGATTGCATCGATCATTTGCTCTTCAATTTCATCAATTTTCTTTAAAATTTCTGTTTCCATAATCATTGCCTTTATTTACGAACCAGCGGAGCTGTTCGCGTTGCCATATAATTATCCATCCATTCTTTAGAAGCGACTTCAAATACTGTTTATGATTTTCATCAAATTTTCACAAGATATACAGTTGGTTCTTCA
>ENA-OQET01000899-OQET01000899.1-human-gut-metagenome-genome-assembly--contig:-NODE-899-length-14550-cov-4.709769_pt1 | contig 14550 bp, 14 predicted proteins | sample MGYA00242800_ERZ504645 | MGnify/ENA primary metagenome ERZ504645 (study PRJEB26092, sample SAMD00036308) | human gut metagenome | host: Homo sapiens | study: EMG produced TPA metagenomics assembly of... | reverse complement strand
AAGATGGAAGCGGTGTAAAGTGTGTAAAAAGTGTGTAGTAAAGCAATTTGAGACAATAATAAAGGCGTGAAAGCCTTATAAACAGGAGGTTTTAAGATAAAATGGAACAGTATAAGCAGGAATTTATTGAATTTATGGTAGACTGTGCCGCATTGAAATTTGGAGATTTCACACTGAAAAGCGGAAGAAAATCCCCGTTTTTCATGAATGCAGGAGCATATGTAACAGGATCCCAATTAAAGAAACTTGGAGAGTATTACGCAAGAGCAATTCATGAGACATATGGAGATGACTTTGATGTACTGTTTGGACCGGCTTACAAAGGAATCCCACTCGGAGTTGTAACAGCAATCGCATACAGTGAATTATATGGAAAAGAAGTACGTTACTGCTCAGACCGTAAGGAAGAGAAAGATCATGGCGCAGATAAAGGAAGTTTCCTTGGAAGTAAGCTGAAAGATGGAGACCGCGTGATCATGATCGAGGATGTTACAACATCTGGTAAATCTATGGAAGAGACAGTTCCGAAGGTAAAAGGCGCTGCTGATGTTACAATTGTTGGACTTATGGTATCCTTAAACCGTATGGAAGTAGGAAAAGGCGGAGAGAAGTGCGCGCTTGACGAAGTGAAAGATCTTTATGGATTTGAGACAGCAGCGATCGTTACAATGGAAGATGTTGTAGAGTGCCTTTACAACAAGGAATGTGACGGAAAAGTAGTGATCGATGATGAATTAAAAGCAGCGATCGATGCATATTATGAGAAATATGGAGCAAAATAAGGAGGCTTGGTGTTTTGGAAAAAGCGTATCGTGTAATGAGAAACAGCGGAGCAGGTAACATTGCAATTGGAATTATCCTGCTTGTTACAGGAGTTACGGTAGGAATTATTTCTATTATCAATGGAGCCAGTCTGTTAAAACATAAAAATAATATAACATTTTAAAAGGAAAGTCCCCTCGTAGCTTGTTCATTGTGAGTAGTTACGTCCGAAGTGACCGGCAGAGGGGACTTTCTTTTTCTGTAAAGGTGTAAGAAATTGACAAAAAAGAAGCGAAGAGAGTCAGGACGCTTGGAAAGATCCTGTTTATATTATATATTATCTTCCTTGTATACTTTCTGTTCTTGTCAGACTGGTACGGCAGGGAAGGCGTAATGGATGAGTACCATTACAATCTGGAGCTATTCAAAGAGATTAAGCGATTTATTAAATACAGACATCAGCTGGGAACATTTGCGGTTTTCTCGAATTTAATCGGAAATATTCTTATTTTCATGCCGGTTGGTTATTTTTCTGCAATGGCAGGGAAAAGAAGAAGCTTTTTTAAAACGTTATTTTGGAGTTTTTGTCTGACTCTTTGTGTAGAGTTAATGCAGCTGATCACGGAAAGTGGGATGCTTTGATGTGGACGAATATTCTGCTGAATACAATCGGCGGTGATACTTGGATATATAGATTTTGTAGTTGTAATCTACTAAGGAGAAGAAATGAACGAAAAAAAGAAAAGACGAAGCGTAATCAATCAAAGAATATGGGAAAGCAGCTTATCTGCAGTCAAGAAGAGGTGTGATCTCCTGCTGGTTGACCGGATGGTCACTTGCTATCTTGCTGGGATGTGTCGGATATGCGTTCCTGACGAGAGGAAAGTCAGCCGGAATTGTCGGAGGGATTGCAATCCTTTCTTTAATGATTGATATATATGGAATCTGGAATGCAATAGAAGGATTTGAGGAGCAGGATAGAAAATACCTTTCCTGCAAATGTGGAATCGGGATCGGTATTGTGCAGATCTTGTGCTTCCTTGGAATTTTTGTTGGAGGTCTGAGTTTATGATCGGAAAGTTAAGTGAGTTACAGAAGGAGAAAAATGAACAGTGCACACAGCGTCACGAACTGGCAGTTGAGCGTCTGCGCACGATCGTGACAGAAGAAACAGTGGATGCAGCATATATTTCTTACTTTCAGGATTGTACCTTGTTTCTGCTTGAGTTAGAGAATACACAAAGAAAGATAGAAGATGGAATCTGGGACAGCTTAAATCTTGAGGAGAAGCGCAGCCTGAACAGGATTCTTTATAGTGATATTATAGGGGAGAAATATCAGACAAGCTATGTCAATCAAGACTATGCCTGTGAAAAATTTGGGCAGGAGATGGGACAGCTTTTAAGTTTGTTGTATACGGAAATCAGAGCAGGAATTCCGTATGTGTTTGAACAGCGCAAGGATTATCTGACGATCCTTTATGAGTTGTTTCTCGAAGTCTATACCTGTTTCGAAGGAATGAGTGAGGAAGAGAATCCAGTTCCAAAGCCGGAGCAGATCAAGGAGATTCTGTATTGGTATGCAAGCGATTACTGCGATGTATTTATGCAGATCGAATTCTGGAGCAGATGGATCCGTCAGCGGATTTTGCTGTACAGATCATTGAGAAGGCGGACCTTGATAAAGATGATTATCTGTATGAATTTGGCGAGTACATTTCCAAAAATGAACTTGGTACGGCACATCATCTGAGAAATCTGCCGCAGGAGACACTGCAGAAGATGGCAGATGTATATACGGAAGGATATCGGATTGGTTTTATTAATACTGGAAAAGATCTGTCAAAGAAATCGATTGTAAATATCCGTTACAGCCTTGGATTTGAGAAGGTGATCTGCCTTGCAATCGAGAACTTCCGTAAGATGGGATTAAAGCCTGTCATTTACCGTGCAGCATCCAGTGTGATCACGAAGCGAGAGCATCACAAGATCGGATATTATGGTGCAATCGCAAATCAGCAGTATGAGTATGATCACAGACAGGATCAGGCACTCTTCATGGATAAGCGATATGTGGAACGTAAGCTTGAGGTGATGAAGACTGTTTTCGAGCAGAACAAAGAGATGGCAGCAGGTGTTGCAGGACCGGCGGTTATGGAAATCTTCGGTGAGACACCATTTTCACCGGAAGCGAAAGAGACAGCACCGTCATATGACGAGGCGCAGAGAGAACTGGATCTTCTCTTTAGCAGCAAATCAGGACAGATCACGAATGAGTATATCAAGGGTGAAGAGAGAAGTTTTACAATTGTTGCTTATCCGGTACCGGAGATTGGAGCAGATTATGCAAAGATCTTTGATGAAGTGATCAAGATCAATACATTAGATGCGAAGCTTTATGAAAAAGTGCAGCAGACGATGATCGATGCGCTGGATCAAGGGACTTGTGTACATGTCAAAGGAAAAGGAGAAAACCAGACAGATATTACAGTACAACTATATCCTCTGAAGGACGCACAGAAGGAGACAATCTTCGAAAATTGTGTGGCAGACGTGAATATTCCTGTCGGAGAAGTATTCACGTCACCGGTTCTGGAAGGGACGAACGGCATACTTCATGTGAGTAAGGTCTATTTAGATGGTCTTCAGTATCAGAATCTGAAACTGACGTTCAAGGATGGAAGGATTACAGATTATACATGTACAAATTTTGAGGATGAAAAGCAGAATAAAAAATATATTTATGACAATGTTCTGAAAAATCATGAGACTCTTCCGCTTGGTGAGTTCGCAATTGGAACAAATACAACTGCATATGTGGCAGCGAAGAAATTTAATATAGAAGATAAGATGCCGATTCTGATCGCAGAGAAAACAGGACCGCATTTTGCAGTAGGAGATACATGCTATTCCTGGAGCGAGGAAATCAGAGTCTACAATCCGAACGGAAAGGAAATTGTGGCGAAAGATAATTCTTGTTCTCTTCTTCGTAAGGAAGACGTATCAAAAGCATACTTTAACTGTCATACAGATATAACCGTGCCTTATAAAGAGTTAGAAGAAATAAGTGTAGTGACAAACGAGAGAAAAGACATTATACTATTAGAGAACGGAAGATTCGTATTGCCGGGAACAGAGGTACTTAATGAGCCTTTGGATGAAGCGGGATTTTAAGGAAATCCTGTAGGCAATTGGATAGTTAATAGATGATTAAATGGAATCTTTCATAAGTATGGATAATAAATAAACAAAGTTTTCCAAGGGAAGGAAAACAGTATACCACTGAAGGAGGAAATGATATGCCAAAAGTAGGAATTGTCATGGGCAGCGACTCAGATCTGAAGGTGATGAGTAAGGCAGCAGCCACACTGGAGAAGTTTGGAATTGATTATGAGATGACGATCATTTCAGCACACCGTATGCCTGATGTCTTCTTTGACTGGGCGAAGGCAGCTGAAGGAAAGGGAATCAAAGTAATTATTGCAGGAGCAGGTATGGCAGCACATCTGCCGGGAATGTGTGCAGCACTTTTCCCAATGCCGGTAATTGGTATCCCAATGTCAGGAAAGAATCTGGAGGGTATGGACGCACTTTATTCAATCGTTCAGATGCCACCTGGAATTCCGGTTGCTACAGTTGCAATCGACGGCGGTATGAATGCGGCAATTCTTGCAGCGAAGATGCTTGCAATGTCAGATCCGGAGCTTTTAGAGAAACTGAAAGCTTATTCTGCAGAGATGAAAGATACGGTACAGGCAAAAGCAGACAGACTTGCAGAAGTTGGTTACGAGGAATATCTGAACAATAAATAAATATTACGATTCGAAAGAAAAGGAGATTTACGATGGATTACAAGACATCAGGTGTAGATATTGAGGCCGGTTACAAATCAGTGGAATTAATGAAAGAATATGTAAAAGAGACAATGCGCGCAGAAGTTCTCGGAGGACTTGGCGGATTCTCAGGAGCGTTCTCTCTTGCGAAGATCAAAGAGATGGAAGAGCCTGTTCTTCTTTCCGGTACAGACGGATGTGGAACAAAGGTAAAACTTGCTATGGTAATGGACAAACATGACACAATCGGAATCGATGCTGTTGCTATGTGCGTGAACGATATCGCATGTGCAGGTGGAGAGCCGCTGTTCTTCCTGGATTACATTGCATGTGGAAAGAATTATCCGGAGAAGATCGCTGCAATCGTAAAAGGTGTTGCAGAAGGATGTAAGCAGTCCGATGCAGCTCTGATCGGTGGAGAGACAGCAGAGCATCCGGGACTTATGCCGGAAGATGAATATGATCTTGCAGGATTCGCAGTTGGTGTATGTGATAAGAAAGATATGATCACAGGAGAGAATCTTGCAGCCGGAGATGTTCTGATCGGAATGGCTTCTACAGGTGTTCACAGCAACGGATTTTCACTTGTAAGAAAAGTATTTGATATTACAAAAGAATCTTTAGATACTTATTATGATGATCTTGGAACTACTCTTGGAGAGGCACTTCTTGCTCCGACAAGAATCTATGTAAAAGCACTTAAAAGCATCAAAAATGCAGGTGTTACAGTAAAAGCATGCAGCCATATCACAGGAGGCGGATTCTATGAGAACATTCCGCGTATGCTCAAAGAAGGAACTCATGCAGTTGTAGAAAAAGACAGCTACCCGATTCCACCAATCTTTGCAAAACTTGCAAAAGAGGGCGAAATCGAAGAGCAGATGATGTACAATACATTCAACATGGGACTTGGAATGGTTCTCGCTGTTGATCCGGCAGACGTTGATAAGACAATGGATGCAATTCGTGAAGCAGGAGATCAGCCATATGTAGTCGGCAAGATTGAGGCTGGAGAAAAGGGAGTGACTTTATGTTAAGAGTCTTAAGTATGGTGTCAGGAGGCGGAACAAACCTTCAGGCAATCATCGACAGCGTAAAGAATGGAATGATCACGAACACAGAACTTGTGGGCGTGATCAGCAATAATAAGAATGCCTATGCACTGACACGTGCCAAAGAAAATGGAATCGATGCGAAATGCATTTCTCCGAAGGACTACGAGTCAAGAGAAGTGTTCAATCAGGAACTTTTAAAGGCTGTGGATGCATATGAACCGGATCTGATCGTGCTGGCAGGTTACCTTGTGGTAATCCCGCCAGAGATGATCAAGAAGTATAAGAATCGGATCATCAACATTCATCCATCTCTGATCCCGTCTTTCTGTGGAACAGGTTATTATGGATTGAAAGTGCACGAGGCAGCTTTGGCGCGCGGTGTGAAAGTAGTTGGCGCAACAGTACATTTTGTAGATGAAGGAACTGACACAGGTCCGATTATTTTACAGAAGGCTGTAGAAGTTCAGAACGGAGATACCCCTGAAGTACTTCAGCGCAGAGTGATGGAACAGGCTGAATGGAAGATCCTTCCACGTGCGATTGATTTGATCGCAAACGGAAAGGTTGAAGTAGAAGGACATCGTACAATTGTTACCGAATAAGGAGGCAAAGACTATGAACGTATTGATCGTAGGAAGCGGCGGAAGAGAGCATGCAATCGCAGCAAGCGTGGCAAAGAGTCCAAGAGCAGACAAAATCTTTTGTGCTCCGGGAAATGCCGGAATCGCTGAGTATGCGCAGTGTGTACCGATCGGCGCTATGGAATTTGATAAATTAAGAGATTTCGCAAAAGAGAATGCGATTGATCTTTGTATCGTAGGAATGGATGATCCGCTGGTAGGCGGTCTTGTAGATGTTCTTGAAGAAGCAGGAATCCGCACATTCGGACCGAAGAAGAATGCAGCAATCCTTGAGGGATCGAAAGCATTTTCCAAAGACCTGATGAAGAAATATAATATTCCAACAGCAGCTTATGAGAACTTTACAGATCCAAAAGCAGCAGTTGCTTATCTTGAGACAGCGAAGTTCCCGATTGTTTTGAAAGCAGACGGACTTGCACTCGGAAAAGGTGTTCTGATCTGTAAGGATCTGGAAGAAGCAAAAGCAGGCGTGAAAGAGATCATGCTGGACAAGAAGTTTGGTACAGCCGGAAATGAGATGGTCATTGAGGAATTTATGACAGGCCGCGAGGTTTCCGTACTTTCTTTTGTTGATGGAAAGACAATCAAGACAATGACAAGTGCGCAGGATCATAAGCGTGCCGGAGACGGAGATACAGGACTTAATACAGGCGGTATGGGAACATTTTCTCCAAGCCCGTTCTATACAAAAGAAGTAGAAGAATTCTGTGAGAAATATGTTTACCAGGCAACGGTAGACGCAATGGCAGCAGAAGGACGTCCGTTCAAGGGAGTTATCTTCTTTGGATTGATGCTGACAGAAGACGGACCGAAGGTTCTTGAATACAACGCTCGTTTCGGAGATCCGGAAGCTCAGGTTGTACTTCCTCGTATGAAGAATGATATCCTTGAAGTTATGGAAGCATGTATCGACGGAACACTGGATCAGGTTGATCTTCAGTTTGAAGACAATGCAGCAGTCTGTGTCGTACTTGCATCCGAAGGATATCCGGTAAGTTACGAGAAAGGTTTCCCAATCACAGGACTGGAAGAGTTCAAGAAGCACGAAGGATATTACTGTTTCCATGCAGGAACAAAATTCGACGGAGATCAGATCGTGACAAATGGCGGACGTGTTCTTGGCGTGACAGCGAAGGGAAAAGATCTGAAAGAAGCCCGTGCGAATGCATATGCAGCAACAGAGTGGGTAAACTTCAAGAATAAATATATGAGACGTGATATCGGTAAGGCAATCGATGAAGTGTAAATAAAGGGTCACAGACCTGGGTGGAATAAGATAAAACGATATAAGAAGTAATGAATGAAACCGGCAGGGAGGAGAAATCAAAACTGTCGGTTTCTTTGTGATTTTATCACAGAAAAATAAGAAATATGTGCTATACTAAGATTGTAACAAAGAAAAATAAAAAACTACAAAAGATATAACATTTATAAGGAGGATACAAAGATGGCAGTAGTAAAACTTACAACAGACAATTTTGAGCAGGAAGTGATTCAGGCGCAACAGCCGGTACTCGTTGATTTTCTATGCAGACTGGTGCGGACCGTGTAAAATGATGGCGCCGATCGTAGAAGCTCTTTTCAGAAGAACTCAGTGATGTAAAGGTATGCCACATCAACATCGATGAGAATATCGATATTGCACAGAAATACAGAGTGATGAGCATTCCGACTTTCATCGCATTTAAAGGAGGAGAAGAGAACGGAAGACAGATTGGTGCGATTCCTAAGACAGCACTGGTTGACCTTGTGAAATAAATTTGCGATAATAGAAGAAAGGAAAAACCCAGACGGGCTGCCGGGCACAGAGAAGGCTGAGAAATATGGCTCATTCCTGTGAACGACAGCCTGTCTTCTGTTTAAGATGTATGAAGGGAAGGCAGGAGTCAGAGCATGTCATTGCAGTTTATTTTCGGGAATTCCGGAAGCGGAAAGTCCCATTATTTATATCAGCAGATAGTTGAGGAGTCAATCCGTCATCCGGAGAAGAATTATCTTGTTCTTGTACCGGAGCAGTTTACAATGCAGACGCAGAAGGACCTGTGTATGGCACATCCGCGTGGCGGTATTATGAATATTGATGTCTTAAGTTTTGGACGTCTGGCTCACCGTGTCTTTGAAGAGACAGGAAAGGAAAGACAGCCGATCCTTGACGATGAGGGAAAGAATCTGGTGCTCCGCAAGATTGCAGGAAATTACGAAGATGAGCTGACCGTTCTTAAGGGCAATCTTAAGAAGCAGGGATATATCAGCGAAGTGAAGTCCGTGATATCAGAATTCACACAGTATGGAATTGATTTTGAACAGCTTGATTCTTTCATGGAAGGACTGAATTCGGAAAGTTATCTGTATTATAAGTTAAAGGATATCCGTAAAGTATATGAAGGATTTGAGGATTATCTGCGTGATAAATATATTACAAAGGAAGAATTGCTTGATGTGTTGAGTCAGAATGTGGCGGAAGCGAAAATGCTTAAAGACAGTGTGATCGCAATGGATGGATTTACCGGATTTACGCCGGTGCAGAACCGGCTAATCGGGGAACTTCTGAAAGTGTGCGACAAGATTATGCTGACAGTTGAGATTGATCGGAGGGAAGATCCGTTTGTCTATAAGCATCCGTATCAGCTCTTTGCGCTGAGCAAGCAAATGGTTACTTCACTGACGGAAGTGGCGCAGGAAGTGAAAGTGGAGATTGATGAGCCGGTCTGGCTATGCAAGAATCCGCCGTATCGGTTCAAAGAGAATCCGGAGATGGCGTTTTTGGAAGAGGAACTATTCCGTTATTCCAGAAGAAAATACAGTGGGGAAAAGATGCAGTCAATCTCTCTTCACGAAGTTCACACACCACAGGAAGAGGCACAGTATGTGGCAGAGGAAATCCGGCGTCTGGTGAGAGAAGAAGGATACAGATATCGGGAAATCGCGGTGATTGCTTCTGATCTGAATACATATGCTGATTCGTTGGAGAAGGCATGCGAACGTTATGAGATTCCGGTTTTTATGGATCATAAGAAGAGTATTTTGTTGAATTCTTTTGTAGAGTATTTAAGAAGTCTGCTGGTGATGGTTGAACAGAACTATACTTACGAAAGCGTTTTTCGTTATCTGCGGACCGGCCTGTGTGGGTTCACAAGAGATGAAGTGGACCGTCTGGAAAATTATTGTCTTGCGCTGGATTTGAAAGGATTCAAGAAATGGGATCAGGTCTGGGTGAGAAAGACACCGATGACGAAAAAAGAAGAATTGGAAGAACTGAATCAGCTGCGCGTGCGTTTTGTGGAAAAACTGACACCGTTGCATACGGTTCTGAAGAAGAGAAGAAAGACGGTAAAAGAGATTACACTCGCAGTTTATGAATATCTGGTTCAGGAGAAGATCCAGGAGCAGCTTGCAGAATTGGAGCAGAAATTCCAGGAAGAGGGAGAACTGGCTTTGGCGAAGGAATATGCACAGATTTACCGTATTGTTCTGGAGCTATTCGATAAATTCGTTGAACTTCTGGGGGAGGAAGAGATTCCATTGAAGGAATACTGTGAACTTCTTGATGCAGGACTTGAAGAGGCGAAAGTTGGTGTGATTCCTCCAAGTCTGGATCAGGTTGTGATCGGAGATGTGGAAAGAACACGTATCAAAAATATCCGCGCATTATTTTTTGGTCGGAGCAAATGATACGCTCCTTCCGGGAAATGCAGGAGCAAGAGGTCTGCTTTCCGAGCGAGACAGAAAACAGTTCCAGGAGAAGCAGATGAATCTTTCTCCGGGACCGAAGGAGAAGTTATATATTCAGAAATTTTATCTCTATATGAATCTGACGAAACCGTCAGAACTTCTGTATCTGTCCTGGGCGAAAGTATCCGGGGAAGGAAAAGCACTGCGTCCGGCTTATCTGATTCAGGATCTGATGCGTCTGTTCCCGGTACTTGTTCCGGTAGAGGAAGACAGAAAAGGATTGCTTGATCATGAGATGATGAGAAGGAACGGACTTTTGCAGATTGCAGAAGGTTTAAGAGAGAGGGAGCATGGACTGAATGATTCCTGGAAAGAACTGTACAGATGGTTTGTGAAAGATGAACAGAGTCAGGAAACTCTGAAGCGGATTATAGAAGCCGGTTTCTATCGAAAGGATGAACCGAGCCTTGGAAGCAGAGTAGCAAAAGAGCTCTTTTTGGATCCGAAGCGTGTCAGCGTAACAAGACTGGAACGTTTTGCTTCCTGTGCATATGCGCATTTCCTGAATTACGGACTTCGTCTGTTAGAACGGGAGAAATATGGGTTCGAAGCAATGGATTTGGGAAACATTGCACATCAGGCACTGGAGCGATTTGCACACAAAGTAGAAGAGGAAGGTCTGGACTGGGTTACGATGCCGGAAGAGAAGCGGGAGCAGCTGATTGATGAAAGTGTAGAAGAAAGTATTCTGGATTATGGAAATACAGTTCTATTCTCGTCTGCACGTAATGAGTATATGATCCACAGAATTAAGCAATTGATCAACCGGTCCGTCTGGGCACTGACACAGCAGATGGCGGCAGGCGATTTTGTGCCGAGTGGTTGTGAGTTTAAGTTCGGAAGCGGAAAGATTGACCGAATTGACACCTGTGAAGATGAAAATGCAGTCTATGTGAAGGTAACGGATTACAAAACAGGAAGGAAAGCATTTGATATCACAGCATTCTATCACGGTCTGCAGATGCAGCTTCCGGTTTATCTGAATGCGGCACTGGAGATCGAACGGCAGAAGCATCCGGAAAAAAAAAGTACTTCCAGCAGGTATTTTTTATTACAGGATCCAGGATCCGATTGTGAAGAAAGAAGAGACAAAAGCGGAAGTTGAGCAAAGCATTCTAAAAGAGCTGAAGCTGGATGGACTGATCAATGCAGATGAAAATGTAGTTGAGCATCTGGAACGGAATCTGAGTGGAACTTCAACATTCTATCCGCTGCGGATGAATAAGAACAGAACACTCAGTTCGGCATCAAAAGCTTTATCAAAGGAGAACTTTGATACGGTTCTTGCGTATACAAAGGAGAAAGAAAAAGAACTGAAAGACGTGATGTATCAGGGTGAGGTCGCGGCACTTCCATATGTACTTGATGAGATGACAGGCTGTGATTACTGTGGGTGCAGGGATATCTGCGGATTCGACCAGAGAATTGAAGGCTGTGAGTACAGAAGATTAAGAAAATATACGTTGGAAGAAGCGCTGAATTCTATGAAAGAGAGGCTTGGTATTTTGGAAGAGAAAGGAGAGGCAGGAGAATGAGCGTAAAATGGACAGAAGAACAACAGAAAGTAATCGACTTGCGTGATCGCAACATTCTCGTGTCTGCGGCAGCGGGATCGGGAAAGACAGCGGTACTTGTTGAACGGATTATTTCTAGGATAACAGATGAAAATGATCCAGCGGATGTAGATCGTCTCCTGGTTGTGACTTATACGGAAGCAGCGGCGGCAGAGATGAAAGAACGAATCGGTGCAGCAATTGAAAAGAAGCTGGAAGAACAGCCGGGAAATGTGAATCTGGAGCAGCAGTCCACATTGATTCACAATGCGTCGATCATGACGATCCACAGTTTCTGCTTGTCGGTGATCCGGGATCATTTTCATGTGATCGGGATTGATCCGGCCTTTCGCATTGCAGAAGAAGGAGAATTGCGTCTTCTGATGCAGGATGTCTTAGAGGAGCTGATCGAGAATTTTTATGCAGAGGGATCCGAGACGTTCTTAAACTTTGTTGACCAGTACGGGACAGGAAGAAATGATCAGAAGATCGAGGAACTTATCCTCCAGCTTTACGAATATTCCAGAAGTTATCCACAGCCGGAAAAGTGGTTGAAGGCATGTGTGGATAATTATGAGATTGATCCGGAGAAGATGGAAGAAGCAGATGTTGTGCAGGAAGCAAAGGCAAGAGTAAGGCAAAATCTCACAGATGTGAAAGGGTTTGTTCAACAGGCGATAGAAGTATGCGAACTTCCAGCCGGTCCGTATATGTATGGTGAAATGTTAGATTCTGATCTCGTACAGATTGAGCAATTGGAAAGAGCAGAGACATTTTGTCAGCAAGAGCAGATCGTCAGTAATTTCACATGGAAGCGTCTGTCAGGAAAGAAGGATCCGACAGTCGATCCAGAACTGAAAGAGAAAGCACAGGGACTTAGAAAACAGGCTAAGAAGCTGATAGAAGATCTGAAAGCAAATTATTTCTACGCGCCTGTTGATGAGTGGATCAAGGATATGCAAGAGGCGCAGATAGCGATGAAGATGTTAGTTATGCTGGTACAGGCTTTTGCAGAGACATTTTCGGAGAAAAAGAGACAGAGAAATCTGTTGGACTTCAGTGATATGGAACAGTTTGCACTTCGGATTCTGACGGAAGAAAAGGAAGGAAAACTGGTTCCGTCAGCAGTGGCACAGGAGTATCAGGAACGCTTTGAAGAAGTTATGATCGATGAGTATCAGGATAGTAATCTTGTGCAGGAGACGATTCTTACAAGTGTATCAAGAGAGTCTGTCGGACAGAATAATCTCTTCATGGTCGGGGATGTAAAGCAGAGTATTTACCGATTTCGTCTGTCGCGCCCGGAGCTTTTTATGGGAAAGTATAACAGCTACAGTACGCAGGAGAGTAGCAGGCAGAGAATTGATCTTGACAGGAACTTCCGAAGCAGGGGAGAAGTACTTGACAGTACAAATTATATTTTCAGGAAACTGATGCGGAAGGAATTCGGGGAAATCATTTATGATGATAAGGCGGCACTGCATTTGGGAGCCTCGTTTCCTGAATTACCGGATGAAAATGTGTTTACGGATCAGACGGAACTGCTTCTTTACGATCAGACGGGGCTTCGGAGTAGTGAAGCGAGAGAAGAAGAGGCACGGATGATCGCACAGAGAATGAAAGAACTTCTAAACACGGGTGTTGTGCTTGATAAGGAGACTGGAGAATACCGCCCGGTTCATTATCGGGATATGGTGATTCTGACGAGAAGTTTACAGGGGTGGGCAGAAGTTTTCGCGTCTATACTGGCCGAGGAGGGAATTCCTGCATATTCTGTGAGCAGAGAAGGATATTTCGAGACATATGAGGTCAGTGTTCTTCTGGATTATCTGAAAGTTCTTGATAATGCAAGACAGGATCTGCCATTGACAGCAGTTTTGACTTCACCGTTTGCCGGTCTGACGGCAGCAGAGCTGTCCGTGATTCGTCTTGCGTATCCGAATCAGTTGTTTTACGAGGCAGTAGAAGGATTTTTCAGTCTGAGTTTGGAAGAAATTCCGGAAACTGTGGACAAAAAGCAGGCAATACAAGTACAGGAAAAATTGAGAAAGTTTTTCGAGGTATTGGATCGTTTCAGAGAAATTCTTCCGTATACGGCAATCCATGATCTTCTTGCGAAAATAATTGATAAAACCGGCTATGGGTTATTTATCAGTGCTATGCCGGGGGGCGCACAGAGGCAAGCCAATGTAGAAATGCTTGTTGAGAAAGCAAGAGCATTTGAAGGGACGAGTTATAAAGGTCTGTTTAATTTCGTACGCTATATCGAGCAACTGAAAAAATATGATGTTGATTATGGTGAAGCAAGTATCATAGACGAGCAGGATGACACGGTCCGTATTATGAGTATTCATAAAAGTAAAGGTCTGGAGTTTCCAATCGTTTTTGTAGCCGGAACAGGAAAGCAATTCAATACACAGGATCTAAAAGGAAGTATTGTGATCCATCCGAGAAACGGAGTTGGAATTGACGTTGTAGATCTTGAGATGAGGACAAAGGCACCGACCTTTTTGAAGAAAATGATCCAGGAGAAGACAAAGCTTGAGAATCTTGCAGAAGAACTCCGTGTGCTTTATGTAGCGATGACAAGAGCGAAGGAAAAGCTGATTCTGACAGGAAGTCTGAAAATGGGAGAAGACGGACTGGAACCATATGTGAACCATATGACAGACAGGAAATCTCCATTGAGCCTTTATCAGTTAGAGAGCGCAAACCGTTATCTGGACTGGATTCTTCCGGCACTTCTTCAGGCAGAAGATCTCAAGAGGGAAGATGGTTTGTGTGGAATTCTCAAAACAGAAAGCGAAGAGGTTCAGCAATTGCCGATTCAAGTCCGGATTTTTGATGCAGGAGAGATGGATTTTACAGAAGATGCACAGCGACTAGGCGGAAATAATTGCAAGAGAAGTGCTTGAACACTGGGATACATCGAAGGTTTATCTTCCGGGAGCAGAAGAAAGCTGGAACAGCAGATG
>ENA-OQET01000898-OQET01000898.1-human-gut-metagenome-genome-assembly--contig:-NODE-898-length-14567-cov-5.296537_pt1 | contig 14567 bp, 14 predicted proteins | sample MGYA00242800_ERZ504645 | MGnify/ENA primary metagenome ERZ504645 (study PRJEB26092, sample SAMD00036308) | human gut metagenome | host: Homo sapiens | study: EMG produced TPA metagenomics assembly of... | reverse complement strand
GTTCTCTTGCGGAAAGGACGAGACGGTTATTTGCCTGGTCAGCGTCAATTACCTGTACTTCTATTTCTTTCAGAAGATAAGTTTCCAGTCTTCGATATAGGAAAGGGAAAGTTTAGAAGCAGGAACAAATCCACGCAGTCCTTCGATCATCACGATTACTCCGCCATTTACAACGCCTTCTACTTTTACAGGAAGAACTGTTTTTTCTTCCATATATTTTGTGACGAGATTCCACGGATTGGCATCGTCGAAATGATCTTCGTAGTCAGCCATCGTTTCTGTTGTGGAAGCAGCAGCTTCCTCTGTTTTGCAGTCATTATCTGTCTGCATTGGTTCTTTCATTTCTTCGCTCATTGTGCAGCACCTCTGTTTCTTTTTTATATAGAAAGAGTATACCACAGATGGAGGAGAAAAAACAATATTTTGAAAGTAGAGAAGAATGGTATTTTTATTCTTAATTTTTCTTGACTATATTGTTTATTGTGCTCTTGCAGAAGAATGAGATTTATGTATATAATAATGCAGTTATGGATGAAAAATGTTTTTATCGATAAGCATAGAATCTTTTCAGATTATTGATGTTGGATGAAGAAAGCGAGAGTAAAAATATATGAGTAGACAGAAAGATAAAATATATGTTGTCGGCCATAAAAATCCGGATACAGATTCCATATGTTCCGCGATTGCATACGCCGCATTAAAAACAAAATTGACAGGTCACGCTTATGAGCCGCGCAGAGCCGGACAATTAAATGAAGAAACACAGTATGTTCTTGAAAAATTCGCAGTGAAACCTCCGAAGCTTTTGTCTGATTTAAGAGAACAGATCAAAGATGTTGAGTTGAAAGAAGTAGAAGGATTGACAAGTAACTCTTCAATCCGCACAGCGTGGGAAACGATGCGGGAGCTGAACATTCATACACTTCCGGTTGTAAGAGACGGCAGTTTGGAAGGGGTTATTACGATCGGTGATATTGCCAAGACATATATGGATGTTTATGATAGTATGATTTTATCAAAGGCAAGGACTCAGTATAGAAATATTGCCCGTGCAGTAGATGGGGAAGTGATCACCGGAAATGAGCATAGCTATCTGTTAAACGGAAAAGTAGTGATCGCAGCTTCAAGCAGGATTCTCATGTCGGATTTTATAAGCAGAGATGACCTTGTGATCATGGGAGACAGAAAGGATGCACAGCAGTGTGCGGTAGATATGGAAGCAAGCTGTATGGTCGTCTGTCAAAACGCTTCGATTTCAGAAGAGATTATTAAACAGGCGGAAAAAAAGCAGATTGTGATCATAAGGACGCCTCGTGATACTTTTACTGCGGCGCAGCATATCAATCAGAGCATTCCGGTCAAATATTTTATGACAAAAACGAATCTGGTTACATTCAAAATGAAGGATTATGTTGATGACGTAAAAGAAGTGATGGCGCGAAAACGGTTCAGAGATTTCCCGATTGTTGACGGAAACGGGAAATTATTAGGACTGATCTCAAGACGACGGTTATTGAACGTAAGAAAAAAACAAGTGATTCTTGTCGATCATAATGAGAAAAGCCAGGCTGTGGACGGAGTGGAAGAGGCAGAAGTAATGGAGATCATCGATCACCACAGACTGGGCAGTATTCAGACAATGGGACCTGTATTTTTCCGTAATCAGCCGGTGGGATGCACTGCGACGATCGTCAGTCAGATGTATGAAGAAAACGGAGTTGAAATAGATCCGACAAACGCCGCGCTCCTTTGTTCCGCTATTATTTCCGATACGTTGATGTTCCGCTCTCCGACCTGTACGCCTTTGGATGAAAACACAGCGAGGAAACTGGCTCAGACTGCGGGCGTCGAGATTGAAATTCTGGCGCAGGAAATGTTTCGTGCAGGAAGTAATTTGAAAGGGAAAAGCGCTCAGGATATATGCTTTCTTGATTTTAAAAAATTTACGGTCAACGAGACTGTGTTCGGAGTAGGACAGGTGAATTCAATGAGTTCCGACGAACTGGAAGGAATCAAAAAGAAAGTAAAGCCGTATTTGGAGAAAGCGTGCGCAGACAGCGGGGTAAATATGATCTTTTTTATGTTGACAAATATTTTGACAGAATCATCGGAACTTCTTTGCGGCGGTCCGGAGGCAAAGGAAAAAATATTAAATGCATATGATTTGCCGGAAGACACGGATACGATCATGCTAAAAGGAGTAGTATCAAGGAAAAAGCAGCTTGTTCCGACGCTTGTCAGCGTCCTGCAGCAATAATAAAACGGAAAAAGAGAGGAAGGATAAAATGTCCAGACAAATATGGAAACCGGGAAACATGCTTTATCCGCTTCCGGCGGTGATGGTCAGTACCGCAGATAAAGAAGGAAACAGTAACATAATTACGATTGCATGGACGGGAACCGTATGTACGAATCCGGCGATGGTATATATTTCTGTTCGTCCGGAGCGCTATTCTTATCATATGATAAAAGAAAGCGGGGAGTTTGTGATCAATCTGACGACAGAAAAATTGACAAAAGCGACAGATTACTGTGGAGTTCGTTCGGGAGAGAATGTAGATAAGTGGAAAGAATGTCGTCTTACGCAAGGAAAAGCATCATCTCTTGAATTTGCTCCTATTATAGAAGAAAGCCCGGTAAATATTGAATGTAAAGTAAAAAAAATGGAGGAGCTTGGAAGTCATCATATGTTCCTTGCAGAAGTGACTGCAGTTCAGGTGGATGATTCATATATGGATGATAACGGAAAATTTATGCTGAATAATACGGGATTGATTGCCTATTCTCACGGGGAATATTTATCTCTGGGAGAGAAGCTTGGTCAATTCGGATATAGTGTGAGAAAAAAGAAAAAGCAGACAAAGAAAAAATCCGGAATGAAATAACGTCAGGTGGACGTTCTTTGATGAATGTGGTATCCTTATTTCAGATGACAGAAAATGATAAGATTAAGATTTAAGTATGAGGTGATTTAAGATGAAGAAACCGGTATTGGTGATTATGGCAGCGGGAATGGGAAGCAGATACGGCGGATTGAAACAGATCGATCCGATCGATAAAGAAGGTCATATTATTATGGATTTTTCTATTTATGATGCAAAGCGCGCCGGATTCGAGAAAGTCGTTTTTTATTATTAAAAAGGAAAACGAGACGGACTTTAAAGAAGCAGTCGGAAAACGGATTGAGAAAGTAATGGATGTAGCTTATGTGTACCAGGAACTGACAAACATTCCGGACGGATTTGAGATTCCGAAAGACCGTGTAAAACCGTGGGGAACAGCTCATGCGGTGTTAAGTGCGATCGATGAGATCGACGGACCGTTTGCTGTGATCAATGCAGATGATTATTACGGACGGCATGCGTTTCAGACAATTTACGATTATTTGACGACCCATGAAGACGACGACAAGTATCGGTATACGATGGTTGCATACCGTTTGAAAAATACTGTGACAGATAACGGACATGTGGCAAGAGGTATCTGCGGGTTAAACGCATCGAATGAACTTGTAAGCGTTACGGAAAGAACCCGTATTGAAAAGAGAAATAACGGCATTGAATATTCGGAAGATGACGGACAGACATGGAACGAAATCGATCCGGATACACTTGTATCAATGAATATGTGGGGATTTACGAGAAGTATTCTAGAAGAGATCAAAACGGGATTTCCGGCATTTTTAGAGAAAGGATTGAAAGAAAATCCTTTAAAATGTGAATATTTTCTCCCGGCGGTTGTAAGTGATCTTTTAGCAGAAGACCGCGCTGCAGTGAAAGTACTTGAGTCCGAAGATAAGTGGCACGGAGTTACTTATAAAGAAGATAAGCCGGTCGTCGTAGAAGCGATACAGTCTCTGAAAGATTCGGGCTTATATCCGCAGCATTTGTGGGATTAGTCTTAATGCAACATTTTTACTATAAGATGATATAAAAATATAAAGCTATTTTGTAGGATGAGTGGTAAGATGTGCATGTAAAATAAAACGGCAGTAAAAAGGAAAACTGCAATAGACAGAACCTTGAACGGTATCTGAAATATTTACGAGGAGGAAACAGATATGTCAATCTTAGTAACAGGCGGCGCCGGATTTATCGGCAGCCATACATGTGTGGAATTGTTAAATGCAGGGTATGATGTGGTCATCGTAGATAATTTATATAACGCATCGGAAAAAGCGGTAGATCGCGTGAAAGAGATCACAGGAAAAGATCTGAAATTTTATCAAGTAGATATCCGCGACAGAGAAGGGCTTAATGAAGTGTTCGACAAAGAAGATGTAGAGTCGGTAATTCATTTTGCCGGACTTAAAGCGGTAGGGGAGTCTGTGCAGAAGCCTCTCGAATATTATGAAAACAATATCGGAGGAACGATCACTCTTTGTGATGTGATGAGAAGTCATGGAGTAAAAAACATTATTTTCAGTTCTTCGGCAACAGTATACGGGGATCCGGCATTTATTCCGATCACGGAAGAGTGTCCAAAGGGTGTGTGTACAAATCCATATGGATGGACAAAATGGATGTTAGAGCAGATTTTGACAGATCTTCATACGGCAGATCCGGAGTGGAACGTAGTGCTTCTTCGCTATTTCAATCCGATCGGAGCGCATAAAAGCGGTATGATCGGAGAAGATCCGAAAGGAATTCCGAATAACCTGATGCCATATATTACACAGGTGGCGATCGGAAAACTGGAGTGTCTTAGCGTATTTGGAGACGATTATGACACACATGACGGAACAGGGGTGCGCGATTATATCCATGTAGTCGATCTTGCGATAGGTCATGTGCGCGCAGTAGAGAAGCTGAAGGAAAAAGACGGTGTTTCGGTATATAATCTCGGTACAGGAAACGGACAATCCGTATTAGATATGGTAAAAGCATTCGGAAAAGCGTGCGGAAAAGAGATTCCATATGTAATTAAACCGCGCCGTGCAGGCGATATTGCAACATGCTACTGCGATGCGTCCAAAGCAAAAAAGGAACTTCACTGGGAAGCAGAGCGTGGATTAGAAGAAATGTGTGAAGATTCGTGGAGATGGCAGAGCCAGAATCCGAATGGATATGCAGAGTGAAAATAGGCATGATAATCAACAGAAAATAGAAATAACAAGTTAGAAATAACAAGTATGTCCGCGGGAAATTTTTCTTTTCTGCGGACATACTTGCATGTAGGCAAAGAAAAGCATTAAAAATACGTTTTCTTCTGATCTGATAAAATGCATTTAAAATCCGTACAACAATTTTGCAAATCCCATTTCATGGAAGAAAAAGAAACGTCCGGCAAAGAGGATGAAAATGTAGAGCGGAAGTTCCAAGACAGGATAAGAAAAATCATTTAATTTATTATGAAGTCTGGTTGGCATCAGTTTCTTGAATGATTTATATATTAAGAATCCGATAATCGCTCCTAAAGTATTCATAATAAGGTCGTCGATATCGGTTCGTCGGTTATTTAATAACTGGCTTATTTCGATCAGTATGGAAAAAGAAAATCCTGCAAGGGCGGTTAGGTGCAGCGATCTCATTTTTTTCCAGATTAAAGGGATCAAAAACCCAAACGGAATGAACAGGATGATATTCAAAATATATCCGACCATATCGATTCCCGCAGAAAAGGGGATAGGATTAATGTGGGAAATTTCTGTTTGGAAGCGATACAAAAATGCATCCCATAAAGTGCCGGTTCCTGTGACGTGATATACACATACGATGTAGACGGCAAAAAGAAATAAAAGCAGGCCGGGCAGAAGATGTGTTTTTTCTCCGCCCTTTTTCTGTTTGTGCGAAAGAAAAATAAAGGCAGCCGAAAAAGGAAGGATCGAAGCCGCAAATTCATAGGTATAAAAAATTAAAGTTTCCATAGAGTTTCTCCTTTATATATGTTTTAAAAGGCTGTTGGGAGTTGTGAAAAAGCAAGTTCGCCTAAGTGTTTGTGTTTCGTTAAAAGTATAAAATAAGTATATCATCGAAAATAAGAAGATTGTGGGAATTGCGGGAATATTAAGGAATATTAAGGAAAGCTTAAATAAAACTGGCGAATCGGAAGTGTATATGATACACTGGATGTATTCTTGATAAAAAATGTACAGTAAAGGCGTTTGCCGCATCGGAACGAAATAGATGTAATGGGAGAAATATTTATAGTATTCAGACGTATAAGGCAGGTGGAACATGAAAAAGAATCTTACATTTAAAGAGTTGATATTTGTTGCAAGTATGTTGTTTGGGATGTTTTTTGGCGCGGGAAATTTGATCTTTCCGATATTTATGGGACAGCTTGCAGGCCATCATGTGTGGGCGGCATCGGCAGGTTTTCTGATCACAGGTGTCGGGCTTCCGCTTCTTGGTGTGGCGGCGCTTGGCGTCAGCCAGAAAGACGGACTTTTGGAATTAAGCAGTCAGATCGGCAGAAAATACGGAGTTTTCTTTACGTGTCTTTTGTATTTGACGATCGGGCCTTTTTTTGCAATCCCAAGATGCGCTACGGTTTCGTTTACAGTTGGAATAGAGCCGTTTATTTCAGACGGCGGGAAGATGGCAGGATTGGGAATATTCTCTTTTGTATTTTTTGCCGTTGTATTGTTTTTTTCATTGAAGCCGGGACAGATCTTAACGTGGATCGGGAAAATACTGAATCCTCTGTTTTTAATTTTGTTGAGTATTTTTGTTATTCGGGCGCTTTTTTCACCGGCCGGAAATATGAGTAAGATCGAGGCATCCGGCGCATATGTGTCCGGCGCCTTTTCAACCGGTCTGCTGGAAGGGTATAATACGATGGATGCTCTGGCCGGGCTTGCTTTCGGAATTATTGTTGTTAATGTAATCAGAAGCCTTGATATAAAGGAGTCGGGAGCAGTGGCAAAAAATACGATAAAAGCAGGCGTTTTCAGCTCATTATTAATGGCGCTTATCTATGTTTTGGTTGCGGTTGTCGGTGCGCAGAGCCGCGGGGTGTTTCCTGTGGCGGCAAATGGAGGAGAGACATTTGCGATCGTTTCCGAATACTATTTCGGAAAGCCGGGTCAGATTATATTAGCGCTGATTTTTGCGGTGGCATGTTTGAAAACAGCGATCGGCCTTGTTACAAGCTGTGGGGAGACGTTTGAAAAGATATTTCCGAACGGACCTTCTTATCGTGTGTGGGCAGTGATTTTTTCTCTTCTTTCTTTCTTGATCGCAAATGTAGGACTTGATGCGATCATTGCATATTCTCTTCCTGTTTTGATGTTCTTGTATCCGCTGGCAGTGACACTTATTTTGCTTACTTTATGCGGAAAGCTGTTTGGGAATGACAGAAGAATATACAGTTGGGTGACAGCGTTTACGGCTGCAGCGGCGATTTTAGATTTTTGTGAAAGCTTTGCCAAAAAATTCGGATGTAATCGTGAAACTTCAGGAGATGCTCGGTGCGGTATCAAAGATGCTTCCGATGTCGAAGTATGGTTTTGGATGGGTGTGTCCGGCTTTGGTTGGATTGATGATCGGTCTGGTCCTTCAAAAGATACGAAAGAATAAAAGATAAGTTTTATGAAAGATAAAAAATCAAAAACCTATTCGTTAAAACTACCAAATTTCATTTGTGGATTTTGGATGTTTTGACAAATATGAAAACGATACCAAAAATGCGATTGACAAATGACGAAAGTGAGTATATTGTAAAGACATAAACAAGAAAACAAAGAGAAAAGTGAGGTGGAAAAAGTTTTGGCAACGATATCAGATGTTGCTCGGCTGTCAGGAATGTCAGTTTCAACTGTCTCAAGAGTTATCAATAACAAACCTCATGTTTCGGAGGAAAAGAGACAGAAGATACTGGAGGCTATGGACGCTCTTGGGTATAGTCCGCTTCAGGCGGCAAGACAGTTAAGAGGTTCGGGCTCCGGGAATATAGCGGTAGTTGTTCCTACTATCACAAATAACTTTTTCGCACAACTGGTCGATTCAATTGAGAAAACTTGCAGACAGTATCATTACCGAACATTGATCGTGCAGACTTACGGAGAAAAAGAAAGTGAAGAAAGCGCAATGAATCTTCTGAAGATGCAGCATGCTGACGGAGTGATTTTATGTGCGATAGAGAATGACTGGGATAAGTTGAAATCATATGGCGAATATGGAAAACTTGTCGTCTGCAATGAATATAATCAGGACAAGGAAATTTCGATGGTATGCGGCAGACAGTATGAAGGGTTTTATAAAGCTTCGAAATATCTTTTGGAAAAAGGATATCGAAAGATTGCATATTGTACAGGAACAAGAGCAGTGACCCTTCAGGATAAAGGAATTAATATCGACAGCGATCGCTATAGAGGATATATGGACGCGCTTGCTCAAAGCGGAATTGCGGCAAATACGGCATGGCTGTTTTCGGGAGTGAGGGAAATGGAAGACGGGCGAAAGATTATGCGGAAGATTTTGGAACTTTCCGAAAAACCGGATGCGGTAATTGCCGGAAGTGATGAGGTTGCGGCAGGCATGGTGATGGAAGCGCTGAAGAATGGTGTAAAAATACCACAGGATATTGCGATTATGGGAGTAGATGATCAGCCATTGGCATCCTATCTCCAGATTCCGTTAACAACGATATGGCAGCCTGTACAGGATGAAGGCCGATGTGCGGCAAAAGAAATGGTTCGTCAATTAAAAGGCGAATCAGAAGGAATAAGAAGAAAAGAGTTGGATTTGAAGCTGATAGTCAGACAGTCGGCATAAATCGGACAGAAACCGGTATGAAAATAGAACCGGTTTTTAAAAACAAAAAATTGGTAACGATACCAAACGAAAAACAGAGACGTATTTGTAAACGAAAAACACAAATAAAGAAACTAAAAATGATTAAAAAAGAGGAGGAATAAAAATGGTAGTATTAGCAAGAATTGATCAGCGTTTGATTCATGGGATTATCGTAAATCAATGGGCGCCGGCGCTTCAGGTGAAGAGATTTATGGTTGTAGACGACATTCTTTGCAGCAATGAAGAGGTAAAAGCGAGTATGAGAATGGCGAAGCCGGCAGGAACGGGAGTATCGGTGATTTCGGCAGAGACGGCGATTGCTAATTTTAAAGCAGGGAAATATGACGGTCAAAGAGTTTTTGTCCTTGTAAAAGAACCGGAAACTTTAATCCGTCTGATTGAAGGCGGCGTAGAGATACCGAAAGTTGATCTTGGGATTATGTTTAATGAAGACGGAAGAACTCCTATTTCTAAATTTATTGCATTAAATGAAAAGAAAAAGAGGATCTTGAAACGATCAAGGGAAAAGGAATACCGGTTGTGATTCAATATGTTCCGACAGATGCAGAAGAGGCATATTAAGAAACAAGAGATTCGGATAAAAGAGATATGTTTAATGTGATGAGATTTTTCGGAATCGGATTGTTAAAGAGAGATTGAGGTGAAAGATATGGAAGTAATACAAAATATTTTGATCGTGATTTTGGCAGGATATATGACGGTTGACCAGAACGGACCGGTTGTTTTGTCATGGTTTTCGGTAATTGTAGGAATGATATCAGGTTTGATCATGGGCGATATGAATACAGGTCTTATGATCGGAGGAACATTCCAGTTGATGTCGCTTGGCGTTGCAGCTTTGGGAGGAGCATCTGCTCCGAATTATGGTTTGGCGACGATTATAGGAACGTTTATTGCCGTGAGAACCGGAACAGGAGTCGATGCAGCGATTGCAGTCGGACTTCCGGTAGGGCTTCTGGCAATCCAGTTGGAAGTAGTTGTAAGAATTATTTTAAACTTTGTCGCTCATAAGATGCAGACAGATAATAATGAAGGAAAATGGAAAACAATGAACATGGAAGCGTGGATTGGACCGATTCTTTGTTCTTTGCAGACAATAATCCCGACAGTGATCGTAGTATGCTTCGGAGCTAATGTCGTGGAACTGATCTTGGAAGTTATTCCGGAGTGGGTGACAAACGGTCTTTCGATTGCGGCAGGTATGCTTCCTGTAGTCGGTATCGGAATGTTGATGAGATATATGCCGGTTAAGAAATTCCTTCCGTTTATTTTGGTCGGATTTGTTCTGTCCGCATATTTGGGAGTACCGGTTCTTGGAATTGCGATTATAGGATTTGCGGCAGCATTTTGGTATTTTACAACAGAGATTAATAAAGCGGATGCAGTGACGATGGCAGCAGCAGAACATGCCGATGAGATGGGAGATGATTTTGATGAGTAATGAAATGAACAAAGAAATGAGTCAGGGAACGGATGTACAGACAGAAGAACGTTATCAGGTGACAAAGCGTGATCTGAGAAAAACAGCTGCAAGATATAACTTTATGGCATGCAATATTTTTAATTATGAATCACAGATGGGTCCGGCAATCGCGTGGGCAATGGCGCCTGTGCTTAGAAAGATTTATAAAAAAGACGACGAATATAAAATGGCATTAAATAATCATTTTAATTACTTCAACTCTACGACAGTTATGTCCAGTATGATTCTCGGGGCAACGCTTGCGGTGGAAGAAAAAGATGGAATTGCGGCAAAAGATACGGTTCAATCTTTGAAAACGAGTTTGATGGGACCGTTTGCAGGAGTGGGCGATACTCTTGTATGGGTGTTGTGGCCGACGATCATCGGATCGATATCAGGATATATGGCACAGCAGGGGAATCCTCTTGGCGCGATTATTTGGCTTTTGTGCAATATCGCATTTTGGTTTGTAAAATCAAAGATGTTCCAGATCGGATATACGTCAGGAACAAAGTTGATCACAAATTTAGGAAAACGTCTGACAGTATTTACAGAGGCGGCATCTATCATGGGCTTAAGCGTAGTCGGAGCGCTGATTGCTACTTCTGTAAAAATAACGACAGCTTTGAATTTTAAAGTAGGCGAAGTGGCATTGAACTTACAGACGGATATTTTGGACAAGATCATGCCGTCTCTTCTTCCGGTCCTGTTGACTCTCCTTGTATATAAATTACTTGGGAATAAAAAATGGACAGCTACAAAATTGATCCTTCTTATTATTGTAATTTCACTTGTATGTGCGTTTTTTGGGATTTTAACTGTATAAAAAGTATGATGACTGGAAAGGAAGGAGAATCATATGAAACGAATTTTGATAATAGCATCTCATGAGAAGATGGCGGATGGGATGAAAGATACATTGAATTTTATTTCCGGAGGGATACAGGAAACGATCGCATTGTCAGCTTATGTGGACAATCGTCCGGTAGAAGAAGCGGTTGACGAAGTGATGGACGGATTCGAGGGGGAAGATGAAGTTGTTGTATTGACGGATTTAATGGTCGGAAGTGTAAATCAAAAGTTTTTTAAATACCGTACGAGACCGCATACACATATCGTAAGCGGTATGAATCTGCCTCTTGCATTTCAAATTGCTATGGAACCGCAAGGGAAGTATATTACGGAAGAGAGAATGAAAGAAATAATTGAGACGGCAAAAGAAGAACTGAAATACGTAAATGAGGTTTCAAATGACGAGGATGAGGAAGATGAATAATCAGACAGCATGGTGGAAAAAAAGCGTGGTATATCAAATATATCCGAAAAGCTTCTATGATTCGGACGGTGATGGATTTGGGGACTTGAACGGAATCAGAGAAAAACTGTCGTATCTTGAAAAGCTGGGAGTAGATGTGATCTGGCTGAATCCGATTTATGAATCACCGCAAGTTGATAATGGGTATGATATATCGAACTATAAAAAAATAGAGCCGCAGCTTGGGACGATGGAAGATTTTGACATGCTGCTAAAAGAGGCTCATGAAAAGGGAATCCGCATCATTTTGGATCTTGTTGTCAATCATACATCGGACAAACATCCGTGGTTTACAGAAGCAAAAAAAGGGAAAGAAAATCCATATCATGATTATTACATATGGAAAGATACGATCCCGAATAACTGGGGATCAAGCTTTGGCGGACCTGCATGGGAGTATGTAGAAGAGACAGCGCAGTATTATCTTCATCTGTTTGCAAAAGAGCAGCCTGATCTAAACTGGGAGAACCCTAAAGTCCGGAAAGAAGTACAGGAGATTCTTCGCTTTTGGCTGGAAAAAGGGATTGACGGATTTCGGATGGATGTAATCACTTTGATTTCAAAAGATCCGGCTTATCCCGATGGTCCGGTGATTCAAAACAAAGCATACGGAAGTTATTATGCAGGCTGTGCAAGCGGTCCGCGCGTCCATGAATATCTACAGGAAATGAATCGGGAAGTGTTGAGCAAATACGATATTATGACTGTAGGAGAAGCTCCTCATACAAGTGCAGACGAGGCGGCGCCTTATACAGCTTCGGATCGGCATGAACTGAATATGGTCTTTCATTTTGATCATATGCATCTTGATTATGATGAAAATGGAAAATATGCTAAAAACCGCGTGAAATTGACAGATTTAAAAGAAGTGATGACGAAATGGCAGGATACAATGCATGAATGTGACGGTTGGAACAGTCTTTACTGGAGCAACCATGATCAGGCAAGGGCGGTATCTCGTTTCGGAAATGAATCAGAACCGTATCGTGTTAAATCGGCGAAAATGCTGGGAACGATCCTTCATATGATGCAGGGAACTCCGTATATTTATGAGGGAGAAGAACTGGGGATGACAAATGCTCATTTTGAGTCTATAGATGAGTACAAAGATGTGGAAGCGCTTGATATTTTTCGGGATTTTACGGAAAGAAAAGGTTTTTCCGAGAAAGATACATTGGAACTTCTCGGCTTGAAATCAAGGGACAATGCGAGAACTCCGATGCAGTGGGATAATACGGTCAATGCCGGGTTTACAGAAGGAACTCCGTGGATCGGAGTGAATAAAAACTGTAAGGAGATCAATGTGGAACAGTGTCTTGCAGATCAGGATTCGAATTTTTTACTATTATCAAAAACTGATTCAGCTTCGCCATGAAATGCCGATTATTACAGATGGGGTATATGAGCTTTTGGATAAGGAAAATGAAAGCGTATATGCATATCTTAGAAAGGGAGAAAAGGAGACGCTTCTCGTAGTCGGAAACTTTACGGATAAGACGATCAATTATCATATAGAAGAAAAGGTGCAGGCTAAGAAAAGCAGACTTTTGATTTCAAATTATAACGCGGCGGAGACGTTTGAAAGAGATTTGTCGTTAGAGCCATATGGGGCATGCGTATATTTGCTGGAAGCAGAGAAATAAGGAAATAATTTTTCCTTATAATGTAAAAAATGGAAAAACTCTTGACGAGGTTGGTGTTAAGTGATATCTTAATACCAACCGTTTTTAGTAGGTCAAAAAAACAGAAAGGAAGATAAGATATGGCAGATTATAAATTCGACACAATTCAGTTACATGCAGGACAGGAACGTCCGGACCCGGCGACAGATGCGAGAGCAGTTCCGATCTATGCAACGACATCATATGTTTTTCACGACTGTGCCGATGCCGCGGCAAGGTTTGGTCTTCAGGCAGAAGGAAATATTTACGGCAGGCTGACAAACTCGACGCAGGAGGTATTTGAAAAAAGGATCGCGGCGCTGGAAGGCGGTTCAGCGGCTCTGGCGGTTGCTTCGGGAGCTGCAGCGATCACATATACGCTTCAGGCATTGGCGCAGAACGGCGGTCACATCGTTTCGCAGAAAACAAATTTATGGCGGAAGTTATAATCTGCTGGCGCATACGTTGCCGAATCTCGGAATTACGGCAAGATTTTGTAGATATCCATGATCTGGAAGCGGTAGAACGTGCAATTACAGAGCAGACAAAAGCGCTCTATATCGAGACGCTCGGCAATCCCAACTGTGATATTCCGGATATGGATGCACTGGCAGAATTAGCTCACAAATATCAGATCCCTCTTGTGGTGGATAATACGTTTGGAACGCCGTATTGGATTCGGCCGATCGAACATGGAGCGGATATTGTCGTACATTCTGCCACAAAGTTTATCGGCGGGCACGGAACAACACTTGGAGGCGTTATCGTTGATTCGGGAAGATTTGACTGGAAAGCTTCGGGAAAGTATCCGGCTATTACAGACCCAAATGACAGCTATCATGGAGTTGTGTTTTCGCAGGCGGCTCCGGGCGCGGCGTTTGTGACATATATCCGGGCGGTGATCCTGCGTGATATGGGCGCGGCAATCTCTCCTTTTGCTGCATTTCTTTTGCTTCAGGGAACAGAAACGCTCTCCCTTCGTTTGGAACGTCATGCCGAAAATACGAAAAAAGTGATCGAATACTTGAATCACCATCCCCTTGTTGAAAAAGTGAATCATCCGCTTCTGGCGGATCATCCGGATCATGATTTATACAAGAAGTTTTTCAAAAATGGCGGAGGTTCTATTTTTACATTTGAGATTAAGGGAGGAATAAAAGAAGCGCACGAGTTTATCGATCATTTGGAAATATTTTCTCTTTTGGCAAATGTTGCGGATGTCAAAAGTCTTGTGATCCATCCGGCAACAACAACCCATTCTCAGCTTAACGCACAGGAACTGCAGGAGCAGGGAATCCGGCAGAATACGATCCGTCTTTCAATCGGAACGGAACATATCGACGATATTATCGCAGATTTGGAAAAGGGAT
>ENA-OQET01000897-OQET01000897.1-human-gut-metagenome-genome-assembly--contig:-NODE-897-length-14583-cov-3.478556_pt1 | contig 14583 bp, 18 predicted proteins | sample MGYA00242800_ERZ504645 | MGnify/ENA primary metagenome ERZ504645 (study PRJEB26092, sample SAMD00036308) | human gut metagenome | host: Homo sapiens | study: EMG produced TPA metagenomics assembly of... | reverse complement strand
CCATTTTTTCTTCATTTTTCATAAAGAAATCCGCGATATTTTTTTCCAGAGCTGTAAAATTTTCATAATTTGATTCAATGACCGGTATGACCGACTTTACATAATAATCCATACATGATCCTTTTAACAATGCCTTTTATTTGATGGCATCTGCAAACGATTTTGTGATGAGCTGTGGTCTTGTGATCGCTGAACCTACAACTGCACAAAACGCTCCTAGTTCTAAAACTCTCTTTAACTTTGCTGGTGTATTGATATTTCCCTCTGCGATCACTGGATGTTTTACTTTGGAAAGGATCGATCTTAAGATTTCAAAATCATTTTCATCGATTTTAAGATCCTTGCTTTGTTTTGTATAGCCAACCATTGTTGTTCCGATAAAATCAAACCCTAATTCATCTGCATGGAGTGCTTCTTCAATCGTAGAACAATCTGCCATTAGTAGTTGATCTGGAATTTTTCTTTAATCTCATGGAAAGAACTCATCTAATTTCTGTCCCTTTGGTCGGCTTGAAATTGTTGCATCTAATGCGATGATCTCTGGTTTCGCTTCCATTAATTCATCAATCTCTTTGATCGTTGGTGTAATATAAATCTCACAGTCATCGTAATTTCTCTTGATGATTCCGATCACCGGAAGATCTACCTGTGTTTTGATCTCTTTGATATCCTCTGGTGTATTTGCGCGGATTCCCGATGCTCCACCCTGTTTTGCAGCAAGTGCCATTCTTCCCATGATGAAAGAAGAATGTAATGGTTCATCTGGCAATGCCTGGCAGGATACGATCAGTTTTCCTTTTAAATTCTCAACTTTCGGATTCATTTTTTATTCCTCCCTTTCCTGCTTTCGTTATCTTTAGTATATCTATTTTAAAATTAATTTCAAGTTTTCTTTAGTATTTTGAAAGTTCTTTCATAAATAATTTAATTTATCCACTTTATCGTCATTTTTATATATATATCTGCAATTTCTTTCAAGATTTTTCTGGTTTCTGAAAGAAATGCATTTGTTATAACTTCTTTTTACATATCAAAAAAGAAGTTGTAAGATCTACTTATGATTTCTCTTACAACTTCTCTATCATTCTTATTCATAATGCTTAGCCAGACGATAAGCCGGGTTATGTCGTTGAATGGTCATCTATCTCGACTTACTGTTACCAGCAAGCTCCAGCGACCCACCTGAAAACAGATCGGGCCGATCTATCGTTTTCATCTCGGTCTTGCTTCGGATGAGGTTTACATATGCCCTGCCTGTTACCAGCCAGGCGGTAAGCTCTTACCTTACCATTTCACCCTTACCACAAATGTGGCGGTATATTTCTGTTGCACTAGCTTGAGGGTTGCCCCTACCGGACGTTATCCGGCATCCTGCCCTGTGAAGCCCGGACTTTCCTCACCGTTTCCCTTTCGTCTGAAACGGCGCGACCATTTGTCCGACTAAGCGCCAATTATTATACCATATCTTACACTTCAAAGCAACTACCACCGATAAATTCTCTTAAAAGAGATGTTTTTGGAATTGCTTCGCTTGGAATATTTAAGAAATATTCTAAGAATTTTAATAATCTTTTTGCTTCCTGATATTCTGGACAATCTCTTGGAACCGCAAATAACAAAGGTTCCGCATATTGTTTTAAGACTGCGATCTCGTAGATCTGTGCCGAATTAAACATCACATCCGCTTCTTCCTGATATGGAAAAATATTGTCTTCTTCTCCCTTTCTTACGGAATCCCATCTGGAAATCGTCTCTCTCGCATCATTTCCTCTTGTCATGGCATCTCGCACGATCCTTCGCAACAATCTTCCATCAGAACTTGGTATTCTGTTATGTTCATCCAAGTTGATCTGGTTTAATGCACTGACATAAATTCTATATTTTGCATCTTCTGGTATTTCATTCGTAAGGGTACCATTTAATCCATGGATTCCTTCCATAACCAGAACATCTTTTTCTCCAATCTTTAATTTGTGTCCGTGGTATTCTCTTTTTCCCGTGATAAAGTTATAACTTGGCACATCAATCTCTTCTCCATCTAACAACTGATTGATATGTTTTGTTAAAAGATCCACATCTAATGATGCGATCGTCTCAAAATTATAATTTCCATTTTCATCTCTTGGAGATAATTCTCTGTCCAAGAAATAATCATCCATAGAAACTGGGTGTGGTGTTAATCCAGCAATCTGCAATTGAATGGATAATCTATGGGAAAATGTTGTCTTCCCTGAGGATGACGGCCCTGCGATCAGGATGATTCTCTTGTTCTTGCTTACAATCTCATCCGCAATATCTGCAAGAAGTTTTTCCTGCAATCCTTCTTGTAATAAAATCAGATGATTGATATTTCCATGTGTGATCTCGTCATTTAGAGCACCTACTGTGTCAACACCCATCGTCTTCGTCCATTCTCTGGAACGCTGCATTACATGGAAAAGTTTTGGCTGTGGTGTAAATGGTACGATTTCCTCTGTCTGTTTCCTTTTGGGAATCTGAAGTACTACCCCATGCTGATATGCAGACACCAAAAATGCTGAAATATATCCTGTCGATGGTGCCATATATCCATAAAAATAATTATCATATCCATCCAACGAGTAGATATTCATCTTTGATTCCCTGCGGAACTGAAATAATTCTTTCTTCCCCTTAAAGCCTATCCTATCAAAATATTTTGCAGCCTGATCTGTGTCCAGCGATCTTTTTGTGATTGGAAGATTCGCTTTGGCTAGCTCTTCCATACGTTTTTGAATAGATCGTGCAAAAGCCTCATCTATCACACGATCTTCTAGGAAATCGCAAAAAATACTATTTCCGATTGAATAATCTAATGCGATCTTTGTCGTTGCACCAGTTCCAAGCAGATCTTCGCATGCTTTCAGAAACATAAGCGTGGCAGTTCGTTTATATGCCATATACCCTGCCTGTTCTTTTAATGTTACAAAACGCACATGGCAGTCTTTTGTCATAGGAGTAAATAATTCTCTTAACTTTCCATCCATATAGGCAAGCAAAATGATCGGCTCCTGAGGCCGCTGTACCTGCTTCGCAAGATCAGAAAGTGTTGTTCCTTCTTTTACTTCATAAATGCTTTGATTCACTGTGGCTTTGATCATACGCCATCACTTCCTTTTTATATAACTACTATTTAAACAACTTTATAAGGGCTTCCTGCCTTATATGTGATCACATTCATATCACTGAAATAAGTCCTGATCAGATCTTTCATATCATCAATAAATACCTGTTCTAATCCATAATGTCCTGCATCGATCACACACATTCCCATATCGACTGCATCAAGGCCTTCATGATGCCCGATATCTCCAGTTAAAAATACATCTGCTCCTGTACTTTTCGCTTCACTGATCATACTTCTCCCTGATCCTGGAACAACTGCAAGTTTAGAGATCTTTGTATCTGGATTGCCAAATACCATGACATTTTCCAAAGAAAATGCTTCTTTTACTTTCTTTGCGTATTCTCCAACACTCATCTCATCTTCAATCTTGGCAACAATCCCTATTCCTTTTCCAAACGCTTTCTCATTGTGGCTTTTAGATAGCTCAACTGGTCCCTGTATTTCCTTCAAATTCAAGCGATCTGCTACTTGATCTCCCATTCTGCAGACATCGTAACATGTATGCATTCCATATGCACATATATCGTGGCGGATCAGTTTTAATAATTTCTTCTGAAGGAAATCATCACTCGTGCATTTGTTGATCTTTGAAAAAATGATCGGATGATGTGCAAGGATAAAATCTGCCTTTTGATCAATCGCATAATCTACAACTTCATTTGTGATATCTAATACAACTAAAACTTTCTTTATCTCTTTATCTTTATCTCCAACAAGAAATCCCGGATTATCCCAGCCTTCTGCTGTCTCTAACGGAACTTCTGTTTCTAAAAATGTGATCAGTTCTCTACAATTCATAATAACAAAGTGCCTCCATGATATCTCCAAGTAAATCTTCCACTTCTTCTTTTCGTCTTCTGATGTGTTCTTTTGAATCGTCTGTAAGACTTTCTTTGATTTTTGAATATTTGACATATTCCTGATCTAAGTACTCAAGAAGTACTGGATGTTTTGCGAGGATCAGTTCTTCTCCAAAACGATAAAAACACTCTTTGTCATACTGTTGCTTTCCATGAACTGCACGGATCACAACGTAGTATTTTCCATCTTCTTTTAAGAATTCTTCTTCTAAAATCCGGAATCCATGATCATTTAAGAAATGTCTCACTCGTTCTAAATGAGACTGTGGGGATAAGATCAGTTCTTTTACATTCGCTAATTTATCAAAGGTCCTGCTCTAAGATTCTGACAACCAGATCTCCACCCATTCCTGCGATTACAATAGAATCTACATCTCTTGCGGCAGTTCATGTAATCCATCGGAAAGAATGCAGGATACAACCTCTCCTGCATTCTCTTCTTCAATATGTGTTTTGGCACGGCTTAATGGTTCTTTATTTACATCCATCGCATAAGCTCTCGGGCAGTTTCCATTACTTGTTAAATAGATTGGTATGTATCCGTGATCTGTCCCGATATCTGCCACTACATAACCTTCTGTGACAAAAGATGCGATTGTTTCTAATCTGTTTGATAATTCCATAATCATACCTTAATCTAAATAATCTTTTAACTTTCTGCTGCGGCTTGGATGTCTTAACTTACGCAGTGCTTTTGCTTCAATCTGACGGATACGTTCTCTTGTAACGTTAAATTCTTTTCCAACTTCTTCCAGAGTTCTTGCTCTGCTGTCATCCAATCCAAAACGTAATCTTAAGACTTTCTGTTCTCTCTCTGTCAGTGTTCCAAGTACTTCATCTAACTGTTCTTTTAACAGCGTAAATGCTGCTGCATCCGCTGGTACTGGTACATTCTCATCCTGAATGAAGTCTCCAAGATGGCTGTCTTCTTCTTCACCGATTGGTGTCTCTAATGATACTGGTTCCTGAGAGATCTTTAAGATCTCACGAACTCTTTCCACTGGAATATCCATCTCCTCTGCGATTTCTTCTGGAGAAGGTTCTCTTCCAAGTTCCTGAAGAAGCTGTCTGGATACACGGATCAGTTTGTTGATCGTTTCTACCATATGCACTGGAATACGGATGGTTCTTGCCTGATCAGCAATCGCTCTTGTGATTGCCTGACGGATCCACCATGTCGCATAAGTACTGAATTTATATCCTTTGCGATAGTCGAATTTCTCTACGGCTTTAATCAGACCTAAATTTCCTTCCTGGATCAGGTCAAGGAAGAGCATTCCACGTCCAACATAACGTTTTGCGATGCTGACTACCAGACGAAGGTTGGCTTCTGCCAGTTTCTTCTTCGCTGCTTCATCCCCTTCTTCCATTCTCTGTGCAAGTTTGATCTCTTCATCTGCACTAAGAAGAGGTACTTTACCAATCTCTTTTAAATACATACGGACTGGATCTTCGATGCTGACACCATCAGGAACAGCAATTTTTGTTTCATCTTCGATGGATCATCAAGATCTTCATCATCGTCTGCAACTGCGGCAAGAGTCAGCACATCGATTCCATTTTGTTCCAGATAATCATAGATTGCTTCCATCATATCAGAATTTAGTTTCATATCCTTAAAATATGAATCAATCTGTGCATACTCCAAAAAGTTTTTAATTCTTTTTTCCTAATTCCACCAGACCTGCAAGTTTCTCGGTGAACTGTTCCATTGTACCTTCCATAATTCGTCCCTTTCTTCTCTTCCTATTTTAACCAACCTATAATGAAATATGCAGTTTCGCAAGGTTTGCTTTCTCCTTGATCAGATCCTGCCATCTCAAAATATCATTTGTTGCGTTCATCTGTTGTTCAATACTGTCTTCCTTGACCCTTCGCACGATATCATTCAACGCCTTGTCTCGATCTTCCGCTAATGGACTGATCTTTAATGTTGTGTTGAATAATTCTGCAATCTTCTTCTGGTCTTCAAGATCTGTATATTGATTTAATATTTTCCCTGGAATCACTGCTTTCTCTTCTTCGTATTGTTTGAAGAGTAACAATGCCACTCCATGGTAAATCTGTTCATAAAAATCATCGGGGCCGATGATTCCTTCTAGTTTGTCAAATAACTGTGGCTCATTGACCATCCATGTCAATAACAGTTTCTGCGGCTGTTTCTTCTTCTCTTCTTTTGCCTCATTCACTTGCAGACGTCTCTCCTGCTGACGCGGTGTTGTCTGCTGTCTCTGAGCACTGCTGTATCCAGAAGTCCCATAATAATTCACAAGATCTTCCAGATCTTTTGCCCCGATATAATATTCTCTTGAAACAGCTTCAATATAATTCTTGCGTTCTAGCGGTTCTTCAATCGTTGCCAGCAGTTTAGCCGCTTCATGTTGAAACTGTGTCTTCGACTCTGGATCGTCCTGATCATATCTTCCTGCGGCTACTTTTACCTGAAACATAAAACTGCTCATTGCTTTTCTGATTCGTTCTTCCAGTGCTTGTGCTCCTAATCCTTTGATAAATTCATCGGGATCCTTATACGGAGTCAGATCAAGGACACGAACCGTAAGTCCTGCTTCTTTCAAGATCGGTATCGCTCGCAATATCGCTCGCTGTCCCGCCTCATCACTGTCAAATGACAAAATGACATTCTCTGTATATCTCTTAAGCAGCGTCCCATGACCACTTGTAAATGCAGTTCCAAGTGCTGCGACTGCATTTGTAAATCCTGCTTGATGCATGGAAATAACATCCATATATCCTTCACACAAGATAATCTCTTTCTTTCTTGAACTTCTTGCAAAATTCAGTCCGTAAAGATTACGGCTTTTATCAAATAATTTGGTTTCTTTTGAATTTAAATATTTGGGCGAACCATCTCCCATGACTCTGCCTCCAAAGCCGATCACGCGGTTGTTCACATCCATGATTGGAAACATCACTCTGTTCCAGAACTTATCACTTCCACCACGTCTTTCATCGATCGTCACCAAAGCTGAATCTTTCAGATCTTCATCACTGTATCCCTTACTCTTTAAAAATCGATACAGGTCATCATTATAAATATCAGCATATCCAAGACCAAAATGTTTGATCGTAGCATCTGTGATCCCACGGTCTTTTAAATATGCAAGCCCTTTCTGTCCCCGCTTGCTGTGAAGCAGATAATAGAAATAATTGGCTGAAAGTTTATTCATCTCCCGAAGCCTGGCTTTTTCATCCATCGCTCGTTTGGCTTCTTCATTCAATTCCTCTTCCGGAAGTTCCATTCCAGCTCTCTCTGCCAGATATTTTAATGCCTCCGGGAAAGAAAAATTCTCATATTCCATTAAAAATGTAAAAACATTACCTCCGGCTCCGCAGCCAAAGCAGTAATACATCTGTTTATCTCGGCTCACAGAAAAAGAGGGTGATTTTTCATTATGAAACGGGCACAAACCGAAATAAGAACTGCCTTTTTTCTTCAACGGTACATACGTCGAGATCAGATCAACAATATCGTTCCGGCTTCGCACCTCTTCTATGATTTCTTCACCATAAATCAACGCTTGTCCCTCCTTAAAAAATCCCTCTATATATTATTATTCTACACCTTTTTTATTTCCTTTATTTTTGCATAAAAAATTTGGGGATAAAAATCTCAGTATATTTCTCAATTGCAAAATGATCTGTCATTCCAGCAATATAGTCACAAACTGCCACAGGTACATCTCCTAGTTTATCGATCATCTTCTTATTATATTCTGGCAATTGCTCAACATGTATCAGATAATACTCATATAACGGACCAATGATATTCTTGATCTTGTCTTCTTCTTTCTTCGTATTCGGTTCTTCATAAACTGTCTCAAACATAAACTTTCGAAGACCGATCATTGCATCTCTTACTTTCTTTGACATCACAATATCATTCAGATTCTCACTATGTTTTACAATGTCAAGCACCATCGTATTGATCCGTTCCCGATATGTTGTTCCAAGGACTTCCGTAAATTCTTTTGGAAGATCTTCTTCCCTTAGAACCTTAGCTCGTACGGAATCGTCAATATCATGGTTGATATATGCAATTTTGTCTGCCAGTCGCACAATTTTTCCTTCTAATGTATGCGGCATGCTGTGCATTGAATGATTTTTCATTCCATCTAAGACTTCCCATGTAAGATTTAATCCCTGTCCATTCTTCTCCAGACACTGAGCGACCCTGACACTTTGTTCATTATGCTTAAATCCTGCTGGATTCATCTCATTTAACACTCGTTCTCCCGCATGTCCAAACGGTGTATGCCCAAGGTCATGTCCAAGCGCGATCGCTTCTGTCAATGTCTCATTGAGATCTAATGCTCTTGCGATCGTTCTGGCATTCTGCGATACTTCCAAAGTGTGCATTAACCTTGTTCGATAATGGTCACCCACTGGAGATAAAAATACCTGTGTCTTATCTTTTAAACGGCGAAAAAGCCTTGCAATGGACGATCCGATCCCGATCCCTTTGGAAACAGGTTCTTATCTCACATTCCACCTCAGGCTTTTTTCTCCTTTTGTTATGGATGCTTTGTGTCGCATATGGACTTAATAATTCCATCTCTGTCTGTTCTTGTTTTTCTCGGATATTCATAAGATCAGCCCTCCAATCTGCTTCCACAAAGCGTTCCATATGATATTTGTTTCTTCTATGACTGTTTAATATCAGCTTCCATCACTGAAAGAGCATCTAGGGATATCTTCATAACCTCTTTGACTTCCTCTTCTGTCACAGACAGATATTTTGCCAGTTCTTCGATCTTTGGTTCTCTTCCAAGTTCTTTTGATAAGAAAGTAGAAGCATCATCCAGACGATTTGCCTTGATCGCCATCGCTTCTCCAACACTGTCAGAACCTCTTTGCATTGCAATCGCATCTAAAATAGAATCTTCTACTGCACTCTTCGCATGTGCAAGGAATCCTTCTGCGTCTTTTCCCTGATAAATTGCCATTGCTTCCAAAAGGCCAATATTACCTTCCTGTACGAGATCTCCGAATAAAACACCTTTCCCCGTATGTGTTCTTGCAAATTTCAAGAATCTGTGGAAGAAAGCTTTCAATGACTGCTTCTCCATCTCCTTTTCTCTACAAGCCATGCATGGATCAGTTCTTTTTGCTCTTCTTCTCCCGGAAGATCCATCTGTTCTAATTCTTCTTCATAGAATCGGATCGCACCCTGTTCTTCTTCCGAAATGTCAGCTTTTTCTTTCGCCTCTTCTTCTGCAACGATCTGTGCTTCATCAACACCCAGAACGCGAATCCCAGCTTCTACAAAAACTTGCGATCAGAAGCTTTTTTCGCTTCTTCATTTAATTCATAATCGCTAAAATAATCTAATAATTCTTTGTGGTCGATCTGATTACCATTCGTCTTTGCGATCTGGATCATCTCTTCCATATTCTTTAGAAATAAATTCTTATCCATGTTTTACAAACTCCTTATTTGATGAATGCAAAATACACGATCACTAACAGACCGAGTATGATTCGGTATACACCAAATGCTTTAAAGTCATTCTTCTTAATATATCCAAGCAAGAATTTGATCGCTCCGATTGATACAAGAAATGATACAACCATTCCTACGATCAGTACGATCAACTGTGTTGATGTAAATGCAAGACCGAACTTCACGATCTTTAATAAGCTTGCTCCAAACATCACAGGAATTCCTAAGAAAAATGAAAATTCAGCAGCTACTGTTCTAGAACATCCAAGCAAAATTCCTCCAAGAATCGTCGCACCAGATCTAGATGTACCCGGAATTAATGCCAATATCTGAAATATACCGATTCCAAGTGCCATTCCATAGGATAATCTGGAAAGATCATTCATTGGTCTTCTTCTGCTTCGTTTGTTGCGGTTTTTGCAATAATGATAAACTAAAATCACCATAGATGATCAGCATTGCTGCTACAACTGGTGGATTATAAAAATTGATCGTTCAACCAGTCATCAAACAAAAGTACCAATAATTGCTGCTGGAAATACTGCAAGAATTACCTTTGTCCATAAAATGATCGTATCCATCTTCTCGTCGTGATTCTTCTTCGGTGAAAATGGATTCAACTTATGGAAATATAAGACAACGACTGCCATGATCGCACCTAACTGGATCACAACATCAAACATCTCCTTAAAGTCAGCTGTCATGTTCAGCTTGATAAATTCATCTGCTAAGATCAAATGTCCTGTACTACTGATCGGTAACCATTCCGTAATCCCCTCAACAATTCCAAGTAATACGGTTTTAAGTAACAAAATAATGTCCATAAAAAACTCCCTGTCTGTACAAATAAGGGTGTTTAGGAATCCCTAAGCACCCTGTTTTCCTTACTGTTTCTATTCTTCTGCTTCTTCGTCATCTCCGAGAATCTTAACTTTTTCTTCCCAAAGTTCTTCAACAGCTGTAGATAATGGTTTTGCACCATCTTTTTCTTCTACTAATGGCATATCTCCTGCGATAATCTGTCTTGCCCTCTTTGCACTTGCAAGCACGATAGAATAACGGCTTGAGATAACTTTCTCTTCTTCACTGTCACCGTTGATGACCTTCATTAATTCTGTATATGATGGATGTAACATAATAATTCCTCCTATAGCTGTTCTAATTCTTTTTTTGTTGCTTCTATAAACTTAAGATTATTTCCAAGCAGGCATTCTTTTGCCTGCACAATGGCATGAATTCGATCCGCGCAGTCTTCTACCTGATCATTGATCACGATATAATCATATTTATCCATGTCCTCTGACTCTTCTTTGGCGCGATTTAAACGTTTATTGATCACTTCTTCAGATTCTGTGCCTCTGCCTACTAAGCGTTCTTTGATCGCAACTGCACTTGGTGCTGTAATAAAGATCAACAATGCATCCTCATATTGCTTCTTAATATTAAATGCACCCTGCACCTCAATCTCTAAGATTACATTATGTCCTGCGGCAAGTTCATCTTCCACAAACTTTCTTGGCGTTCCATAATAATTGTCCACATATCTGGCATATTCAATAAATCCATTATAATCGATCAGATTTTTAAAATCATCCACGGTCTTGAAAAAATACTCTCTGCCATCAACTTCACCTTCTCTTGGTTGTCTTGTTGTTGCAGAAATTGATAAACTATATCCATATTTTTCTACCAGTTTCTTTGCCACCGTTCCTTTTCCAACTCCAGAAAATCCGGAGATTACCAGTAATGAACCTCTCTTTTCCATGATCTTTCCCTTCTTATCTTACTCTATGTTCTGAATCTGCTCTCTTACTTTCTCAACATTCGTCTTCAGTTCAATTGCATGATCCGCAAGATCGACATCACTTGATTTGGATAAGATCGTATTCGCTTCTCTGTTCATCTCCTGTGCCATGAAATCAAGTTTTCTTCCGATGCTTTCATCGCTTTCCAACACATCTGTCATAGAGCTGATATGACTTTGCAATCTTACGATTTCCTCATCAACAGCGATCTTATCTGCATACAATGTAACCTCTGCTGCAATCCTGTTTTCTTCGATCGTTGAGTCTTCTAAAAATTCTTTCACTTTTTCTTCTAATTTGCTTCTGTATTCCGCAATGATCTGTGGAGAACGTTCCTCAATAAACGCCACATCTGCTGCCATCTGATCAAGTTTGCCTAAAAGATCTCTCTTAAGGTTTGCTCCTTCAATCGTTCTTGTCTCTACAAACTTCTCCGCAGCCTGTCTTAATGCAGCTTCTAGCAACTCCCACCATACTTCTTCATCTTGCTGTACTTCCTCAATTGTTACAACCTCTGGATATTTGGCGAGGGCTTCTGCAGTGATCTTGGTTTCAATGTTAAAATCTTCCTGCATCTTTTTAAATACCTGCATATATTCTTCTGCCATTGCCTGATTATAATGGAGACTTACCGCTGTCTCTGACAAATCTTCATAAGACACATAAATATCAATCTTTCCACGGCTTGCGTATTCTTTCATGATATTACGGATATTTGCCTCAAACATGGCTAATTTCTTGGGAAGTTTTAATGAGATGTCACAATATCTGTGGTTGACGGATTTCATCTCCACTGTGACCTTCTGATTCTTGTCATTGGACACTTCCCCATGTCCAAATCCTGTCATGCTTCTGATCATAAAATCTATCCTTTTCTGCACTGCGGTTTAAAATCCACAGCTTTTCTTTTTCGTCAATGTTATATTATACGCAAAATTTTGCTTCTCGTCAATGTTTTCGACACGAATCTTATTGATCTTTTTGCTCTAATACTTTTTGCAGACATTCCAGATAATGAAGGATCATTCCCTGCTTTAGTGGAACAAAAAAACCAATATCTAATTCTTCATATTTGAAATGTTTCACTCCACCTTCTTTTGCACGATTCCAGTACTTCATCATCTCCTGAAATGACATATAATAGCAAACATGCCTTGATGTAAAATAGATCAACAAAAAACTGATTCCACCCTGTTCTTCATATTGTCTCATAAACTCTACCTGATGTTCATGAATATTCTGAAGTGGAAATATGTCTTTTGCACATTCTTTTGCATCAAAACAAATAGGAATTCCCTGCACAACCCCAATATAATCAACAGTACTCTTCTGATCAAAATAAGCAAGCGTAATATGACGTTTTGTCTTATCAAATCTGACTGGCTTGATCGATGTCGGTATTTTCTGCACAAGAGCAAGTTTCTGTTGCCTGTATTTTTCATTCGTATAGTTGATCAACTCTTCAAGGACCGATCCTCGAAGTCCCTTTACATTCCATTTATCTTCTGCCATGACTATGTTCTCCCAAACAAGTCATTTTTGATCATATCAAATCGCTTCGGAAGTGGTGCTTGAATTTTCTTTCCAGATAAATTTTTGCACGTTTTCATATCTCGTGGAAAAACAATCTCTGTACAATGGAGCAGCTGGTCTTTTAATCCAAATCTCTGTTTCATCTCCTGATTGATCTTTTTATCGCCATATTTAAAATCTCCGATCAACGGATGTCCAATACTTGCAAGATGCGCTCGGATCTGATGGGTCTTTCCTGTGATCAGTTTGACTTTCAATAGTGTAAATTCATCATTTGATATCACTGGCTCATAAGCTGTCTCAATATGACTTGCTCCTGCGATCTCCTGTTTTGATACCTTTACCTTGTTTGTTTTTTCATCTTTCTTTAAATAAGCACTGACCTTTTGTGATCCTTCAATTTTTCCTTTTACGATGCAGAGATAGTATTTTTCCATATCACGATGTTTTAGCATTTCTGCCATCGTCTGTAATCCTTCTATAGAAATCCCACAAATGATGATTCCTGTTGTATTGCGGTCCAATCGATTACAAATCGATGGTTTTACTACCTGCAATTCCTTTTCACTGATCAACCCTTGGTTCACTGCATATGGGATGATCTGGTCATTGATGGAAATATCCTCTGGTTTTGATTTCTGTGATAAAATTCCCCATGGTTTATTGACCATAATGACATTCTCATCTTCATATAAAACATCAAGTTTGATCTTTTGCTTTCCTGCTTTAACTTCTTCACGGAACTTGTTGATCGTATCTTCTGCAAGATAAATACACACCTGATCTCCTTGAGATAATTTCTCATTTCCCGTTGCTTTTTTGCCGTTTAACTTGATATTTTTCTTTCGAAGCATCTTGTATACAAAACTCTTTGGAGCTTTATTTAAATATTTCGAAAGAATCTTATCTAATCTCTGTCCTTCTTCTCTTGTCGTTATGTTTAATTCTCTCATTTTATATCCTTATTTACCCATGATTTTTGCGATCCATCTTCCAGGAAGAAGCTTGCAGATAACCCTAGTTACTTTCATCGTCATTCCATAAACAGATACTGCTTTGTTTTTTCTCGCATCACGGATTGCTTTTCTTACAACTTTCTTTGGATCTGCCATTACGAATTTCTTATAAAATTTCATCTCTTCCTGTTCATATGCACGGTCAAAAAACTCCGTTTTTACCGGTCCTGGACATACTGCGATCACCTTGATTCCTTGATAGGACAATTCTTGCCGCAATGCAATAGAGAAACTTTTCACATATGCTTTGGTTGCTGCATAAACTGTGAAATTCGGCTGCGGAGCAAATCCCGCAGAAGATGCCATCTGATAAATAAAAGATCCTCTTCTTAAATATGGCAATACAAGATATGTAATTCTTGTTAATGCTTCACAGTTTAAATGGATCATTCCTGCCGCATCTTCCTCTGTCTGATGTTCAAAAGACCCCGAAATCCCATATCCAGAAGCATTCACTAAAATTCTTACAACTGGCTGTTCTTTTGCAAGAACCATTTTAAGACGTTCAAAGCTTTCTTCCTTCATAAGATCTAATGGAAGAATCCTCACTCTTGTTCCAATGATTTCTTTTTTTAGTTCTCTTAGCCGCTCTCTTCGTCTGGCAACGACCCAGATTTCATCGAGCCCCTTGTATTTCTTCGAGATCTCACGGACAAATTCTTTTCCCATTCCGGAGGATGCTCCGGTTACCAATGCGATATTTCTCATATGATCATCCTTTCTCCTGGCATCTGTTATTTCTTTAATACCTCATAGGTTCCATC
>ENA-OQET01000896-OQET01000896.1-human-gut-metagenome-genome-assembly--contig:-NODE-896-length-14608-cov-3.917823_pt1 | contig 14608 bp, 13 predicted proteins | sample MGYA00242800_ERZ504645 | MGnify/ENA primary metagenome ERZ504645 (study PRJEB26092, sample SAMD00036308) | human gut metagenome | host: Homo sapiens | study: EMG produced TPA metagenomics assembly of... | reverse complement strand
TCTGGGCAGCATTTATCCTAAAGGGATGAGTGTTGTCCTTTTTTTACAACACCGGATACAGAAGAACCGGTAGTGTTGTATGAAAAGGACCGGGAATTCAGAAAGACAACATACGATCAGGAGGAAATGAATGATGAAAACAGATATTGAGATCGCACAGGAATGTATGATGGAGCCTATCACAAAGGTGGCAGAAAAAGCAGGAATTCCAGAAGAATATCTGGAACAGTATGGAAAGTATAAAGCAAAGATTGATTATAATTTTTTAAAGAAATCAGATAAAGAAGACGGGAAGCTGATTCTTGTGACCGCAATCAATCCAACACCGGCAGGAGAGGGTAAGACAACTACCACGGTAGGTCTTGCAGATGCCCTGCAGAGAATGGGGAAAAAGCCTATGGTGGCACTTCGTGAGCCATCTCTTGGACCTGTATTCGGTATGAAGGGAGGAGCTGCGGGCGGAGGATACGCGCAGGTTGTTCCGATGGAAGATATCAACCTTCATTTTACGGGAGATTTTCATGCGATCGGAGCTGCGAATAACTTACTGGCAGCAATGATCGATAACCATATCTATCAGGGAAATGACCTGAATATTGATCCAAGAAAAATTGTATGGAAGAGATGTGTGGATATGAATGACCGTCAGCTCCGTTTCATCACAGACGGACTTGGCGGAAGGGTAAATGGTGTGCCGAGAGAAGACGGCTATGATATCACTGTTGCTTCTGAAATCATGGCAATCCTCTGCCTCTCGAAGGATATTGCAGACCTGAAAGAAAGACTCGGAAAGATTATTGTTGGTTATACTTATGGCAAGATCGCAGACCAAAAACCGGTAACAGCACATGACCTGCATGCAGAAGGTGCGATGTGCGCACTTCTGAAAGATGCTTTGAAACCGAACCTGGTACAGACACTGGAGCATACACCTGCAATCGTGCATGGCGGACCATTTGCCAATATCGCGCACGGATGCAACTCACTGACGGCGACCAGAATGGCAATGAAGCTTGCAGATTATGCGATCACAGAAGCAGGATTCGGAGAAGACTTAGGGGCAGAGAAATTCCTGGATATCAAATGCCGTATGGCAGGAATCAAACCGGATGCAGTCGTGATCGTAGCAACTGTAAGAGCTCTCAAGTATAACGGCGGTGTTGCAAAACCAGATCTGAATGAAGAAAATCTGGAAGCATTAGAAAATGGAATTCCGAACTTAATGAAACATGTAGATAATATTAAGAACGTATATGGACTTCCATGTGTTGTTGCGATCAATGCGTTCCCGACGGATACCAAAGCGGAACTGGATCTTGTAGAGGAGAAATGTAAAGAGGTCGGAGTAAACGTGGCACTTTCCGAAGTATGGGCAAAGGGCGGCGAAGGCGGTCTGAAGCTTGCAGAAGAAGTGGTACGTCTGTGTGAGGAACCAGGTGATTTCCACTATGCATATGAACTGGAAGGAACGATCGAAGATAAATTGGATCAGATCGTGCAGAAGATCTATGGCGGTAATAAAGCAGTACTTACGGCAGCAGCCCAGAAGCAGGTAAAACAGCTGACGGATCTTGGATTCGGCAACGCACCGATCTGTATGGCGAAGACACAGTACAGTCTGACTGATGATCCGAAGAAACTTGGAGCACCGAAAGACTTTGACATTACAGTCCGCAACCTGAAAGTCTCTGCGGGGGCAGGATTCATTGTAGCCCTGACAGGAGACATCATGACGATGCCTGGTCTTCCGAAGGTTCCGGCAGCAGAAAGAATTGACGTGGATGATGAAGGAAGGATCACAGGATTATTCTAAGTGTAGATAAAGTTAACAGTAAAATCCGGCGGCTTTTGTGAGGCCTGCCGGATTTTTTGACATTTTTTGACATAAGATTTACAGGATTTTGAAAAACAGCAGGAGAATATGTGCTAGAATTTCAAGTTAGTGTTATAATGCAAGGAGTAAAAAACGGCAAGCAGGCATGGCTGCCCGGCTGTGATTTGAAAAGGAGGAATGCTTATGCGTCAATGCCCGAATTGCAAGTCTGACAATCCAGATGATGCCCGTTTCTGCAATTATTGTGGAATGCGTCTTCCCGAATCAAAAGAGGAAACATTATATAATGATCTGGAAGGACTGGAAAAAGCCCGGAAGGTAGAATTTTCCGATCAGGAGATAGCAGAGGAATCGGAGAAAGTAATTGATGAAGCGAAGAAATTATTCGAACCAGAGTGGAGCGAAGAACCGGAAGAAAAGGATGGTCTGAAAAAGCAACTCACAATTCCGGAGAATCTGGGCCATATGATTGAAGAAGTGACGCGGGAAGAATTAGAACAGGAACTTCACAGGAAGATCAAGCTGAGAGAACAGGATCTGAAAGAGAATGAAACTCCGGAAGAAGAACCGGTTGAAGAACCGACCAGAATGATCGGAGAGGACAGCAAAGAAGAGGCAGATGAGCCGACACGTATGTTCACGGGGGATATCGGAGATTTCATCAAGAAGAAAAAGGACTATGAAGATGTTCCGGAAGAAGATGCATATGAAGAGATTCTTCAGTCCTGGGAGAGAAAGCGGAAAGAAAAGAAGATAAAACGGGAAAAAGAAGGAAAAGATCCGAGCCGTGTGCCGCAATTTATCCGGGATAAACGTTCCTGGTCAGATATGACAACCGGACAGAAGAAAGCAGTGAAAAGAATTGCAGCAGGGATCCTTATAGTTGCTGTATTCTGTATTATAGAAGTATATCACGGTCGCCCGGAGGCGGTGGCAGAGCGCTATTGTAAGGCGTACATGCAGGAAAACTGGAAGAAGGCAGGGCGCTTGTCAGATCTTCCGAAAAACGGATATGTAACGCAGGATGAATATGTAAGCTATATGAAGAAAAATGCGGTTACAGGGATTTCCGGTTATGAAATAAAAGAGACAAAGGAAAATCGTCAGACAGAGGTAGAATCCGGCGGAAAGCAGCGTGCATTTACCGTTGCATATAAGACAGAAGATAACAAAGAAAAGACGAAGATGCTTATTGTTCTAAAAACAGGAAAAAACGAAACCTTCGTTTTTTTTACTGATTGGAAAGTATCATCAGACGAGATAGTAGCAAATGACTTTAATCTCTATCTTCCGGCAGGTTCCAAAGCCTGGATCGATGATATAAAACTGACGGAGGATTCTAAGCTGAAAGATGACTCTGACAATCTGGAACAATACAAAGTGTCATTGATTGAAGGGGAACATAAGATCAAGGTAAAAGTTCCGTGCTTCCGGATGTACCGGTCCGGGTTCCGGGCGTCAGATAAAGGAAATGCGACGATTTCCAAGATGAAGATATCGGAAAATGGGAAAAAGAAATTTAACAGAAAGATGCAGGACATCCTGAACGCATATGTGAAAGCTGCGAAGGCAGGCAAATCTTTCTCTGAAGTAGCAGGATTGTTTGAGAAGGATTCTTCCTGCAAAAAAGAGAACAAAGAATTCTATAATGACCTGAAGAAGCAGCTCGGTTCCGGAGACGGTTATATAACGAAAGAAGTAAAACTTGATAATTATGAAGGAAAATATGTGATCAGCGGTGTAACAGGAGTGGTCAGGGGAACGTTGTCCTATGATTATAAAGTTACTTTTAAAGAAGAAAATAAAAATGAGAGCCGGTCTGTGTCAGAAACAGGTGATGGCGTAGAAGATGCAGACGGAAGTTCGCAGATGAGCGCCGAATTTGTGTATCAGAATGGAAGTTATCAGCTGCGTTCCGTCAATCCTGGAAATATCTGGTATAAGCAGCTGCAGTAGATTTCTTCCCAAAAAGTTCTTTCAAAAAAATGCAAATAATATAGGAAAAAGCTTGCTTTTTAAGCCTGGATATGATACGATATTCGGGCGAATGGAAGTAGGCCTTTTTTTTTATGCCTAAAATCGGGCAGCATCGCAAGCTGCCACGAAACACGTTAACTAAGAATATAAAGCGAGGTGGAAGTTGTGCGTACAAGAATCACATTGGAGTGTACAGAATGCAAGCAGCGTAACTACAACATGACAAAGGATAAGAAATCTCATCCGGAACGTATGGAAACCAAGAAGTACTGCAGATTCTGTAAGAAACACACATTGCACAAAGAGACAAAATAATCGCCGCAAGAAGGAGTGAATGTCGATGAGTGGTAAGAAAACTCAGAAAGAAGCTGGTTCAAAGGTCTGAACAGAGAGTTCAAGAAGATCGTATGGCCAGACAAGATGACAGTTGCAAAAGAGACGGCAGCGGTTGTTTCTGTATCCGTGGTCCTGGGAGCGATTATCGCACTTGTAGATTTTTTCGCCCAGTACGGAGTAGATTTATTAATTAAATAACTCAAAACGGACAAGAAAGGTGAGATTATGTCAGAGGCAAAATGGTACGTAGTTCATACCTATTCAGGGTACGAGAACAAAGTAAAAGCCAACATTGATAAGACAATCGAGAACAGACATCTTGAGGATCAGATCCTTGAAGTAAGAGTACCGCTGGAAGACGTTGTTGAGATGAAGAACGGTGTCCAGAAAGTATCTCAGAAAAAGATGTTTCCAGGCTATGTGTTGATACACATGATTATGAACGATGATACATGGTACGTTGTTCGTAATACAAGAGGTGTGACAGGATTTGTCGGACCTGGATCTAAGCCGGTGCCGCTTACAGATGCGGAGATGGCTCCTCTGGGAATCCAGAGAGAGGAAGTAGTCATGGACTACGAGGAGGGCGACACAGTCCAGGTAATCGCTGGAGCATGGGCAGATACGGTTGGTGTAATCCAGTCTATCAACATGCAGAAGCAGAGCCTTACTATTAATGTTGAGCTCTTCGGCCGCGAGACCCCGGTTGAAATTGGTTTCGCAGAAGTTAAGAAAATGTAACAGTAAGTGGGAGGGGCGTTGTATGTTCCCCGCCATCACCACAAGGAGGTAATTGAAATGGCAAAAAAAGTAGAAGGTTATATTAAATTACAGATCCCAGCCGGCAAAGCTACTCCGGCACCACCGGTTGGACCTGCTCTTGGTCAGCACGGTGTAAACATCGTTGAATTTACAAAACAGTTCAACGCTAAGACTGCAGATCAGGGAGATATGATCATCCCTGTAGTTATCACAGTTTACAATGACAGAAGTTTCAGCTTCATCACAAAGACACCACCGGCAGCAGTTCTGATCAAAAAGGCCTGCAACATCAAATCTGGTTCAGGTGTACCTAACAAAACAAAAGTTGCTACAATCACAAAAGCTCAGGTTGAGGAAATCGCTAAGACAAAGATGCCAGACCTGAACGCTGCTACAATCGAGAGCGCTATGAGCATGGTAGAAGGTACATGCCGTTCTATGGGTGTAACTGTAACAGAATAATTGATGAAGATTAATGTGGGAGGGTTATCCCGACAATACCACTAGGAGGTTTATAGAATGAAAAGAGGAAAGAAATACGTTGAAGCTGCGAAAACAATCGACAGAGGAACACTCTACGATGTAGCAGACGCAGTATCATTAGTTAAAAAGACTGCAACAGCAAAATTCGATGAGACAATTGAAGCTCATATCAGAACTGGATGTGACGGACGTCACGCTGACCAGCAGATTCGTGGAGCAGTTGTTCTGCCACACGGAACTGGTAAAAAGGTTCGTATTCTTGTATTTGCGAAAGATGCCAAAGCTGAAGAAGCTAAAGCAGCCGGAGCAGATTTCGTAGGTGGAGAAGAACTTATTCCTAAGATCCAGAATGAAAACTGGTTTGAATTCGATGTAGTAGTAGCTACACCAGACATGATGGGTGTTGTTGGACGTCTCGGACGTGTACTTGGACCTAAGGGATTAATGCCAAACCCGAAGGCTGGTACAGTAACAATGGACGTTACAAAAGCTATCCAGGAAATCAAAGCTGGTAAGATCGAGTACAGACTTGATAAGACAAACATTATCCATGTGCCAGTAGGTAAAGCAAGCTTTACTGAAGAACAGCTTACAGACAACTTCCAGACGCTTATTGATGCGATTAACAAAGTAAGACCTGCAGCAGTTAAGGGACAGTACCTTAAGAGCGTAACACTTACTTCAACAATGGGACCTGGTGTAAAAATCAACCCAATGAAGCTTGTTTAATCCGCAAGATAATAATGAATAAAAACTCCGTATACAGATGTGATGCTGTATACGGAGATTTTTTATACCAAAGTTTATTGTGAAAGAAAATGTAAAAGAAAATGAAAAAACTCTTGACAATAACACACGCATATGATAATATATTAAAGGACTGCCGAAGACAGTAGGTGCTTGAAAGAGCGTAAGAACACATTTTATGCGGACGCCTACCGAGGAAAGATCGATACTAAAGTATGACTTATCAACCTCTATGTCTTTGGATATAGAGGTTTTTTACATTTATATCTGTCGGCGGTGTAAACTTACAAATCTACAAGGAGGTGCACCATTCGTGGCAAAAGTTGAATTAAAACAACCAGTTGTACAGGCTATTGCAGAGGACGTGAAAGACGCAACAAGCGTTGTCCTTGTTGACTACCGTGGACTGACTGTTGCAGAAGATACAGAGATGCGTAAACAGTTAAGAGAAGCAGGCGTTGTCTACAAAGTTTGTAAGAACACAATGATGAAGAGAGCTTTTGAAGGAACTGATTTCGCAGCATTAGATGAGCACTTAGAAGGACCAAGTGCTATCGCTATTTCTAAAGATGATGCAACAGCTCCGGCAAGAATCCTTTGCAAATTTGCAAAGAATGCAAAAGCCCTTGAATTAAAAGCAGGTGTGGTTGAAGGAACATTATATGATGCAGACGCATTAAATGAACTTGCTAAGATTCCTTCAAGAGAAGAGCTTCTTTCCAAATTACTTGGAAGCTTACAGTCACCTATCACAAACCTGGCTCGCGTTCTCAATCAGATCGCAGAAAAAGGTGGAGCAGATGCTTGTGAAGCAGCTCCGGCAGCAGAAGAAGCTGCAGAAGCACCAGCAGCTGAATAGGCTGATGGCAGCGTAATAATTTATTTCAAAAAAGAAAATAAGAAAAATGGAGGAAAATAAAATGGCAAAGTTAACAACAGAAGAATTTATTGAAGCTATCAAAGAGTTATCTGTATTAGAGTTAAATGATCTTGTAAAAGCTTGTGAAGAAGAATTTGGTGTATCCGCAGCAGCAGGTGTTGTAGTTGCAGCAGCTGGAGCAGAAGGTGGAGCAGCAGCAGAAGAGAAAGATGAGTTCGATGTAGAATTAGTTTCTGCAGGAGCAGCTAAGGTTAAAGTTATCAAAGTTGTTCGTGAAGTAACAGGACTTGGACTGAAAGAAGCTAAAGCATTAGTTGACGAAGCTCCAAAGGTAATCAAAGAAGGCGCTTCTAAAGCTGAGGCTGAAGAAATCAAGACTAAACTTGAAGCAGAAGGTGCTGAAGTTAACCTTAAATAATTCGAGTTTGATTGAATTATCAGGGCATTCCGGTGACGGGATGCCCTTTCGTATTATAAGGGATGCTGAATATAAGAAAGAACTGAAAAAATAGTGCGGATTTGCTTGACATACTTGACAGGCCTGTGCTATAGTAAAAAATGCGCTATTGTGGATAGTTATGCCATGATTTCGTAAAAAAAACAATAAATTGTGTTGTTTTTTGAGACTCTGCAAGTTATATGGGCAGTGAAAAGCCCAGCCAGAAAAATAAATGAGGAGTGAAACGTCAATATGGAGAAAAACAGAATTCGTCCTATTAAAAGTGGAAAAAGTTCACGAATGAGTTATGCCCGACAGAAAGAAGTCGTTCAGATGCCTAACTTGATCGAAGTTCAGACAGATTCTTACAAGTGGTTTCTGGATGAAGGGTTAAATGAAGTGTTCGATGACATTTCCCCAATTACAGATTACAGTGGAAAAATTAAGCCTGGATTTCGTGGATTTTACTTTGTGTGAGAATGAAGTGAAATACACGATTGATGAGTGTAAAGAACGTGATGCAACATATGCTGCACCTCTGAAAGTCAAAGTAAGACTTCACAATAAAGAGACAGATGAGATCAATGAGCATGAGATCTTTATGGGAGATCTTCCACTGATGACAAGAACAGGTACCTTTGTGATTAATGGTGCAGAACGTGTAATTGTCAGCCAGTTAGTTCGTTCTCCAGGTATCTATTATGCCATTGCACATGACAAATTAGGTAAAAAACTGTATTCAGCAACCGTAATCCCGAACCGTGGTGCATGGCTGGAGTATGAGACGGATTCTAATGACGTTTTCTATGTACGTGTAGATAGAACAAGAAAGGTACCGATCACTGTGTTGATTCGTGCATTGGGAATCGGTACAAATCCGGAGATCATCGAACTCTTCGGAGAAGAGCCGAAGATCCTGGCAAGTTTTGAGAAAGATGCTGCAACGAATTATCAGGAAGGACTTCTGGAATTATATAAGAAGATCCGTCCGGGTGAACCTCTGGCAGTAGACAGTGCTGAAAGTCTGATCACAAGTATGTTCTTTGATCCGAGACGTTATGATCTTGCAAAAGTAGGACGTTACAAGTTCAATAAGAAGCTTGCGTTAAAGAATCGTATCAGTGGTCAGGTGCTGGCAGAAGATGTTGCAAGCCCAATGACAGGGGAAGTTCTGGCAGAAGCAGGAACCAAGATCACAAGAGAACTGGCTTCCGCAATCCAGAACAATGCAGTTCCATATGTATGGATCAGCGTAGAAGAGACAGAACGACCAATCAAGGTACTTTCAAATATGATGGTTGACCTTGATGCTGTTGTTGATGTGGATCCGGAAGAAGTAGGGGTTACAGAGCAGGTATATTATCCTGTGCTTGCTGGAATTCTGGAAGAGACAGCCGGAGACATTGATGAATTAAAGGATGCGATCAAGAGAGATATTCACGATCTGATTCCAAAGCATATCACAAAAGAAGACATCTTTGCTTCTATTAACTACAATATGCATCTGGAATATGGCATCGGAACAGATGATGATATCGACCACCTGGGTAACAGACGTATCCGTTCTGTAGGAGAGCTGCTTCAGAATCAGTACAGAATCGGTCTTTCCCGTCTGGAAAGAGTGGTTCGTGAAAGAATGACAACACAGGATATGGAGGGCATTTCTCCACAGTCCCTGATCAATATCAAGCCTGTAACAGCAGCAGTGAAGGAATTCTTCGGATCTTCCCAGCTGTCACAGTTCATGGATCAGAACAACCCGCTTGGTGAGCTGACTCATAAGAGACGTCTTTCAGCGTTAGGACCTGGTGGTCTGTCAAGAGACCGTGCAGGATTCGAGGTACGAGATGTACACTATTCTCACTACGGAAGAATGTGTCCGGTAGAGACACCTGAAGGACCGAACATCGGTCTGATTAACTCTCTTGCAAGTTATGCAAGAATTAATGAGTATGGATTTATCGAGGCTCCATACCGTAAGATCAACCATGATGATCCGACTAACCCGGTAGTTACAGATGAAGTGTATACATGACAGCGGATGAAGAAGATAATTATCATGTAGCACAGGCGAACGAGCAGTTGGACGAAGAAGGACATTTTGTACGTAAAAATGTATCTGGTCGTTACCGTGAAGAGACACAGGAATATGAAAGAAGAATGTTCGATTATATGGACGTATCTCCTAAGATGGTATTCTCTGTGGCTACAGCTTTAATCCCATTCCTTCAGAATGATGATGCGAACCGTGCGCTGATGGGATCAAACATGCAGCGTCAGGCAGTACCGCTCCTGTTTACCGAGGCTCCGGCAGTAGGAACAGGTATGGAAGAAAAAGCTGCCGTTGACTCCGGTGTATGTGTGGTTGCTGAAGAAGGCGGTACAGTAGAACGTTCTACTTCTACAGAGATTACAGTTCGTCAGGATGACGGAAAACTGAAAAATATAAATTAACAAAATTCCAGAGAAGTAACCAGAGCAACTGTTATAACCAGAGACCAATCGTCTTCAAAGGAGATAGAGTCGAAAAAGGCGAGGTTATTGCAGATGGACCATCTACATCTAATGGTGAACTTGGACTTGGAAAGAACCCGCTGATCGGATTCATGACATGGGAAGGTTACAACTACGAGGATGCTGTTCTGCTTAGTGAAAGACTGGTGCAGGATGATGTATATACTTCTATTCATATTGAAGAATATGAAGCAGAAGCACGTGATACAAAGCTTGGACCAGAAGAGATCACACGCGACATTCCAGGTGTTGGTGATGATGCACTGAAGAATCTGGATGAAAGAGGAATCATCCGTGTCGGAGCAGAAGTCCGCGCCGGAGATATCCTGGTAGGTAAGGTTACTCCTAAGGGAGAGACAGAGCTTACAGCTGAAGAAAGACTGCTTCGTGCGATCTTCGGTGAGAAAGCCCGTGAAGTAAGAGATACTTCTCTTAAAGTACCTCATGGAGAATATGGTATTGTAGTGGATGCAAAGGTATTTACAAGAGAGAATGGTGATGAGATGTCACCTGGAGTAAACCAGTCAGTCCGTATCTATATTGCACAGAAGAGAAAAATCTCTGTCGGTGACAAGATGGCCGGACGTCATGGTAACAAGGGTGTTGTTTCCCGTGTACTTCCGGTTGAAGACATGCCATTCCTGCCGAATGGACGTCCACTGGATATCGTGCTGAATCCACTGGGTGTACCGTCACGTATGAACATTGGTCAGGTCCTGGAGATTCACCTGTCCCTGGCTGCAAAAGCACTTGGATTCAACATCGCAACTCCTGTATTTGACGGAGCGAACGAGATTGATATTATGGATACTCTTGATCTGGCAAATGATTATGTCAACTTAAGCTGGGAAGAGTTTGAAGCAAAACATAAAGAAGAACTTCTTCCGGAAGTACTGCAGTATCTGTCAGATAACAGAGAACACAGAAAACTCTGGAAAGGTGTTCCGCTTTCAAGAGATGGTAAGGTCCGCCTGCGTGACGGACGTACGGGTGAGTACTTCGACAGCCCGGTAACCATCGGACACATGCATTACCTGAAACTGCACCATCTGGTAGACGACAAGATCCATGCACGTTCTACAGGTCCTTACTCACTGGTTACACAGCAGCCATTAGGAGGAAAGGCTCAGTTCGGTGGACAGCGTTTCGGAGAGATGGAGGTATGGGCCCTGGAGGCTTATGGTGCATCATACACACTGCAGGAAATCTTGACTGTGAAGTCAGATGATGTCATCGGACGTGTGAAGACTTACGAAGCAATCATCAAGGGTGACAATATTCCTGAGCCGGGTATTCCGGAATCCTTCAAGGTATTGCTCAAAGAGTTACAGTCACTCGGACTGGACGTACGTGTCTTACGTGATGACAATACAGAAGTGGAGATTATGGAAACTTCTGATATGGGAGAGACAGATTTCCGTTCTCTGATCGAGGGAGACAGAAGATATCGTAATGATGATGACGAAGACTTTGGTAAACACGGATACAGCAAACAGGAATTCCAGGGTGAAGAGCTGGTTGATGTAGAAGAAGAACCAGAATCAGACGATGATTTCGATATGAATTTTGAAGAAAATGATGACTATGATTTCGGCGATTCATCTGATGATGAATAGGAAGGGGTCCAAAGTATGCCAGAAAATAATAAGGAACAAACTTATCAGCCAATGACTTTTGATGCGATCAAGATCGGTTTGGCATCACCTGAAAAGATTCTGGAATGGTCAAAAGGAGAAGTTACCAAACCAGAGACCATCAACTATAGAACTTTAAAACCTGAAAAAGACGGACTGTTCTGCGAAAAGATTTTCGGACCAAGCAAGGACTGGGAATGCCATTGTGGAAAGTACAAAAAGATCCGCTATAAAGGTGTGGTCTGCGACCGTTGTGGTGTTGAAGTAACAAAAGCAAGTGTACGTCGTGAGCGCATGGGCCATATCGCCCTTGCTGCTCCGGTATCGCACATCTGGTACTTCAAGGGAATTCCAAGCCGTATGGGACTGATTCTTGATCTGTCCCCGAGAACATTGGAAAAAGTACTGTATTTCGCTTCTTATATCGTACTGGATAAAGGTGAGTCAGATCTGATGTATAAACAGGTATTATCAGAGGCTGAATATCAGGAAGCAAGAGAAAAATGGGGAAGCACATTCCGTGTAGGAATGGGTGCAGAATCCATCAAAGAACTTCTTGAGAACATTGATCTTGAGAAAGAATATACAGAATTGACAGAAGGCTTGAAAGGTGCAACCGGACAGAAACGAGCAAGAATCGTAAAACGTCTGGAAGTAGTAGAAGCTTTCCGTGAGTCTGGAAACAAGCCAGAATGGATGATCATGACAAATATCCCGGTTATCCCACCGGATCTTCGTCCAATGGTACAGCTGGATGGCGGACGTTTTGCGACATCTGACCTGAATGATCTGTACAGAAGAATCATTAACAGAAATAACCGTCTGAGACGTCTTCTTGAATTAGGCGCACCGGACATTATTGTTAGAAATGAAAAGAGAATGCTTCAGGAAGCTGTAGATGCCCTGATTGACAATGGCCGCCGTGGACGTCCGGTAACAGGACCTGGTAACCGTGCACTGAAATCTCTTTCCGATATGCTGAAAGGTAAGTCCGGACGTTTCCGTCAGAACTTGCTTGGTAAGCGTGTTGACTATTCCGGACGTTCCGTTATCGTTGTAGGACCGGAACTTAAGATCTACCAGTGTGGTCTGCCGAAAGAAATGGCAATCGAGCTGTTCAAACCATTTGTTATGAAAGAACTGGTTCAGAACGGAACAGCACACAATATTAAAAATGCTAAGAAGATGGTAGAAAGACTTCAGCCGGAAGTATGGGATGTTCTGGAAGAAGTAATCAAAGAGCATCCGGTTATGCTGAACCGTGCCCCTACACTGCACAGACTTGGTATTCAGGCATTTGAACCGATTCTTGTAGAAGGTAAAGCTATCAAGCTTCATCCACTGGTATGTACAGCTTACAATGCCGATTTCGATGGAGACCAGATGGCTGTCCATCTTCCACTTTCCGTAGAAGCACAGGCAGAGTGCCGTTTCTTACTTCTGTCACCGAACAACTTACTGAAGCCGTCTGATGGTGGTCCGGTAGCCGTTCCTTCACAGGATATGGTACTTGGTATCTATTATCTGACTCAGGAGCGTCCTGGTGCCAAGGGAGAAGGCATGATCTTCAAGAGCTTCAACGAAGCACTTCTTGCTTATGAAAATGCTGCCGTAACACTTCATTCACGTGTAAAAGTACGTGTATCCAAGAAGATGGCAGATGGAACAGTGAAGACAGGAACGGTAGAATCTACAGTCGGACGTTTCATGTTTAATGAGATTATTCCACAGGATCTGGGATTTGTAGACCGTGACGTAGAAGGAAATGAATTGCTTCTGGAAGTTGATTTCCATGTGGGAAAGAAACAGCTGAAACAGATTCTTGAAAAAGTTATCAATACACATGGAGCTACTGCGACAGCAGAAGTACTCGACCATGTAAAGGCTATGGGTTATAAGCTTTCAACAAGAGCTGCCATGACCGTATCCATTTCTGACATGACGGTACCTCCGCAGAAACCGGAGATGATCAAAAATTGCACAGGATACTGTAGATAAGATTACAAAGAACTTCAAACGTGGTCTCATTACAGAAGAAGAAAGATATAAAGAAGTTGTAGAGACATGGAAAGCAACTGACGATGCCCTTACAAAGGCGCTGCTTGACGGTCTTGATAAATATAACAACATTTTCATGATGGCAGATTCCGGAGCCCGTGGATCTGACAAACAGATCAAACAGCTTGCAGGTATGCGTGGTCTGATGGCCGATACAACAGGTCATACGATCGAGCTGCCAATTAAATCAAACTTCCGTGAAGGTCTTGATGTACTGGAATACTTCATGTCTGCACATGGAGCTCGAAAAGGTATGTCCGATACAGCTCTTCGTACAGCCGATTCAGGATATCTGACAAGACGTCTGGTAGACGTATCACAGGAACTGATCATTCACGAAGTAGACTGTGCAAAACCGGGAGCACCGATTCCTGGAATGTATGTAAAAGCATTCATGGATGGAAACGAAGTGATCGAAAGTCTGCAGGATCGTATCACAGGACGTTATATCTGTGAGAACATCGTAGATAAAGATGGTAACATCCTTGTAAAGGCAAATCACATGGTAACACCGAAACGTGCAGAGCTGATCTGTAAAAAGGGTGTTGACGAGAAGGGCGAGCCGCTGACACAGATTAAGATCCGTACAATCCTTACATGCCGTTCACATAGTGGTGTATGTGCAAAATGTTACGGATCCAACATGGCAACAGGTGAGCCGGTACAGGTTGGAGAAGCTGTCGGAATCATCGCCGCACAGTCAATTGGAGAACCTGGTACACAGCTTACAATGAGAACATTCCATAGTGGTGGTGTAGCCGGTGGAGATATCACACAGGGTCTTCCTCGTGTCGAGGAGCTTTTCGAGGCAAGAAAGCCTAAGGGACTTGCAATTATCACAGAAATCGCAGGAACTGCTAACTTAAATGACACGAAGAAGAAACGTGAGATCATTGTGACAAATAAAGAAACAGGTGAATCCAAAGCATATCTGATCCCTTATG
>ENA-OQET01000894-OQET01000894.1-human-gut-metagenome-genome-assembly--contig:-NODE-894-length-14645-cov-3.488153_pt1 | contig 14645 bp, 13 predicted proteins | sample MGYA00242800_ERZ504645 | MGnify/ENA primary metagenome ERZ504645 (study PRJEB26092, sample SAMD00036308) | human gut metagenome | host: Homo sapiens | study: EMG produced TPA metagenomics assembly of... | reverse complement strand
CACGGGTTGGTTTCCAGATCACGGTAGAGCATGACAAAATGACTGGAATTTTTCAGGGTATTAAAAATTTCTACAGTCTGGCTTCGAAGCAGGGGAATTTCAGACAGATTCTCAGAGTGACTGCTGATGGCTGCGGACATGAGAACGTGATTCTTTTTTAGTTCCCCATGTATGAAATTAGTTATTTTTGTAAGTTGTTTTTCATCAATGTCCGGACATAAGGAATACAAAGCGTTTCCATAAGAAAAAATAAGAGCTCCCGGAATCTGTTCCTGAAGATAATGTTCGGCGATATGCGTAAAGTAATATTCTTTTTCCAGATCTTTTGAAATTGTTGTAGAACATTTGCAGTATAAAAGGTAATAGCTTTTAATATGATCCAGGCGGAGCATGGTGACTTCTTCATGAAAAGAAGAAGAAAGGGAAGTGGTGTTCCTGAAAAGTAACCGTTCAAAAAAATCTTTTTGAAGATTTCTGATATTTTCTTTTAGATAGGATTCATATTTTTTGCGCATGATCGCCTGATTTTTCCGTTCGGTGATAGTATGTATAGCTTTCAATACGGATTCTTTCAGGACGTTTTCGTCTACTGGTTTTAGGATATAATCGAAAACATGGTTTTTAATCGCTGTCTGTGCATACTTGAAATCAGAAAAACCGGTAATCAGTATTACGATCTTATCTGGAAAATTATTATGCACGAAAGAAGAAATATACAGGCCGTCTTTTCCAGGCATACGGATATCCGTAAGAATGATATCTGGTTGCCGGGAGGATATGATCTCCAGTGCTTTTGCTGCATTGTCAGAAGTAAAAATATTCTCTTTTTCTGTAAAAATCTGTGAAATATACATTTTAAGTTTTTCCAGGATGATCTTTTCATCATCAACGATCAGAATTTTCATTTTGTCAGGTCCTCCCTTTGATGTATTTGTGGAATACGGATCGTAACACATACAGAAGTACGGTCTTCCATATTTTCAAGAAGCAGTCCATAGGAATTTCCGAATTGGGACCGTAGCCGCATCTGAATATTTATAAGCCCAATGCTTTTCTGGTCGGAAAAAATGAAGTTTGTGATACAGAGTGAATCTTTTCAATTACCTGGTGAGAAAACAGGGGCCGGTGTTATAGACTTTGATCAGTACATCGTCTTTAAAAGTAAATAATTGAATAGAAAGAAAGCCATTTTCCACAGATTCACTGATACCATGTATGATAGCGTTTTCAACGACCGGCTGTATGATCAGTTTTGGGATATACAGATCTTCCATGGGATCGTTACATTCGATCAGAAAAAGAAGCCGATCCTGGAAACGCATTTTCTGAATATCCAAATATTCTCTTACGTAATTAAGATCTTCTGAAATAGGAAGAAGATCAGAGCCTTTGATGCTCATTCGCATGATATCAGCCAGTTTTGGAACGATATCTGTGATTTGCGCTGTTTTTCCAAGAGATGCCAGGCTTGAGATACAGTCCAGGGTATTGTAAAGAAAATGTGGGTTGATCTGTGCCTGAAGCGTTTTCAGCTCTGCGTTTTTTAGAAGAATCTGTTGTTCCGTGATCTTCTTTCCGGATTCCTGAAGGCGCAGGAGCATATGGTTGTATTCCTTTGTCAGCTCAGAAAATTCGTTGCTGGAAACTGTGTGGATCAGGGCGGTTTCATCGGCAACAGAAGTTTGTTTTAACTTAGTGATAAAAACCTGAAATTCCTGGGATATGGTTCTTGAAATCTGAATAACAGCGAAAACCAGTATCAAGAGAAAAAATATGGAAATAACCAGTAGCTGACGCCATACACGATTGATCGAATGAAATGCGCCGGTTGTGTTGAGAAGCCCTCCGATTTGTAAGAAATCGTTTACAGAATAGCGGATGGCATAAAAATTACTATTCCCCCTGTGGGAGTGATAATTCATATTCATGCTGGCTGTGACGGATGGGGCATAGGGGGAAGTTGTATATACCAGGTCACTATTTTGAAAAAGGGAATAATAACTATATTCAGAATCCTGATGCTCCGTGATCATATCCTCCATAAACCGGATATTGATCTCAGTCAGTAAAATACCGATCTTCTTTTCCGGTTTCTGAATGTCAAAAATATTTTTGGCAGCAGTGATGGTATAAGGTTCCTTTGGAGAATAGTAATAACAGAGAGTTCCCTTTGGTTGTTTTAGATACTCACTGAGCTGCTCCAGTTTTTGCTCCTGTTGTTCCAGGGTGGAATTATAAATAGTCTGATTGGAAATGATCCCATTATCGGTCAGAACAATATAAACCCGTTGAATTTTAGACTGAGCACCTAAAAGATATGTGGAGAAAAGGGTGTTACACTGGGACTGAACTTCTTCCGGACTGAGCTTTTTATCTGCATAGGAATGGATCAGAGACTGAATTTCTGTTCCGTAAAGCAGCAGATCAATGTTGGAGTTCAGTGAGGAAAAATAACTGGCTGTATTTTTTGCGATAGACAGAGTATTCTCTTCATGTTCCAGAAGAATATTGTTACGGGATTCTTTTACATAAATCATATAAAAAGAAGATAATAAAATGATATAACTGAGAATCACAACTGGAAGAACGATGACAAGAATTCGAAATTTTATAGAGTGTTCTTTAAATTTTGCAGTAATAGAAAACAATTCTTACCCCTCCTTTCGGTATTATTATATAATGATGAGTAAAAAAAACCAATACATATTATGAAAAGTGACACATAATGTCAAGAAGTGTGCACTGTTTTGATATTAAAAAATTATAATATAATGAGTTCATCAAAAAAGAACGGAGGGTTTACAAATGAAGAGAAGAAAGGTGACAGCGTGCGCAATGGCAGCGCTCATGGCAATGGGGCTTGTTGGAACAGTGATGCCGGTTTACGCAAAAAGTAATCTGAAAAATGTAGACGATGTAGTTGAGATCAAGATGGCAGTGTGGACTTCCGGAGCTGCGGATATTTACAATAAAGCAGCGGAAGGGTTTAATCAGACTCATGATAATATAAAATTATCTGTGGAGATGCAGTCCGGAGATTATAACCAGTATCTTGGAGCAAAGACAGCGGCAAAAGATCTGCCGGATCTTTTTGAAGTAAGTTCTTATTCTCAGGTATATGATTTTGCACAGAACGGGCTGCTGGCAGACGTAAGCGATCATGAGTTTGTGGACAAACTTTATGACAATGCAAAAGAAGCAGTTACTTATGATGGCAAAGTGTGGGGATTTCCACAGATGTATGAATGGTGGGGTGTACTTTATAATAAAGATCTTTTTAAAAAAGCAGGAATTGAAAAAGTGCCGGAAACTTTTGATGAGATGAAAGCAGTCTGTGAAAAACTTCAGGCTGCGAATATTACACCATTTACCGCTATTTATAAAGATAACTGGACAGTAAGTCAGGAATTCTGCTCCTTATTCGGAGGAGTACTTGGTGGAAAAGATAAGATCGACAGCTGGCTGGATTCCATGAATAAGGGAGAAGGGAGCTTTAAGGTGGATGGCGTAGACAGAGTCTTTGATTTTATGGACCTTATGAAAGAAAATTCCGGACAGAATTATATGGATTCGGATGCGGCCACAGGATTTTATGCATTTGCAAACCAGGAAGCAGCAATGATCTTTCTTTCAGATGCGGCAACGATTTCTGTAGGAAGTGTAACACAGGATCTTCCCATCGGATTTTTTGCAGTTCCAGTAAGTGATAACGCAGATGATGCAGAAGTTGTGGCATGTGCAACAGATGCGATCGTGGCCAACGCAAACGGGGAACACTTGGATGAAGCCCTGGAAGTGCTTGATTATATCGGAGATGGCGGGGACTGGCTGAAAACAGTGACCAACAGCTACGGCGGCTTTATGGCTTGCATGGACATTGAAGCAGATGATGAAATTGCAAGTAAGGATTATTATAAAGATCTGAAAGCGTATATGGATGCAGGAAAGGTCAGAAGTACTTTGTGGAATCAGCTTCCAAGCGGAGCAAGCGATGTTCTGGGCGATGATGTTCAGGGATATTTTGCAGGAATAACCGATGAAGATCAGACACTGGATGCTCTTGATGAAGGATTTAAAAAGCTTGCAGAAGAATAAACACACAGGAAAACAGGCGGACTTTTAAAAGTCCGCCTGCTATATACGGGGGTAGGAAACATGTCGGACATTTTATACAGAAAACAGAAAAAATATTATTTCCTTCTTGTGCTGCCGGCACTGTGTATTTATACTTTTGCGCTGGCAGGACCGTTAATTTTTGGAACGATCCCGAATTCGTTTTTCAGTTGGAATCTGATCAAAGGAACGCATAACTGGATCGGAATAAAAAACTTTGTCGATTTGGTTCATGATAGAGATTTTATACAATCTATGTTTTTGACGTTTAAACTTGCAGTGGTTACGATTGTTCTGACCAATGTACTGGCTTTTTTTATAGCTCTGGCGTTGAATACACATATTTTCGGTAAGCCAGTGATCCGGGCGTTCTTTTTTATTCCGAATATTATCAGTGGAGTTATGATCGCCCTGGCGTGGACATTTATTTTTCAGAAAGTAACGCCAATAATTGGAGAACTTTTACATTCGGAAGCAGTAACAGGGTTTAGCTGGTTCGGGAGTTCAACGGCAGCATTTGCGGCGGTATCAGTGGTTACCGTGTGGCAGGGCCTGGGATTTTTGATGATCCTTTACATCACAGGTTTGCAGTCGATTCCTCTTGATGTGATGGAAGCGGCATGCATTGACGGATGTGTGGGACTGAATCGTATTATAAAAATCCAGCTTCCGCTTCTGATGCCAACGATTACGATCAATCTGTTTGTATCTATTGCAAATGCATTTAAAGCATTTGATATTAACTACGCTTTAACCGGCGGCGGACCTTCAAAAACAACACAGACGATCGCCATGAATATTTATGATGACGCATTTGGAACTTTTAATATGGGGTATGGCTGTGCGAAATCGGTGATCCTGTTTTTGATCATAGCAGCAATTTCCTTGATTCAGCTTAATATTACTAGAAAAAGAGAGGTGCAGTCATAATGACATGGAAAAAGAAAATTGCAGGTACCGCAGCAATGTTTATATTAGGCTTTATTTTTATTTTACCGGTATTGTGGATCGTTATGAATTCAATTAAAACAAGTCCGGAAATTGCGGCTGATTTTCTGGCATTACCAAAGTCTTTATATCTTGATAATTTTAAAAATGCCATGGAAAGCATGAATTTTTTAGTTGCATTAAAAAATTCTGTTGTGATTACATTGGGAGCTATGCTGGGAGGGCTGTTCGTATCGTTTGCCGGTGCTTTCGGAATCTCACATCTTCGTGGGAAAATCTCACAGAATCTGTATCTGTATTTTGTTTTCGGACAGATCGTGCCGTTTCATGCAGTTATGATTCCTATTTCTGTACTTGCTACAAATACCAATCTTACCAATTCCCTTGGAGGAATTATCATTCTTGATATTGGATTCTTCTGTGCGTTTGGAATTCTGACGTTTACGGGATTTTTGAAAAATGTACCTCGGGAGCTGGAAGAAGCAGCCGCAATAGATGGATGTGGAGTTTTTCGAATTATGACGCAGATCGTATTTCCACTTGTTAAACCAGCAACGGTTACCATTGGTGTATTGTTTTTTATGTGGTCCTGGAATGACTTTCTGCTTCCCAGTATTCTCATTGGAGACAGTGAACTGAGACCGCTGACGGTAAATCTTTTCATGTTCAGAAGTGCTACCAGCACACAGTGGAATCTGTTTATTGCAGGACTTACCTTGTGTATTATTCCCACAATTATCCTTTACATCTGTGCACAAAAATATATTACAAGCGGACTGACAATGGGAGCTGTAAAATAAAGGAGGAATGAAGATGCAGTTATTCAGGATCATTCCGTTGGAAAAAGATCTGTGGGCGATCAATGAAATAGATAAGACGGTTATGTATGTGATAAATGGAACAGAAAGAGCTCTTCTTCTGGATACGGGACTGGGACTTACCGATTTAAAAGAAGAAGTTTTGAAACTTTGTGGAGAAAAATCTCTGATTGTTGTAAATACTCATGCTCATGTGGATCATAATTCAGGAAATTATCAATTTGAAGAAGTATGTGTGGGAGGGTATGACGAACCTTTTTCCCATCAGATCGTAGACCAGGAGCTGAGAGAAATGTCTGAGCTCATGTTCTTTGAAATTCCTGAAAAAGAGGGATTTTCGTTTGGAATGTGGAATCCCGGACCGGCAAGAAAAATCTGTACAGTCAGGGATGGGGATATCTTTGATCTGGGAGATAAAAAACTTAAAGTTCTGGAAGTTCCCAGTCATACCCTGGGGTGTATTGCATTGTTTGAGGAGAAGAAAGGATGGCTTTTTACAGGAGATATCATGCTCACCTGGGAAGTGTGGGGACATTTGAATCCTGGAAAAAGTCCGCTTGCCCCATCTGCTTCTTTGCGTGTATACTATGAAAGCCTTTTAAAATTGAAGAAAATCAGAAAAAAAGTAAGCAGCGTTTTTCCTGCTCATGTCTGCGAAAAAGAAAAAGACTGTTATAAAAAGTATGCGTTATCTCCGGAAATTATAAATATATATTGTGACGGAATTGAGAAAATATTTTCAGGAGAACAGAAAGGTGAACCTTATTTTCATATGGTCGAAAACGGAAGTGTTGTGAAATTTACAACAGGTGGTATTGTCTATCAGAAAGATAGGATGAATTAAATAGGAAAATATCGGCAAGTTGATTGATTATAGATTCCCTCAAAAAAATCCCCTGTACGGTTCGGCGTTTGTACGTAGATCCGGCACAGGGGATTTTGGTGTTTATAAGATCAGACTTTCTGATATTCTTTCTTTTTCTCAGCCTTGGCTTCGCAGGTAAGCTCAACACCAAGCTTACGGAAGCTGATCACATCCACATCGGAAAGCATTACGGAAGTATGAGCCTGGCATCCACGGAGATTCGGGATCTGTTCCAGGGCAAGGCGTGCAGCATCGCTGGTTGCGGCACTCATGGAAAGGGCAATCAGGATCTCATCAATGTGAAGACGTGGATTCCTGCTTCCCAGATATTTGGTCTTCAGCTGCTGGATCGGATGGATGGCATCCGGGGAGATCACATGAAGATCGTGATCGATTCCTGCCAGCTCTTTCAGGGCATTGAGAAGAAGCGCAGCGGATGCGCCGAGAAGATCGGAGGTTTTTCCGCATACGATCTTTCCGTCAGGAAGTTCCATAGCGGCGGCAGGGCCATTGGTTGCTTTTTCTTTTTCGAGGGCAGCCGGAACAACCTTACGGTCAGTGATCTCTGCATGAGCCTGCTGGAGAAGAAGCTCGATCTTACGTACCTCATTCTCTGTGCCGGAGCCGGAAACCAGAGCGTTCATGCTCTTATAATAACGGCGGATGATCTCCTGGCGGGAAGCCTCCTGGCATACTTCATCGTCAACGATGCAGTTACCTGCCATGTTGACACCCATATCTGTCGGAGATTTATAAGGGCAGCTGCCCATGATCTTCTCAAACATGGCCTGTACAACAGGGAAAACTTCTACGTCACGGTTGTAGTTGACGGTAGTTTTTGCCGTAAGCCTCCAGATGGAACGGGTCGATCATGTTGACATCGTTCAGATCTGCAGTGGCAGCTTCGTAGGCAAGGTTTACCGGATGTTTCAGAGGAAGGTTCCAGATCGGGAAGGTCTCAAATTTTGCATAGCCGGCTTTTACTCCTCGTTTGTATTCGTGGTAAAGCTGGGAAAGGCAGGTTGCCATCTTTCCACTTCCTGGTCCCGGTGCTGTGATCACGACCAGAGGTCTGGTAGTTTCAATATAATCATTCTTTCCATAACCCTCGTCACTTACAATAAAGGAAGTGTTGCTTGGATAGCCGGGGATCAGGTAAAGCTTGTAGACACGGATTCCCAGTTTCTCCAGACGCTTTTTTGAAGAGATCGGCACTTTCCTGGCCGGAGTACTGTGTGATGCATACGCTTCCCACATACAGGCCACGGCTTGAAAACTCATCCATAAGACGGAGTACATCTTCGTCATAGGTGATCCCAAGATCGCCACGTATTTTATTCTTGTCAATGTCATTGGCACTGATAACAATAACGATCTCCGCCTGATCAGAAAGCTGCATCAGCATGCGGAGCTTGCTGTCCGGTTCAAAACCCGGAAGAACACGGGATGCATGGTAGTCGTCAAACAGTTTGCCGCCGAATTCAAGATAAAGCTTGTTGCCGAACTGACCGATTCTTTCACGGATGTGTTCTGACTGCATTTTCAGATATTTGTCATTATCAAAACCTATTTTCATTTGTCTGATTTCCTCTCCTCTTTAAATTTTCCAATTCACTGGGGAACAGTATACTACAACTTTACGTTCACTGGCAATATCCAATGCGGTGATTTTTTCGATGGTAATTTTTGTAATCTCGCAGTTGATTTATATGGTTTTCTCTTTATAATAAAGAAATGACAAGAGGAGGAAAAAAATGAATAATCAACTGAATAATGATCAGGACGGGAAGCGACCTGACAACAAAGATCCCAGGCAGGGATCAGGTAAAAATCATCAGTCGATTCTGGCTTTTCTGATATGCCTCCTGGTCACACTGGTGTGCTTCGCGTTGTTTACCAATATGCTGAAGGATAACAGCAGTGAGATCTCCTATGATAAATTTATCGATATGGTGGATAAGGACCAGGTTAAGGAAGTAACGATCCAGTCCAGTACATTGACGATCGTACCCAAGAAAAAGAATTCCAAGTACGAGGATATGAGCTATTACACCACGAAGACCGAAGACAGTACAGCACTTACCAAGAGACTGGAAGGAAAGGGAATCAAGTTTGAGACCGATCCGCCGGATGTTTTTGGTGAATTTGTTGCAATGATCCTGAGCGTGGTTCTGCCGACATTGCTTCTGTTCGGACTTCTGATGTTTTCCATGCGCCGCATGAACAAAGGCGGCGGGATCATGGGCATGGGCGTAGGCAAGAGCAAAGCCAAGGCATATGTGCAGCAGGAAACGGGCGTTTCCTTTAAGGATGTGGCAGGTCAGGATGAAGCCAAGGAATCTCTCCAGGAAGTTGTGGATTTTCTTCACAACCCCGGAAAATACACAGCCATCGGAGCCAAGCTGCCTAAGGGCGCACTTCTTGTAGGCCCTCCGGGAACCGGTAAGACATTACTTGCCAAGGCTGTTGCAGGTGAAGCGCAGGTACCGTTCTTCTCTCTTTCCGGCTCGGAATTTGTGGAGATGTTTGTGGGCGTGGGTGCCTCACGTGTCCGTGACCTTTTCGAGGAAGCCAAGAAGAATGCTCCGTGTATCGTATTTATCGATGAGATCGATGCCATTGGTAAAAGCCGTGATTCCCGCTATGGCGGCGGAGATGGATGGCTTTGATACATCCAAGGGACTTCTGATCCTTGCTGCGACCAACAGACCGGAGGTTCTTGATCCGGCTCTTCTCCGTCCGGGACGTTTTGACAGACGTGTGATCGTTGACAGACCGGATCTTAAAGGAAGGGTGGATATCCTGAAGGTACATGCCAAGAACGTACTTCTGGATGACACCGTTGATTTTGAAGCTATTGCACTTGCAACTTCCGGTGCGGTAGGCTCTGATCTTGCCAATATGATCAATGAGGCTGCGATCCTTGCAGTCAAGAAGGGACGTAAAGCTGTATCACAGAAGGACCTGGAGGAATCCGTAGAGGTAGTTCTGGTGGGAAAAGAGAAGAAAGACCGTATCTTAAGCAAACAGGAACGCCGGATCGTATCCTACCATGAAGTCGGACACGCACTGGTAAATGCACTCCAGAAGGATGCGGAGCCTGTACAGAAGATCACCATCGTACCCCGTACCATGGGAGCACTGGGTTACGTTATGCAGGTACCTGAGGAAGAAAAATATCTCAACACCAAGAAAGAGCTGGAAGCTATGCTGGTAGGCTATCTTGGCGGACGTGCTGCAGAGGAGATCGTTTTTGACACAGTCACTACAGGTGCTGCCAATGATATTGAGCAGGCTACCAAGGTGGCCAGAGCCATGATCACACAGTATGGTATGTCAGAGAAGTTCGGACTGATGGGACTTGCCACACAGGAGAACCAGTATCTCAGCGGAAGAGCAGTTTTAAACTGTGGTGATGATACCGCAACAGAGATCGATCATGAGGTGATGAAGCTTCTCCACCATTCCTATGAGGAAGCCAAGAGGATCCTTGGAAGTCACAGAACAGAGATGGATAAGATCGCAGAATATCTGATCCGCAAGGAAACCATTACAGGTAAAGAGTTCATGAAGATCCTCCGTGCAGTTCAGCAGGGCCTGGATATCCCGGAGAATCTGGATGATCTGGTACTTTCCGAGGATGAAAAAGAAGTGTCCAATAAACAGGATATTGAAATGATCGCGGAAAATAACGAGGCTGCAAAAAGTACAGAATCGGTTCAGTTCAGACCGGAGATATCCGGACAGGAACTGACAGAGGATATGCAGGCACCGGAGAAAACAGAAGAATCTGCTCAGACAACAGATAGCGATCATGCAGAAACAGAAGAAAAGCCGGGATCACAGGCATAAAACAGATCATAAGAAAACCGGGAGAAATCCCGGTTTTCTTATTACTGTAATAGTAAAACAGGAGAATAAAGTATGTTCATAATCGAGGAAGAATTAAAGAAGCTTCCGGCAAAACCGGGAGTTTATATCATGCATGGCGAGAAAGACGAGATCATCTATGTGGGAAAAGCCATAAGCCTTAAGAATCGTGTGCGCCAGTATTTCCAGAGCAGTCGTAATAAAGGTGCCAAGATTGAACGGATGGTTACACATATTACCAGATTTGAGTACATTATTACGGATTCGGAGCTGGAAGCCCTTGTGCTGGAGTGTAATCTTATCAAGGAACATCGTCCGAAATATAATACCATGCTCAAAGATGACAAGAGCTATCCGTTTATTAAGGTGACAGTTCATGAGCCATACCCGAGAGTGCTTTTTGCCAGGAGAATGAAAAAAGGACAAGGCAAGATATTTTGGCCCCTATACAAGCGGCGGAGCAGTAAAAGGACGTGATCGAACTGGTGCGGAAGCTGTATCAGGTACGCTCCTGCAAACCGCAGTCTTCCGAGAGATACCGGAAAAGGACCGGCCCTGTCTGTACTATCATATGAAGCAGTGCAAGGCACCCTGCCAGGGATATGTCAGCCAGGAAGAATACCGGAAGAATATCAATAAGGTGATCAAATTTCTGAATGGAGATTTTCAGGACGCCATTAGTGAGCTGATGGAAAAAATGCAGAAAGCTTCGGAGGAAATGCGCTACGAAGATGCTATGGAATACCGGGACCTGATCAGCAGTATCCGGAAGATCGGGGAACGTCAGAAGATCACCGGCTACGGGCAGGAAGACAGAGACATCATTGCAGTAGCCATGGATGACAGTGAAGACCTCAGGGATCAGGATGCGGTTGTCCAGGTGTTTTTTATCCGGGATGGCAGGCTGATCGGCAGAGATCAATTTTTATCTCCGTGTGGCAAAAGGTGATACAAAGGCGCAGGTCCTTTCCAGCTTTCTGAAACAGTTTTATGCGGGAACGCCATTTATCCCATCTGAGATCATGCTGCAAAGTGAGATTGAAGATGCAGATATCATCGAGGAGTGGCTGTCAGGAAGGAGAAAGCAGAAGGTACACATTCGGGTCCCGAAGAAGGGAACCAAGGAAAAGCTGGTAGAACTTGCCCTGGAAAATGCCCGTATGGTACTTGCCAAGGACAGAGAACGGATCAGGCGGGAGGAAGGACGAACCATCGGAGCTGTTCACGAGGTGGAAGAATGGCTGGGCTTGAAAAATGTGGTGCGCATGGAAGCCTATGATATTTCAAATATCAGTGGCTTTGAGTCTGTGGGATCCATGGTAGTCTATGAAAAAGGACGTCCCAAACGCAGTGATTACCGTAAGTTCAAGATCAAATGGGTACAGGGACCCAACGATTATGCCAGCATGGAAGAGGTTCTGACCCGAAGGTTCACTCATGAGAGTAACGGAGAATTTGACAGCTTTGCAAGGCTTCCGGATCTGATCCTGATGGATGGTGGAAGAGGGCAGGTAAATATCGCTCTGAAGGTGTTGAATGAGCTTGGGATAAGCATCCCGGTCTGCGGTATGGTCAAGGATGATCATCATCGGACGAGAGGCCTGTATTTCAACAATGTGGAGATTCCTATTGACACATCCGGCGAAGGCTTCCGTCTGATCACCAGGATCCAGGATGAAGCCCATCGGTTTGCCATTGAATACCATCGTTCCCTCAGGAGCAGGGAACAGGTCCATTCTATCCTGGATGATATCCCGGGGATCGGTGATACCAGGAGGAAAGCCCTTCTGCGTAAATTTAAATCTGTGGAAAATATCCGGGATGCATCGGAGAAAGAACTGGCACAGACAGAGAGCATGAATGCCAGAAGCGCCCGTCAGGTCTATGAATTTTTTCATAAATCCTGATGCTGCATTGCAGTTTCAGCAGTGATTGTGTATAATTAAAGATAAGGTGTCTCACGCCTCGGTAAAACGGCAGTGAGAATGCAAACTTTCAGCGAAAAGGAGACAAAAGTATGAAGGGTGTACAGTTGACAAAGATGGTACAGGAACTGGAGCTTAATAATCTGACTCCGGAGATCGACCTGTCAGGCATCGTGATCAAGACTGCGGAGATCAACAGACCTGCGCTTCAGCTTACCGGATATCTGGAGCATTTTGCCAATGAACGAGTTCAGATCATCGGATATGTAGAGTATACGTATCTGATGCAGCTTAATGAGGAGGAGAGACGTTTTAAATATGAACGTTTCATTTCCAGCAAGATCCCATGTGTTATTTTCAGTACCATGACTCGTCCGTCTCAGGACATGATCGATCTGGCTGTTAAATATAATGTTCCGACATTCGTGACAGAAAGAACAACTTCCAGTTTTATGGCAGAGATCATCCGTTGGCTGGGCGTGCAGCTTGCACCATGTATTTCTATTCATGGTGTGCTGGTTGATGTTTACGGCGAGGGAATCCTGATCACAGGTGAGAGCGGTATCGGTAAGAGTGAGGCAGCCCTGGAGCTGATCAAGAGAGGTCATCGTCTTGTCAGTGATGATGTTGTTGAGATCCGTAAGGTCAGTGACGTAACACTGGTGGGATCTGCGCCGGATATCACACGTCACTTTATCGAACTTCGTGGTATCGGTATCATCGATGTAAAAACACTGTTCGGTGTTGAGAGCGTTAAGGATACCCAGTCTATCGATCTCGTGATCAAGCTTGAGGAGTGGGACAGAGACAAGGAATACGATCGTCTTGGACTGCATGAGGAGTATACAGAGTACCTTGGAAATAAGGTAGTATGCCATTCTCTTCCGATCCGTCCGGGCCGTAACCTGGCGATCATCGTTGAGGCAGCGGCTGTCAATCACAGACAGAAGAAGATGGGATACAATGCGGCAGAGGCTCTGTACAAGCGTGTACAGGCAAATCTTGCGAAAAAAAGGAGAAAATCCGGATGACGAAGAATAAGAGAGGGTAAGAAATGGGAACATATTGTTTTGGAATCGATGTAGGTGGAACAACTGTAAAATGCGGACTTTTCCGTACGGATGGTACTCTTGTTGAGAAATGGGAGATTCCAACCCGTAAAGAAAACAATGGAGATCAGATCCTTCCTGATGTGGCAGCAGCAGTAAATGCCAAGATGGAAGAAAAGGGTATCTCCAAAGAGGAGGTGGAAGGCGTCGGGATCGGTGTTCCGGGACCGGTAAACTCCAAAGGCGAAGTATCACGTGCAGTAAATCTCTTCTGGGGATATAAGAACGTTGTGGGAGAGATGGAAGAACTTACAGGTCTTCATGCGGAAGCTGGAAATGACGCCAATGTAGCGGCATTGGGAGAGGCATGGAAGGGTGCTGCAGCAGGCTCCTCCGATGTGATCATGGTCACACTTGGAACAGGTGTAGGCGGTGGTATCATTGTTGATGGAAAGATCGTGACCGGACATCACGGAGCTGGCGGTGAGATCGGACATGCCAATGTGGATCATCATGAAACAGAATCCTGCAACTGCGGAAACAGGGGCTGTCTGGAACAGTATGCTTCTGCGACCGGAATTGTCCGCATGGCAAAAAAAGAGCTTGCAGCTTCCGGTGAGAACAGTGTTCTCAGAGATGCCGAAGAGATTTCAGCAAAAGCAGTTCTGGACGCATTTAAGGAGAATGATCCGGTAGCTGTAGCAACCATGGAAAAGGTCGGAGAGCAGCTGGGTGGTGCTCTTGCCATTATTTGCTGTGTGAACAGATCCGGAAGACCATTGTTATCGGCGGAGGAGTTTCCAAAGGCCGGACAGCCGCTTATTGACTGTATCCGGAAATATTACAGAGAGTATGCTTTGAATCCTGCAAGGATACTCCTATCGTGATCGCGACACTTGGCAATGATGCAGGAATCTACGGTGCAGCCAAGATGGTACTTTAACCGAACCAGGGAAGTACCCTGCTTCAATTGCGAAAAAGTAATAAGCGGTGGGTGGGACTTGCCTGAACTGATAAACTGCGAGACAGTAAGAAGTTATTAAAAAGTAAAAAAAAG
>ENA-OQET01000892-OQET01000892.1-human-gut-metagenome-genome-assembly--contig:-NODE-892-length-14676-cov-6.074094_pt1 | contig 14676 bp, 18 predicted proteins | sample MGYA00242800_ERZ504645 | MGnify/ENA primary metagenome ERZ504645 (study PRJEB26092, sample SAMD00036308) | human gut metagenome | host: Homo sapiens | study: EMG produced TPA metagenomics assembly of... | reverse complement strand
TACTGAAAGAATAATAAATGAAAATATTATAGCTTTAATAGGATTATATTTGATAAAAACAACAATAAAATATGGTGATTTAAGCGATATATTTTATTGTTAGAAAAAATATATTGATTTTAGGTATAGTACTTCGAAAATAAAAACCAAAATAATAATGAAATGTTTAAATAAAAATTGTATTTTTTTTGTATACGTTTTATTTCATTTGAAAAAATTTTTTAAAAAATAAATATAAGGAAGGATTTTATTGAAAGTAGCAATAATAACTATAAATGATAATGATAATTATGGAAATAGATTACAAAATTATGCATTACAACAATTTTTATCTAATAAAATTAAAATAGAAGAAGTTGATTCTATTTGGTATGACTTGGAATATACATATAAAACAAAAGTAGATATATTTTCATGGAAATTATGGATAAAGTATCTTATAAATTGGAAAAATATTAGAAAATATTTAAAAGAATTTTATTTAAAAGATAATATTCGCATGTACAATATAGGTAAATTTACTAATAGAATAAATACTGTATTTGATCTTAAGATAAAAGATAATTTAAGTAGAGAATATGACTATTTTATAGTAGGTAGTGATCAAGTTTGGAATCCTAATTTTTGGGACCAAAAATGTGGTCATGCTAATGTAAGATTTTTAAAATTTACATCTAAAGAAAAAAGAATTGCTTATGCAGCTAGTATAGCTATTCCTGAAATACCAAAAGATAAAGAACAGTTTTTTAAAGATAGTTTAAATGAAATGAAAGTAATTTCAATGAGAGAGAAAACTGGAGCAAACTTAGTAAAAGATTTGACAGGAAGAGAAGTTCCTGTAGTAGTAGATCCAACAATTTTATTATCTAAAGAAGAATGGCAGAAAATAGAAATGGTTCCAGAATGGTACAATGGAGAAAAATATATTCTTACTTATTTTTTAGGAAATTCATCACCTGTAATTGAAAATATTGCGAAGAAAAATAATTGGAAAATCTATAATTTAATGGATAAAGATAATTTTGATTTGTATACTTCACGAGTAGAGGAATTTGTATATTTAATAAATCATGCACAATTAGTTGTAACAGATTCTTTTCATGCAAGTGTATTTTCAATTTTAATGAATACATCATTTTTAGTTGTTAATAGACAGCAAAAATGGTGTGGCGGATATGACGTCTCGTATAGATACATTAATGGAATTGTTTGGTTATCAAGATAGATATATAGTAAATGGTAAATGTGATTTATCTGATGAAGAAATTTTGTATATGGATTTTAGTAATGTAAAATCTATTCAAGAGAGGGAAATAGAACGTTCTACAGAATATATGAAAGAGGCACTTAATATTAATTAGATGAAAAAGAGGTATATTTTATATGGAAAATTTATATACAAATGAAAAACATACGCAAATTTTAATAGCTTTATTAAAAGCTCATGGAATAAAAAAAGTTGTTGCGAGTCCTGGTGCTACAAATATATGTTTTATAGCAAGTATACAACATGATCCTTATTTTGAAATTTATTCTTCAGTAGATGAACGTTCTGCTGCATATATGGCTTGTGGTTTATCTGCTGAATCTGGAGAACCTGTAGCATTAAGTTGTACAGGAGCTACAGCTTCTCGAAATTATATTCCAGCTTTAACAGAAGCTTTTTATAGAAAATTACCTATTTTGGCTATTACATCTACACAAAGAATGGATAGAATAGGACATAATATACCACAAGTAATAGATAGACGTGTTCCTTTAAATGATACTGTAAAAATGAGTGTGCAGGTATCCGAAATAAATAATGAAGAAGATAAATGGGCATGTGAAATTGCTATAAATAAAGCTATTTTAGAATTAAAACATCATGGTGGAGGACCAGTACATATAAATTTAGTAACAAATTATAGTTCTATTTATGATACAAAGGTTCTTCCAGATGTTAATATTATTAATAGAATAACTTATAAGGATAGTTTACCAGATATACCTAAGGGAAAAATTGGTATATTTGTAGGTAACCATAAAAAATGGAGTTTAAAATTAACAGATTTAGTGGATTCTTTCTGTGAAAAATACAATGCAATTGTTTTTTGTGACCATACCAGTAATTATAAGGGAAAATATAGAGCATTTGCAGGATTGATAGCTACTCAAGAAAATTATAGCTCTCCATGTTGTTTTGTTGATTTATTGATTCACATAGGTGATATTTCTGGTGGATATATGTTTTTTTCTCCTCAAAAAGTATGGAGAGTAAATCCTGATGGAGAAGTATGTGATACTTTTAGAAAACTTCAATATACTTTTGAAATGGAAGAAGAAGATTTTTTTGAGTATTATGTTAATATAATAACAAGTGAAAACAATAAAAATACTTTTATTACAGAGTGGAAAGCTGAATATAAAAAAATATATGCTAAAATTCCTGAATTACCATTTTCAAATGCATGGATAGCTCAAAATACGATTTCAAAAATACCAGAAAATAGTATTTTGCATTTAGGAATACTTAACACTTTAAGAACGTGGAATTATTTTGAAGCTCCGCAAAGTATATTAGGATATTCTAATACTGGAGGATTTGGTATAGATGGTTGTGTATCATCTCTGATAGGTGCTTCATTGGCAGAATCGAATAAATTATTTTTTGGAGTGGTTGGAGATTTAGCATTTTTTTATGATATGAATTCAATTGGTAATAGACATGTAAGTAATAATATTCGTTTAATTATTGTAAATAATGGTAGAGGTACTGAGTTTAGAAACTATGGTCATCAAGGTGCTAAATTTGGTGAAAATGCTGATATGTATATAGCAGCTGCTGGACATTATGGTAAAAAATCTCATTTATTATTAAAACATTATGCGGAAGATTTGGGGTTTGAATATATAAGTGCATCTAATAAAGAAGAATATCTTAATAATGTAGAAAAGTATTTAAATCCTAAAATTACAGATAAACCTATTTTGTTTGAAGTTTTTACGAATAGTAAGGACGAAAGTGAAAGCGTTAGAATTATGAAAAATATAGAAATATCAACAAAAGGTAAAACTAAAAAGATAGTTAAATCTTTAATTGGTGAACAAGGTATAGATATTATAAAAAAAATTATAAAGAAATAAATATTAAATAAAAAGATATGTTGAATTTTTATAAAGAAAATTCGACATATCTAATTTATAATAATGGAGCGATTGACTTGAAAATTTTAATTTTAGGTGGAACCGGCGCAATGGGAACATCATTAGTTTCTATTTTAGCAAAGAGAAATAATGATTTGTTTATTACTTCTAGAAAAAAGAGAATATCTCAGGAAAATAATATAAAATATATTCAAGGAAATGCACATGATAAAAATTTTTTTAACAGAAATATTAAGTAATAAATATTATGATGCTATTGTAGATTTTATGGTGTATGGCACGGATGAATTTAAGTTAAAAATTGATTTATTTTTAGAACATACAGGACAATATATTTATATAAGCTCTAGTAGAGTATATGCAAATGAAAACAAATGTATAACGGAAAAATCAAAAAGATTGCTTGATATATGTGAGGATGATGAATATCTTAAAACAGATGAATATGCACTAGTAAAAGCAAGACAAGAAAATTTATTATTAAAATCTAAAAAGAAAAATTGGACGATTATACGACCATATATTACGTATAATGTTGAGAGATTACAATTAGGTGTATATGAAAAAGAAAATTGGTTATATCGTGCTTTACATGGAAGAAGTATAGTTTTTAATAGAGATGTTGCGGATAAATTTACTACATTAACATATGGTCATGATGTAGCACTTAGGATAGCTGATATTATTGGTAAAGAAAAGGCATTAGGTGAAATAATGCATGTTACTACTTCTGAAACGAAGAAATGGAAAGATATTTTAAATATATATTTAGATATTATTGAAGAAAAAATAGGAGAAAGACCTAAGGTTTATTGGTTAGATACGTCTATTAATACGGGGAAAATTGCAGGTAATAAGTATCAGATAGAATATGATAGATTGTATAATAGAAGTTTTGATAGTAGTAAAATAGATAATATCAGTGAATGTAAAGAAGAATATATATCACTTAATAAGGGATTAAAAATTTGTCTTGAAAAATTTATTGATGAAAATAGAAAATTTTTAGATATACAGTGGAATTTACAAGTCTATATGGATAAAGTTGCAGGTGAAAGAACACCATTAAAAGAATTACCTACATTAAAAAGAAAAATAAAATATATTATTTGTAGATATACTCCGTTTTTAAATTGGAAATATAAATTATAAATAAAGAGGTTTATTTTATGCAAAATCAATTAAAAATAGGAGCAATATTATCGTATATAAATATATTAGCTAGTTTAATTGTTGGACTGGGATATACGCCAGTAATGATTAGACTATTAGGTCAATCTGAATTTGGTTTATATTCGCTTATTGGTTCACTTGTAGCATATTTAAGTATATTAGATATGGGACTAGGCAATACTATTGTTCGATATGTATCGAGAAATCGTGCGATAGGTGATAAAAAATCTGAGTCAGAATTAAATGGATTATTTTTGGCAATATATTCAGTTATAGGTTTAATTACTTTAATTGTTGGAAGCATATTGTATTTTAATGTAGATAATATGTTCGGAGCAACTTTATCTGCTGACCAGATTGAACGAGCTAAAATAATGATGATATTGCTTATATTCAATATAGCAATATCTTTTCCCCTAAGTGTTTTTGCTTCGTTGATGCAGGCATATGAAAGATTTATTTTTCTACGTATATTTAATATCATTAGCGTATTATTAAAACCTATAATAGCATTGCCTTTTTTATTTATGGGATACGGTGCTATAACTTTAGTAGTAACAGCAACAATAGTAAATATTGCTTGTTTACTTACAAATGTATATTATTGTTTTAAATATTTAGATATACATTTTAGTAAAGGTCATTTTGAAAAAGCTTTTTTATATGAGATATCTGGATATGCATTTTTTATTTTTCTTAATGCTATAATGGATAAAATATATTGGGGAACTGGTCAATTTATTTTAGGTATGGTGTCAGGAACTATTCAGGTAGCTATTTATGCAATAGCTATGCAATTTTTAAATATGTATATGCAGTTTTCTAATGCTATAAGTGGAGTACTTTTGCCAAAAGTAACCATGATGGTGGCTAATGGAGAAACTAAAATAGAATTAACTAATTTGATGATAAAAATTGGTAGATTGCAATATGTAGTTATTGGTTATATTTTAGTGATGTTTTTTCTTGTAGGAAAAGAATTTATTTATCTTTGGGCAGGTGAAAATTATTTATCGGCATATTCAATGATTTTAATAATAATGGTAGCAGCTTTTACATCACTTATACAAAATACAGGAATTGCCATTTTACAAGCAATGAATTTAAACCGTTATCGAATGACTGTATATGTAATTTGTGCAGTTATAAATATTTTTACGAGTGTAATATTAGCTAAAATGTATGGGGGATTAGGTTGTGCAATTAGTACCGCAGTTGCACTTCTTATAAGTACTGGTTTGATAATGAATAGGTATTATTATAAACGTATTGGTATTGATATTCCTTTATTTTGGAAAAATATAATTCATATGATGCCAAGTGCTTTTATATTAATAATATTAGTAAAATTTTTTCAAATGAATGTGTCATTAGAATATAGTTGGTTATATTTTGTGATAAAAGTAGTTATATATACATTAATTTATATAATTTTAATGTATTTTATAGGTATGAATAGTTATGAAAGAAATCTTTGTAGAAGTGTCATTTGTAAAGTATTACGTGTAAAATGATATTAGAGTGTTCAAAAAATTATTTTTATTAAATATTGTAGTTAAGATAGACAGGTAGATTTTTTTACCTAATTTTTTTATGTTAAATAATTTATTTAGAAATAGATAATTAAATTTTAGATATAGAGAAGATAAATAATGAAAATATTAGTAACTGGTGGAGCAGGATTTATCGGCAGTAATTTTGTTTATTATGAATTAGATAATTATCCAAATGATGAAGTAATTTGTTTAGATAAGTTGACTTATGCTGGTAATTTAGAAACATTAGAAGTAGCAATGAAAAATCCTAAATTTAAATTTGTTAAAGGAGATATTGCTGATAGAGTTTTTGTTGATGAATTATTTGCAAGTGAACAGCCAGATGTTGTAGTAAATTTTGCAGCGGAATCTCATGTGGATAGATCTATTGAAAATCCAGAAATCTTTTTACAGACAAATGTAATCGGTACAAGTGTACTGATGGATGCTTGTCGTAAATATGGTAATATTCGTTATCACCAAGTATCTACAGATGAAGTTTATGGAGATTTACCACTTGATAGACCAGATTTATTCTTTACAGAAACAACACCACTCCATACTTCTAGTCCATATTCAGCTTCAAAAGCTTCAGCAGATTTATTAGTACAAGCATATTATCGTACTTATAAATTACCTGTAACTATTTCTCGTTGTTCTAATAACTATGGACCATATCATTTTCCTGAAAAGTTAATTCCACTCATGATAGCAAATGCTTTAAATGATAAAAAATTACCTGTATATGGTAAAGGTGAAAATGTACGTGATTGGCTCTATGTAGAAGACCATTGTTCTGCTATAGATTTGATTATTCGCAAAGGAAAAATTGGCGAAGTATATAATATTGGTGGTCATAATGAACGTACTAATTTAGAAGTTGTAAAAACAATTATTAAAGAGCTTGGAAAAAGTGAAGATTTAATTGAATTTGTAACAGATAGACCAGGTCATGATCGTAGATATGCTATTGATCCTACCAAAATTCATAATGAACTTGGTTGGCTTCCTGCTACTAAATTTGATGATGGAATTAAGAAAACTATTGATTGGTATTTGACACATAAATCTTGGTGGGAAAAAATCATCAGTGGTGAATACAAAGATTATTATGATAAGATGTATAAAAATAGATAAATAAAAAGAGAGCTTAGGCTCTCTTTCTTTGTAAGGAGTGATTTTTAGTGAAGGTTTTAGTAACAGGTTATACAGGTCAATTAGGTTTTGATGTAATATGTGAATTAAAAGCTAGAAATATAGAATGTATTGGTACAACAAGAAATGAATTTTCTTTGATAGATATAGAAAAAATGCAAGCTTTTGTTAAAGAATATAAACCAGATGTAGTAATTCATTGTGCAGCTTATACAGCAGTAGATAAGGCAGAAGATGAAGTAGAACTTTGTGATCAAATAAATCATTTAGCAACTAAAGAATTAGCAAAAGTATGTAAAGAAATTGATGCTAAGATGATTTATATCAGTACAGATTATGTATTTGCAGGTAGTGGCAAAGATTTTTATGAAGTAAATGATGAAAAAGCACCACAAAATGTTTATGGGAAATCTAAACTTGATGGAGAGTTAGCTGTACAAGAGATTTTAGATAAATATTTTATTGTGCGTATTTCTTGGGTATTTGGCAGTAATGGTAAGAATTTTATTAAAACCATGCTTAACTTAGCTAAAAATCATGATAAATTAACTGTAGTTAATGACCAAATAGGTTCACCAACTTATACAGTGGATTTAGCAAAATTACTTTGTGATATGGCTTTATCTGATAAATACGGTGTTTATCATGCTACAAATGAAGGTATATGTTCATGGTATGATTTTGCTTGTGAGATATTTAAACAAGCTGACATAAAGATAGATGTTGAGCCAGTTCCATCAACAGCATTTCCGACAAAAGCTATACGACCACATAATTCAAGAATGAGTAAAAAATGTTTAGATGAAGCAGGATTTAATAGATTACCTGCATGGCAGGATGCTTTAGTAAGATATTTGCAAGAATTGAATATGTAGATATAGAAGTTTTTTGTTAAATATTGGAGTTAAAAAGATAGGTGGATTTTTTATCTACCTATCTTTTTTGTTGTAATTTGTGGCTGTTTTTATATGTTATAATATAGATAATCAATGATGGAGGGATATATCATGGAGACTTTTAATAGATTAAATGATTTATACTTCAAAAAGCTTTTAGGAGATAAAAAAATGAAAGAAATTAACGCTTAGCTTTTTAAATGGAGTTTTAAATAAAGATGATGAAAATTATTTTACAGATATAAGTTTTTTAGATAAAGATAATGAACCTTTAACCTTAGACGGTAAATTGTCTAAATTAGATATTAGAGCAGATTTAAATGATGGTACACAAGTGGATATCGAAGTACAAGTTTGTCCGTTTAAATTTATGGCTGAGCGTTCATTATATTATTGGTCGAAGATGTATTCAGAGCAATTAGCAAAAGGTGCTGAATACAAAAAGTTAAAGAAGGCTATAGCCATAAATCTATTGGCATTTGTTTATTTAAAAGATGAACAGGATTGGCATAATATCTATAATCTATTAAATGTAAAATCTTATAATAAGCTTACAGACCATATAGAGATACATTTTCTAGAATTGCCGAAATTTACTTTAAAGGATATGCGCAAAATAAGAGCGTCAGAAGCATGGCTTGCTTATTTTTCAGGGAAATATAATAAAGAAGAATTGGAGGAAATAGCAATGACAACTCCAGCAATTAAAGAAGCAGTAGAATTTGAAGATACATTTTTACAGGATAAAATAGAACGTAGAGCATATGAACAAAGAGAAAAAGCAATAAGAGATTATTATTCATATATGAGTGCATTTAAAGAAGAAGGATTAGAGCAAGGAATGAAGGAAGGTCTAGAACAAGGTTTAAAACAAGGTTTAAAACAAGGTTTAGAACAAGGTTTAGAGCAAGGATTGAAAAAAAGGCTTACAGGAAAATAAAATTCAAAATGTGGTTAATGGATTAAAAGAAGGTATTGATATTAATATTATTGCTAAGATAACTAAGGTATCTATTCAAGATATTGAAAAATAAAGATAGAGTTTAATTTATAATTTTAGTAGGAAATAAGATAAAATTAAATGTAGAATATATAAATGGGAATAAAAAGTAATAAGAGATTATTATTTTTATAAAAATTAAATATTTAGTAAGAAAACTGCACCTCTAAAAGTTGTTTTATATCCAATTTTTAGGGTGCAGTTTAATTTTTATCTATGATTTAGTAGTATTCATAATAAATATTGCAATCAAGTATCATATCATCTATTTGCTTGCAATCTGTATATTGCCATATCTTACAAATGCGATTAGGATATTCTAATTTAAAGCTGTTTTCATGGTAATATTGGGCAGACCAGATGGGAATATAATCGGCTAGGAGATTTAAGTCAATGATATTAATGAGCCAATTATAGGAACTATATAGACCTACATAATTATAATCTAGTTCGTTTAGTCGGTTGATGAAATTGCCAATCATATAAGCTACATTGATATTGTTTTTGAACATAGATTTATTTTCTGCATCATACCAGATGCCAAGTGGCGGATTTTGTCCATTGAGATATGTTTTGATTTGTTTATCTACCCAATTAGCTTCTGCTATAGCTTCATCAATTGTTGAAGCATGAGCATAATAATATATGCCATAGGGCAGATTATAAGTTATAGCATTATTTACATGTGAGATAAACATTTCATCTAGATAATTGTACTCACCTATTTTGATGATAACGCCTTGAATATTATTTGTCTTTAGTTTTTGCCAATTGAGTTTTTCTTGCCAAGCTGAGATATCTACTACTTGAAAATTTTGCATAAGTAATCACTCCTTTAATGATTTACTTGCAGTTTAAAGGAAGAAATTAAACCTTTTAAGCAAATTTGGGAAAATTTTTGTTATTTTTATAAAAATTTACGACATGTCGAATACATTTTATTTTTATAAGAGTATAATATAGTTAATCTTTGAAAGAAAAGGGTTGATTATAATGCTACTTATAAAGGCAGTAGATTATAGGATTTTGGAATTATGTAAGGCTTATAATTTGAGCATAAATGGCTTGGCAAATAAAGCAGGAATGCCACCTTCAACTGTGGCTAGCTTATTAAGTGAAAAAAGTCGTAATCCTACAGAAGATACTATTTTTAAAATTTGTATTGGTTTTGGTATGAGAATGGATAAATTTTACGCCTCGAATTTATTTGACATTAAAAATATAAGTTTAGAAAATACTTCGCAGAAAATATATAAAGTTTAAATTCATAACTGCACATATAGCGAAAGGCAAACTATTATGTAATTTTGGATAATAGTTTGCCTTTTTTTATTTGCTAAGAAAAAATTTTTGATTTAGGGGTTGATTTTTGCCATCTAAGTTGCAAGTAAATAAGTGTAAGGAGTTGATAAGATGAATAAGAAACGGCGGCAAAAGATGTTATCAATCAAAGCTATGATGTATTTTTAAATTTTAAAATTAAGGAGTGATTTTTAATGGCAGATACACGCAAATTAACAATGGTATTTACTTTAGATAATGGAGACGATTTTAAATATAATTTAGCAGACCCTAAAGATGAATTGACAAAGAGTGAAGTCGATGTAGTCATGCAGAAAATGATTGATACACAGGCTATTATCAAAGATAATCATAAAGCAACAGCGATTAAAGAAGCATATATCACAACTACTACACAAGATGTTTTAGCTTAAGTTTAATTTATAATTTTATAGTTCATTAGGAGGAATGTATTATGGCAGTTAAGAAAAATGCAGAATGTGAAATCATCATTAAAGTGGAAACAGGTACTACTTCTACAGGTAAAGCTAGCTATAGCAGTCGTAGTTTCGGTTATATCAATCCTTCTTTATCAGAAGATGATATTTTAGATATCGGTCAAAAAATAGCGGGCTTACAAAAATATAATTTAGGTAGTGTAAATCGTCAGGACACAGCAGAAATCGCTGCGGAATAAGGAAAAAGGGGTGCGTGTCACCCCTTTTTCTTTTAAATTATTCTCTTGATGATAGAAAGAAGACGATTAGATGGAAAGACTATTAATAAAAGCTAAAGCTGGAGATAATTATGCTATACAGTTATTATTAAATAAGTATAAGAATTTATTAAATAGTGCTTCTAGACAACATCATTTAATATCTATTCAAGAAGAGGCATATGAAGAAGCCGTGATTAGTTTTTATCAGGCAATTAAAGATTTTAATGAGTCTTTAGGTGTGCCGTTTGCCGGTTATGCTAAAGTAAAAGTATATCAAGGTGTGCATACTTTATTTCGTAGATATTTGCGTATTTGGCAAAATGAAGTGTCATTATCTGCTCAAATGAATACAGATGATGAAGATGAAATAAAAGAATTTGGGGATTTATTGGCAGTAGATGAGGATTTAGCAGATAGTATTTCTTCTAAATTAGTTATAATGAAGCTTATTCATCAATTGCCACCTAAACAATATAAAGTCTTTATTTTAGTAGTATTTAAAGGATTAAAATATAAACAAGTAGCAAAATTATTGCATATATCTGTACAAGCTGTAAGTAAAAATTATCGTAAAGCATTAGCTTTTATTAATAAATCTCTAGAGTTGTAAAAAATAGGTAAGGTGATAATATGGAATATATTTTTTCGTATATAGCGAATTATGGTTTTCCCATGGTAGTAGCAAGTTTTTTGTTATTTCGCATGGATAAACATTTGGCTAATTTAGAAGAAGGTATAAGACGTATGAATGAAACTTTAGCTAAACAAGTCAATCACTAATAAAAATATAAACAGAGATTTTCTTCATCATAAATATAATAAACTGCATTTTTAAAAGTTGTTTTATATTTGACTTTTGAAAATGCAGTTTTATTTTTTTCACGATATTTTTCTATGCTATAATATAGATGATGGAGGAATATTATCATGGAAAATTTTAATAGATTAAATGATTTATATTTTAAAAAGCTTTTGGGGGATAAAAAAAGAAAGAATTTAACACTTAGCTTTTTAAATGGGATTTTAAATAAAGATGATGAAAATTGTTTTACAGATATAACTTTTTTAGATAAGGATAATGAACCATTAACATTAGATGGTAAATTGTCTAAATTAGATATTAGAGCGGATTTGAATGATGGTACACAAGTAGATATTGAGGTACAAGTTTGTCCGTTTAAATTAATGGCTGAACGTTCATTATACTATTGGTCAAAGATGTATTCAGAGCAATTAGAAAAAGGTGCTGAATATAAGAAGTTAAAAAAGGCTATAGCTATAAATCTATTGGCATTTGATTATTTAGAAGATGAGCGAGACTGGCATAATATCTATAATCTATTAAATGTAAAATCTCATAATAAGCTCACAGCTCATATAGAGATACATTTTCTAGAATTGCCAAAATTTACCTTAAGAGATATGAGAAAAATAAGAACATCTGAAGCATGGATTGCTTATTTTTCAGGAAAATATAGTAAAGAAGAATTGGAGGAAATAGCAATGACAACTCCAGCAATTAAAGAAGCAGTAGAATTTGAAGATACATTTTTACAGGATAAAATAGAACGTAGAGCATATGAACAAAGAGAAAAAGCAATAAGAGATTATTATTCATATATGAGTGCATTTAAAGAAGAAGGATTAGAGCAGGGTTTACAAGAAGGACTACAACGAGGTTTGCAAGAAGGCTTACAACAAGGTTTACAGCAAGGCTTATATCAGCAAGCTATACAAACTGCTAAAAATATGCTAAAAGACAAAGTAGATATAAAGCTTATTTCTAAATATACTAGTTTAAGTATAAATGAAATAGAAGAATTGAAAGCTAAATTAGATATGTAGACAAAATTGTATATAGATATGTTGATTAAGAAAGATTTTCTTCATGATAGATAGAATAAATAATTTTATGAAGGTAATCTTTTTATGTTATAATAAATTTTGAGTTGTATAAAATTATTATAATTTTAAAGTATTTATGAGTAGATTATAGGGAGAGGATTGTTATGAAACGTATTCGCAAGGCAGTTATACCTGCTGCTGGTTTTGGTACTCGTTTTTTGCCAGCGACAAAAGCAACACCTAAAGAGATGTTACCGATTGTAGATAAGCCTACAATTCAGTACATAGTAGAAGAAGCTGTAGCTAGTGGTATTGAAGATATTTTGATCATCAGTGGTCATGCTAAACGTGCCATTGAAGACCATTTTGATAGTGCACCTACTTTAGAAGCTGAGTTAAAAGCTAAAGGTAAAACCGAATTATTAAAATTGGTACAAGAAACATCAGAAATCAATGTACATTATATCCGTCAAAAACATATGCGTGGTTTAGGTGATGCCATTTTATGTGCTAGAGCATTCATTGATAATGAACCATTTGCTGTATTATTGGGCGATGATATAGTGTATAATCCTGAAATGCCAGCTTTAAAACAATTGATGGATATGTATAATCAAACTGGTGCTACAATCTTAGGCTGTCAACAAGTGCCAAAAGAAAAAGTTTCTTCTTATGGTATTGTAGCAGGCGTACCTACAATCAATGAACAATTGATGAAGGTCAATGATATGATTGAAAAACCAAGTATTGAAGAAGCTCCAAGTCAGATGGCAGTGCTTGGTAGATATATCATCACTCCAGATGTATTTGAAGTATTACAAAATACTAAGCCTGGCAAAGGTGGAGAAATACAGTTAACAGATGCACTCAAAGTCATGGCAAAACGTGAAAATGTTTATGCTTATAATTTCACTGGCAAACGCTATGATGTAGGCGATAAATTAGGCTTTTTGAAAGCTACAGTAGAATTTGCTCTCCGTCGTGATGATTTATCTGGTGACTTTGCGGAATATCTCAAAACAATTGTAAAAGATTTATAATAAGAATTATAATAATTATAATAAAAAAGGTGATACTTTTAGTATCACCTTTTGTTTTATCTATATATTGTATTTGGGGTTAATTTTCAGGGATAGTTAAATTGTCTTTAATTTGCGATACTTCGCTGTTGATATCTAACATCACAGGACCTTCAATAGCATAGACGCGATTTAAATTATTTACAATATCTTTATGTTCAATTTGATTGTAAGTTCCTTCATTGATGATTACAATACTTTGACGAACAGTTTCATTTAATTTATAACTATAAACACGAGTTTTTTCCAAAATATTATAAACTAATGTATAATTATTTTGTGATAATTCACTTGGCGGTAAAGCATCTTGCAGTGAATTATTAAAAGCTTTTGTTTCATCGTATAATCTTTGCAATTGACTTAAAGCTTCAGTTGCAGATATGGATTGATTTTCATAATTAGAAATGATTTTGTGATAAACTGTAGCAAATCTATCTAGCTGATTGATATCTTCTTTATAATCATTGTACCATGTTATAAAATAAGGTTGTTCGTTTAAAATAGCCAAACGTTGCTCAGTGGAGATAGAATTTGAAGAAGATGGTATTACTAAAGAACTATAGACAGCTACCAAACAAAGTAAAATAATGCCACAAGGAATAATAAATATTCTCTTTGTAGGGTATTTTCTATCAGCTAAATAACTAGCAATAATGATAACAATCATAACAGCAATAGCTAGTAAAATATTCATAAAAATTTTTTCCTCCTTATAGTAATGTTCATTTTTCTTTTATTAAAAGAAAAATAAATCAAAAGAAAAATATTTGAGTATATTAGATTTATTTTTATTATGTAATATAAAGGTGATTATTAAAATTTTATCTATGGATGTTGTTTGTTTACT
>ENA-OQET01000890-OQET01000890.1-human-gut-metagenome-genome-assembly--contig:-NODE-890-length-14698-cov-2.759248_pt1 | contig 14698 bp, 19 predicted proteins | sample MGYA00242800_ERZ504645 | MGnify/ENA primary metagenome ERZ504645 (study PRJEB26092, sample SAMD00036308) | human gut metagenome | host: Homo sapiens | study: EMG produced TPA metagenomics assembly of... | reverse complement strand
CTGGTGATCTGTCAGGTATTGCTGTAATCGCTGCGTTTTTTCGGCAATACAGGCAGAAATGGCTTGGAACAGCAGACTCCGGAGTTCGGAAAGACTATCTGCACACCGCGAAGCGGTGCTGCAAGGGCTTTTAAAAGTGCAGCATAGTTTTCACGCCTTGTCCTGCAAATGGAATCGAAGTCAGCATGGCGTAGGATATATTCTGAATTATCATCACCAGCAAAGCAGTCAAACATCTGACGAAGCCGCAGTTCTCCCTCCCAGAAAATATCGTCGTCTCCTGTCTCGTAGTATTCTTTTCGCTGTTTAAGATGTGTTGGTTCTACCTGCAGAAGAGGCGTTTCAAAAGTTCCGTTTCGTTTAACAGCGAATCCACCACAATCAATCCCCATCCATTTTTCGGAAGCTTCCGGCAAAATAATCACAGAGAGGATCAATACCGTCAGCTGAGAGCATGGAATGTGTTACATCTTCAAAAATTACAACTCCTTTTTCTTTGCAGGCTTTAACAAAGTCGTGATCATAGTTGCAAAAGCCATAGTAGCCGCAAAGAGATAAAACACTGATTTCATCAATAACCGAAGTATCGAAAATGCTGTGCAAATCCTGGTCCAGCTCATAAAATTTCAACTGATATCCGGCTTTCTCAAAAGGAGCAAGGACCGTCTCACAGGTATACAAAGGCACATATGCGACTTTACGCATATCGTGACATGCAATCTCCTGTAAACAATAATAGATACCGCATCGTCCGGACATGGTAAATGCCAGATCATCATTAGGTGAACAGATACTTGAAAAGTATCCGTTTTCGATAGGTGTGCTTGGTTCATAGTGGAACATACCGCCAATTTTTCGCATGTTTTATTTCCTCCTCATATAAAATAGGTTACTTTATCGTCATGTTCCCAATTGATTTTTGTCCGTTAGCTAAAAACTTATTATAATTATAGTAGATTGTTAACGAAAACGAAAGTATTATTTTTCGAAAGAAAATATCTAAAAAAGTCACACAATAACATTATTAACAATTATTATTTTGCAATATTGGTACAAAAGCATAAAAAAAGTGTGTTTTGCAGATGTAGAAACTTCTAGAATTACTGTCAAGAGAAAAAATATGTTAAAAATCAACAAAATTACTGATAATTTTTTCGTTGTTAACATCAAGCTGGAATTGTTGACAATCCTATTGGCCTAGACTATACTTGGCTTATCAAGAGCGGCTCAAAAATTCTGTGTTGTCAGAAAAAGTTAATCCTAAAGGGAAATAGGAGTTATTGACAGTTAAATATAACTTATAAAATTGTAAATGAATGTAAAAGCTAAAAACTGCATTACAATTGAATATTGTTGTGTTCCCATCCATAAACAAAAAGATTATATGAAAGGAAGAAAATTATGAGACTTACAAATTTGACTTGGCCGAAAGCTCAAGAATATTTTGAAAAAAATGATATGGTACTTATTTCTATCGGAAGTATTGAGTGTCACGGCCGTCACATGCCACTTGGAACCGATACACTGATTCCGGAGCATTTGTTGGAGAAAATTGAGAAAAAGAGTGATGTTTTGATTGCTCCGACTATTCCATATGGTTCCTGTCAGTGTTTAGCTCCGTATCCGGGCACAATTGATATTGACGGCGAGGTACTCTATCAGTTTTGCCGTCAGATTTTCCTGAGTCTGTATCGTCACGGCGCAAGAAAATTCGTTTTCCTGAACGGACATGGCGGAAACATTAAGATGATCGAGCGCCTTGGCCTGGAATTCGAAGATAAGGGCTGTCTGGTTGCTATGCTTAACTGGTGGCTGATGGCATGGGATATGAACCCAGCGTGGAAAGGCGGTCACGGCGGTGGCGAGGAAACAGCTGCGATTCTTGGAATTGATCCGTCTTTAGTTGATAAGAGTGAGATAGGTGGGGAACTTAAGTTTAAGCACCTGTCTGATAATCTGAAGACAACCGGTTTCCGTTCTGTTGAGTTCAAGGGAGTTAACGTTGATATTATACGCAATACTCCACATGTAACAGACAGCGGCTGGATCGGACCGGATCATCCGAGTACCGCTACAGAAGAGTGGGGCAAGGAGATGCTTGAGACTACAGCAAACTATATTGTTGATTTCATGGAAGAGTTCAAGAAAGTAAAACTTTCATAAAAGAGGTGTCAGAATGGATAAAAAAACGACGCTGGAAATGATTGCAGCAATTTCAAATGCAAATGGTACATCCGGTTTCGAAGATGAAGTGGTTGCAGCGATTCGTCCTTACGCAGAAGGACTCGGAGAAATTACAGAAGATCGCATGCGCAACCTGTATATACGACGTAAAGAAAATAACGGTAATCGTCCGGTTGTTCAGCTTGACGCACATAGTGATGAGGTTGGCTTTATGGTGCAGGCTATCTGCCCGAACGGAACTCTCCGCATCATTCAGATCGGAGGTTGGGTGAACCACAATATTCCCGCTCATAAAGTCCTGGTTCGTAACCGATTCGGAGAATATATTCCAGGTATTACTGCCAGTAAGCCTCCGCATTTCATGACAGAGCAGGAGCGTAAAGCACCTCTGGATATGAAAGATATCACGGTAGATGTTGGCGCTGTTTCTAAAGAAGAGGCGGTTGAAAAGTTCGGCATTCGTATCGGTGAACCGGTAGTGCCAGATGTGACATTTACATATTCAGAAACCACAGATCTGATGGTGGGCAAGAGCTTTGACTGTCGTTTGGGATGTGCGGCAATTCTTAAGACCATGCATACTCTGGCTGGTCAGGATTTGAATGTGGATATTGTTGGCGCTTGTGCAGCACAGGAAGAAGTTGGTGTACGTGGTGCCACTGTGACAGCACAGGTAATTAAGCCGGATATCGCAATTGTTTTTGAAGGCTGCCCGGCAGATGATACGTGCGTTGAGCAGTATATGGTTCAGACTGCTATTAAGCGTGGCCCGATGCTTCGTCACATTGATTCACGCATGATTACCAATCCACGTTACCAGAGATATGCGCTTGATCTGGCAGAAAAGCTTGGCATCCCGGTTCAGGATGCAGTTCGCAGTGCTGGTTCAACCAATGGTGCAGTTATACATCTGACTGAAAAAGCAGTTCCGGTCATTGTTATTGGTGTTCCGGTTCGCTATGCGCACACACATTACGGGATTTCAGCTTATGCTGATTTTGATAATGCGGTTAAGTTGGCATGCGAAATTCTTAAAAGACTTGACGAAGAGCAGATTATGAGCTTTTTTAAAAAAATATAATGATGTGCTGAAAGCGACAGGTATAACGGCAACTGCCGGAAAAGGATATGCAAAGAAGCGCATCACAGTTATTTAAACTTTTATGTGACAAACGTAACGGTCTGTGATATTATGAAAGTGGTATAGGCGAAAATGACTTTTGCAGAAACGAAGTATTTTCAAATTTTATTTAAAAATATACTTCTTCTAATAGATTAGAAAGAAGTTATATAGATACGGAACGGTATGAGTACAAAGAACATTACCAGCGAACAGTAATGTAGGAGAACAGTTCGAACATATGTATCGGCTGTTCTCCTTTTGTTTTCAGGCATTAATGGGGGAATATTTTCTATATAAGCCCGGTTTATTTTTACCTGTGAAGATACAGGCATTGGCATGAGCGAGGAATATCTTCCACATATCTTTGAAGAATTTTCCAGAGAGCATACAACCACAGAGAACAAGGTCGCTGGTACAGGACTGGGCCTTCCTATTGTGAAATCCATGATTGAGCTGATGGGAGGAAGCATCCAGGTAGAAAGCACGCAAGGTGTCGGGACAAAATTCACTGTAGATATTTCTTTTGATACGGCATCAGAAGCGGATGTATATAGGGATCAGATACCTGAACAGCCAGATATATTAGAAAAGCTGGAAGGAAAACGTATTCTTCTTGCAGAAGATAATGATCTGAATGCAGAGATTGCGATAGAACTGCTTGCGGAACAAAAGATCATTACAGACCGTGCGGAAGATGGAGCAGAGTGTCTGGATAAGCTGGAGAAAGCAGATTCTGGATATTATGATATGATTCTTATGGATATTCAGATGCCGGTGATGGATGGATATGATGCTGCAGCCAGGATACGCAGAATGAAAGATGAGAAGAAAGCCTCCATCCCCATTATTGCAATGACAGCAAACGCCTTCGCAGAGGACAGACAGAAGGCGATATCCATGGGAATGAATGATCATGTGGCAAAACCAATTGATATGAATGTACTTTTACCGGTGATAGCAAAATATATAAAGTGAAATATCGGTGTTACTGTTCACTGGTAACGTTCCGCGAGGTGTTTTTTGTGAACAAAGTTCACAGAAAACCCGAGAATCTCAGCGCGAAATCATGCGAATGCATGATTTCTGTGCATCGCGAAGTGAGTTACTGGTCACGGAGTGACCAGTAACTCAGAGTAAACGGCGACTTGACTTATTAGTTGCAACCACATATAATTGCTTCGGAACGTAACTTAAAACTTACATTTCGAATAAACAAATAAATTCTTATGAAGGGAAGAATAAATGAGATTATGAAACCTGTGGAGGCATATGATAATGTCAAAAGATGAATATTTAATCACAGATGCGCCAGCTTAAAGCGCTGACAGTTTTCGCAGTGCCGATGATTCTCGGCAGCTTTTTTCAGCAGATATACAATATGGCTGACTCTATTATCGTCGGTCAGTTTGTGGGTTCCTCTGCACTTGCAGCTGTCGGTGCCTGTGCAGCGCTGACCAATGTTTTCATTTGTGTGGCACTGGGTGCCGGTGTGGGTGCCGGTGTGCTCGTGAGCCGTTATTTCGGTGCCAGGGAGTATGGAAAAATGAAAACCATTGTGTCAACGTCCTTGCTTAGCTTTTTAATTCTAAGCATAGTCCTTGGTATTTTTGGCTTTTGCTCCTCCCGTTGGATGATGAGCACGTTACAAACCCCTGCCGATATACTGGACGATGCAGTGCTGTATTTGCGGGTCTATTTCGTGGGTTTTCCTTTTTTGTTTATGTACAACATTCTTTTCAACGATGTTTTACTTCCATAGGCGAATCAAAAATTTCCACTGGGACTCCTGATATTTTCGTCAATCTTAAATATTTTTATGGATCTTTGGATGGTGGCTAGTCTTGATCTCGGCGTGTTCGGTGCGGCGCTTGCAACCTTGATTGCACAAGGCATTTCCGCCGTGTTTTCGCTTTTGATTTTCTTTCACCGGATGCGGCGATATAAAAGTCCCTTTGACTGGTTTGACAGGCAGGAGTTATATTCCATGTTTCAAATTGCTGTACCTTCGGTTCTTCAGCAGTCTACAGTGTCTATCGGCATGATGATCGTACAGGCTGTTGTAAATCCCTTCGGCACACAGGCGCTTGCGGGATATGCGGCGACGATGCGGGTCGAGAATGTTTTTTCCCTGATTTTTGTATCTATCGGCAATGCAGTTTCGCCATATGTTTCACAGAATCTCGGCGCAAACAAACCCCAGCGTATCAAAAAAAGGCTACCAGGCTGCATTGGTGCTGGATGTGTGCTTTGCAGCCATTGCTTTCATCGTTATTGAAACGCTGCATACGCAAATTTCCTCGCTGTTTCTTGGTAAGGACGGAACCGCTCTGGCCTATCAGGTATCCGGGGATTATATGAGATGGCTTGGTTATTTCTTCATTTTTATGGGAATCAAAATGGCAACCGATGGAGTCCTTCGTGGTCTGGGAATCATGCGCCCGTTCCTCATTGCAAATATGGTGAATTTGGCGATTCGCCTGTCTGTTGCTTTGATTTTTGCACCGCGTTTTGGTATTGAATTCGTCTGGCTTGCTGTACCAGCAGGTTGGTTTGCGAACTTTTTAATATCCTATGTGGCGCTCAGGAGATCATCAAGTCTATAGTATCTGGCTGTATTTTGCAGAAAGTTTTTTTAAACATGCTATAGAAAAATGTTTTTCATTGGACGTGCTGCTTCAGAAATAGCTGAAAGAGAACGCGGGAAATGAAGGAGGTATCATGAAAATTACTTACATTAACCACAGTGGATTTTTAATTGAGACCAGAGACTGCTACTATATTTTTTGATTATTACAAGGGTGAATTGCCGTACCTTGACAAGGAAAAAGAAGTAATCGATTTTTTGCAGTCATTTCCACAAGGATCATTTTAACCCACAAATCTTTGGGATTCTTGAAGATATGGGGATGACTTATCAGGCAGTCCTGGCGAATGATATACGAAAAAGGAATCATTTATCGGATCTGAAGATCACATATGTTTATCATGATCAGACTTATAATCTGGATAATGGCACTGAAGTTGATACCTTGCTGTCTAACGATAGTGGTGTCGCATTTATTGTCAAGACAAAGGAAGGCACTATTTACCATGCTGGTGACTTAAACGACTGGTACTGGGATGGTGAGCCGAAAGCTGACAAACCAGAGACTTACTTCTGCGTATCGTGCGGAGATCAGGAAAATCAAGGGTATGCATTTTGATGCTGCATTTGTTCCCTTAGATCCAAGGCAGGGAGATCATTATGCCGACGGGATCCTGTATTTCCTTAAAAATGTAGATTGCAATGTCACTTTTTCCAATGCATTACTGGAATGATGCCAGTGTAATTAAGCGGTTTATTACGGAATATCCGCAATATAAGTCACGCATTAAAAACACAGAATGTACAAAAGGAGAAGAAGTATGAAATTTAAGATGATTCACGAAAACTACAATGTGTCAGACCTGGACCAATCTATTAAATTTTACAACGAGGCCCTTGATCTGCACGAGGTGAGAAGAAAGACTACCGATGATTTTATCATCGTGTATCTGAGCAACGATGTAAGTGATTTTGAGCTGGAACTTACCTGGCTTAAGGATCATCCACAGCCATATAATCTGGGTGAATGCGAATTCCATCTGGCATTCCAGGCAGAGGATTACGAGGCAGCGCACAAGAATGCACAAAGAGATGGGGTGCATTTGGCTTCGAAAAATGAAGCAATGGGAATTTATTTCATCGTAGATCCAGATGGCTACTGGCTTGAGATTGTGCCGTAAAGCTGGTTGGGAAATCGAATAAAGCTGACGGATATTATTTTACAGGAGGGCACTTATGTACCTGGATAATTTAGATGAACTGGATCAGAAGATTATCCAGTTACTTATAGAAAATGCACGTATCTCCTACTCGGATATCGGTGAAGAAACCGGCATTTCCAGAGTGGCAGTAAAAGCCCGGATTCAGGCTATGGAGAAAAAGGGGATAATTGAAGAATATACAACAATAATAAATCCTCAAAAAATCAGTGGGGCTGTATCCTGTTATTTTGAAATTGAAATAAAACCAGATCATTTGTCACAGGTGACAGATATCTTATACAAAGATGATACAGTCACACAGATTTACCGTGTCACAGGAAGAGACAAATTGCATGTACATGCTGTTGCTTCATCAAGTGATGAAATGGAGCACTTCCTGCACAACGTCATTGATACACTGCCCGGCATTATCAGCTGTAGCTGCAATACGATCTTATCACGGATTAAAGATATTAAAGGGTTACGGCTGTAGAGGTCAAATTGAGGTGACGCATTATGGTTTCTTTTGAAGAGAAGGAGAATAAATTTTATTGTTATTATTTGCAATTACAGTGTAGGTAAAGTAAAAGGCAATGAACCAGAAATGGTTCATTGCCTTTTGTGCGGTATGGATTACTTTAATTTTTGTTATTCGTTGCTCATATTTTCTTTCTGCCGTATAATAGAACCAATCAGATTAAAATTCAAATGATGAACATACAAAAGATTTCCTATGAACACAAGTTTATAACCAAATGAACGGAAATAGGAACCTTTATTATTGCATAATGTTCAACAAATGAACTCTACACGACAAAAATAGAAAAATATAAAACATGCACAAACTTAATACACGAAATTTGTTCATTAATTTAACACAAAATGATTGACTACTAGGGGGATTTGCGTTAATATAATTAATGCAAGGAGACGAGAAATGAACACTACAGAATGTTAATGATTCGAACACATCGGTCTTAAGTTTAATAAAAAAACACAAAAGGTAGGGACAGCAATGAGACGTGGAATGAATAGCATGGAGATGCAGAAGAACAATCGGATCCTTGTTTTTAAAACTCTTCAGGAGAAAGGCATGATGACCAGAGCAGAGTTAGCCGTAGAGTTAAACCTGCAGAAAGCAACGATCACCAATATCATCAATGAGTTTTTTTGAAATGGGGATTGTTGAAGTAAATGGTGAGACTGCCGCTGGACGAAGAGGCGAGAAGCTTAATTTGAAACTGGATGACATTTATACAATGTCCATAGGAATTACTCGTAAGGATTACCAGTTGGCGATTTTTGATCTTAGCGGCAATATGATTAAACACAGCTGCTGCAATTTTCAAAAAGAGAATGGCTTCCGGGAAATTGTTGAAAACCTGAAAGCCGATGCGGTGAAAATGGCAAATGAATATGGAAATAACCGTATCCTTGGAATCTGTCTGGCAGTGCCTGGACTGTTTATCAACAGACCGGAGAAGAATGAAGAAATCTTCATGGTTTCCGAATTCGAAGAGCTAAGCCAGATCAATGTGAAAGCTGAACTTGAAAAAGCACTTGGCAGAAAGGTCATGATCAAGCATGACGCCAAACTTTCCGCTTACGCAGAATGGAGATGTGCAGAGGAAATCAAAGGTCAAGAGCGGGGAAGTCTGGTAGTGGTTCGATCCAGAGGATTTGGTATTGGTACTGGATGTGTTGTAAATGGGAATATTATGAATGGTCATTTGGGGCTTGCCGGTGAAGGTGGTTACATGGGAATCAATTATAACCAGGCAAGGGGAAATAAAGGAACCTTTGAATATTGTGCAGGTTCAGAAAGCGCGGCACGATATGTGAAAGAAAGGTTATTCGAATTTCCAGACACTATTTTAAATGAGAAAAGTACATATCTGGAAGTATTTGATGCATACCGGAAAGGGGATGCACTGGCCACATGGGCAGTACATAAAGTAGCCTGGATGCTGGGATATGGAATTGCCAATATTATCTATCTGATCAATCCAGATTGTATCATTATTGGACCTGATTATCCGGATACAAAAGATTTTGTAAACAAAATCCGGGAGGCTATTCGAAATTTTGTACCTGCATTTGTGGAAGAAAATGCTTCTATAAGATATTCAAAAATCAGTCAGGATTCTTTCCTGTTGGGTGGATTTTACTATACATTTGATAATCTCTGCAGAAGAGATAATATATTTGATCTGATCCGAAGCGCTAAGGGTGCGCGGTGGAAACCAGCCTGAAATCAGGCAATGAAACATGTACTGATCATCTGATTATAACAAAATATGGGAACCTGCTAATGGAATCCGGAGTCCATGAACATCTTTTCGAAAAGTTATAATCAGAAGATAAAATAAATGAGCAGAAACGTAAAAAAAGGAGAAGAATCGAAATGAAAAAAAGAAATCTCGCATTAGCAATGGTACTGGCAATGGCAATGACAACAATGGGAAGCGCAACTGTATTTGCAGACGATGCATCTGATGATGCAGCTGGAAACGACTACACAATCGCATATGTACCGACCACAATGAACAACCCATTCTGGACCGCAATGCTTGGCGGTATCAAAGAAGAGATGGAAGCAAAAGGAATGGACGTTGATTCCCAGCTTGTAACAGTTGATGCAAACAGCGATCAGGCAACCATGAACAACTACGTAAACGACTTAATCGCTCAGGAAGTTGATGCGATCATCCTTGCTCCTATGGATTGTACAGCAGTAACAGAGGCTCTTCAGGCTTGCGAAGATGCTGGAATCCCGGTTATCAACGTAGACACAGCAGTTGATGCATCCGACAAAGTTGTTAGTATTATCGCTTCCGATAACTACAAAGCAGGTGTTGAGTGTGCAAACGATATGATGAGCAAACTGGACGAGGGTTCCAAGATCGCAGTTATGGATCAGCCATCCGGAACAGCTTGTGTACAGCGTGAGCAGGGCTTCCTTGATACAGTTGGTGATTACTTCGAAATCGTATCTACAACAGATACAGAAGGTGACACAGCTAAGACAATGACAGCAGCAGAGGATGTTTTAACAGCTGATGATGACCTTGCAGCATTCTTCTGCATCAATGATATGGGCGCTCTTGGATGTGTACAGGCCGCTCAGGCAGCAGGCAAAGATGACATCCTGATTTATGGTGTTGATGGTAACCCGGACTTCATGGGATATGTTGCTGACGGTTCTGCTACAGCATCTGCAGCTCAGCAGCCATCTGTAATCGGACAGAAAGCTCTTGACGCAGCAATTGATACTCTGGATGGCAAAGAAGTAGAGCATGACCAGACTGTAGACGTAGTTCTGATCAACAAAGACAATATTGCTGATTTCGATGTAACAGATTGGCAGTAATCCATAATCCGTTATTGTCTCGAAATATCGGAAGACAGGAATGAAAACTGGCTGCCAGAGAGTGAAATCTCTGGCAGTTTTTCAGAGGAGCACAAATATGCAAAAAGAACTTTTACGTATGGAAAACATAGTAAAAACTTTCCCCGGTGTTAAAGCGTTGAACAATGCAGCAATCACAGTTCACGCCGGAGAGGTTATGGGATTTATGGGTGAGAACGGAGCCGGTAAATCCACACTGATGAATGTTCTGGGCGGTGTTTTTCCGGCTGATTCAGGAGATATTTATATTGAAGGAAAAAAAGTAGCAATCCATTCAATTCATGAATCTCAGGCTCTGGGAGTTGCATTTATCCATCAGGAACTTGCGCTGGAGCCATATCTTACAATTGCAGAGAACATCTTTCTTGGAAGAGAGATGAAGAACTCTTTTGGTATGGTAAGTAAAGATAAAATGGCAGAAGCCGCAAGACCATTTCTTGAGAGAGTTGGTCTTGATGTAGACCCAAATGAATTTGTAGGAAGACTTTCTATTGGACAGCAGCAGATGGTGGAAATTGCAAAATCATTTTCACTGAATGCGAAGATTTTAATTTTGGATGAACCGACATCTTCTCTTTCTGAAAAAGAGGTAGATGTGTTGTTTGATACAGTACGAGACCTTAAGAAACAGGGAATGGGCATTATCTTCATCACACATAAGATGGCAGAGGTATTCCAGCTTTGTGATGCAGTTACCATTATGCGAGATGGAGAATTTATGGGAGAACGTCAGTCAGCTGAATGTTCAGAGAGTGAGCTGATTTCCCTGATGGTAGGTCGGGACCTGGGTAACTACTATGTTCATACTTATAATAAACCAGGCGACATCATGATGGAAGTTAAGAACATTAATGCAGGAAAAAGAGCAATTGACTGCAGCTTCCAGGTAAGAAGCGGAGAGATACTTGGTTTCTACGGACTGGTAGGGGCCGGAAGATCTGAGCTTATGAAAGCAATCATGGGACTTGATCCTATGGATTCCGGAGAGATTTATCTGAACGGAGAAAAAACAAAGAAACATGATCCGGCGTACATGCAGAAACATGGTATTGCCCTTGTTCCAGAGAGTAGAAAGACAGAAGGTCTTTTGTTAAACAATACCATCAAGTTCAATACTACACTTGCTGTACTGGATCGTTTCATTAAGAATTTGGTAGTAAATACCCGAAAAGAAGATGAGATCACAGAGGACGGAATCGAGAAACTTCACATTAAGACTCCTTCATCTCTTGTAAACTGTTCTACTCTTTCAGGTGGAAATCAGCAGAAAGTACTGCTGGCGAAATGGCTGGCTACTGATCCGAAGATTCTGATCCTGGATGAGCCGACTCGAGGAATTGATGTCGGTGCAAAAGCAGAGATTTATACCATCATCAACAACCTGGCGAAACAGGGACTGGCAATCATTCTGATTTCTTCAGAGATGCCTGAAGTAATGAACATGAGTGACCGAATGATGATCATGAGAGAAGGTCACATCATGGGTGAGTTAAGTCACGATGAGTATGATCAGGAACGGATTTTGAAGTACGCTATGGGGGTATCCAACAATGAATAATAAAAAATCACAGAGCTACGTAGGCCGGGCTGTAAAAAAACTATTTTTCCCAGAACTGGGGAATCTTATTAGGCTTAGCAATTCTTTGCGTAATCTTTTCCATCTTTGGAAATAACTTTTTGACACAGAAAAACATTCTTAACCTGTTAAGAACATGTGCAACAAACTGCTTCCTTGCAATCGGTGTTCAGATGGCAATCATCCTTGCTGGTATCGACCTGACCGGTGGTGCACTTGCAGCGTTGAGTGGTGTTATGACCGTTGCAGCTTTCCAGTGGTGGGGATTCCCGGTACAGCTTGCTGTTCTTATGGGTATTCTGATTGGTGTTGTAATCGGTTTACTGAATGGTGTAATTGTTGCTTACACAGGAATCCATCCATTCGTTGTAACACTGGCAATGCAGTCCTTCTGTCGTGGTACTGCTTATCTGGTAGCAAACGGATCTCCTGTAACAGCTTATGGTAACGATGGTTTCGCAAAAATCGGACAGGGTTCTCTTGGACCAGTTCCGCTTCCAGTTGTATATATGATCATTTTCCTGATCCTGGACTATTTCTTCCTTAATAAAACCCAGACAGGACGTCATATCTATGCAGTTGGTGGAAACGAAGTATCCGCTCGTTTCTCCGGTATTAATGTAAAGAAGATTAAAATTCTTGTATGGACAATCAGTGGTGCGCTTGCTGGCTTCTGCGGTGTAGTTCTTGCTTCCCGTCTTGCTTCCGGACAGCCATCCACAGGCGAAGGTTATGAGACAGATGCGATTGCAGCAGCAGTACTTGGTGGAACCTCTTTCTTCGGTGGTACCGGTTCTGTAGGTGGACTTCTGATCGGTGTTCTGATCATCGGACTTATTTCAAATGGATTAAACTTAATGCATGTCAACTCTTATTGGCAGTTTGTATTAAAGGGAATTATCATCATCGCAGCAGTTTATGTTGATATGGTGAAACAGAAAAAACAGAACGCAGCAAAATAATCATATAAATTCAAAAAGGAGACTAAACAAATGGACAGCAAGAAGAAAAAAGGAGTTGGAGTTATGGGCTGCAAAAATTCGTAAAACAGCTTTGCAGACAATCCAGACTGCAGGTTCCGGACATATTGGAGGATCTTTCTCCATCTGTGATATTATGTCAGTACTGTATTTCGACAAAATGAATGTAGATCCGGCAAACCCGGACAAGCCAGACCGTGACAGACTTGTTCTTTCCAAAGGACACTGCTCACCGGCAATGTATGCAACATTAGCTCTCAAGGGATTTTTCCCGGTAGAACATCTTTCTACATTCCGTAAACTGGACAGTGATCTTTCCGGACATGTAGAGATTCATGTGCCAGGTGTTGATATGTCTGCGGGTTCTCTTGGACAGGGACTTTCCACGGCTCTTGGAATGGCTATGTATGCAAAGGCAAATAAGACTGGAAACCGTGTATTCTGTATCATGGGAGATGGTGAAATTCAGGAAGGCCAGGTTTGGGAAGCTGCTATGTGTGCAGGCTTCTATAAAGCTGATAATCTGATCGCATTTGTAGATAATAACAATCTTCAGCTGGATGGCTCTCTGGAAGAAGTTATGTCTCCATACCCGATCGGTGACAAATTCAAAGCATTTGGCTGGAATGTGATCGAAATCGACGGACATGATGTAGAGCAGATCGCAGACGCTGTAGAGCTTGCTTCTGTAGTAACCGGAAAACCTACTGCAATCGTAGCACATACTATTAAAGGCAAAGGCGTTTCCTTATTTGAAAATAATGTTGACTTCCACGGCGGACAGCCAAAACCGGAACAGTGGCCGGCATGTTTTGCTGAATTGGATGCTAGACTTGCGGAACTGGAGGACTGATAAAATGGGAGAGAATATTTCAACAAGAGTAGCATATGGACGTGCATTAGCTGAATTTGGTGCAGATGAGAACATCTATGTATTTGACGCAGACTTAAAGAAATGCACCATGACACTTTATTTTTCAGAGAAATATCCGGAACGTTTTTACAACATCGGTATTGCTGAGGCAAACATGGTAGATGTAGCAGCTGGTTTTGCAACATGTGGAGCAACTGCTCTGGTACATACATTCGCTATTTTGCAGCAGGCCGTGTTTATGACCAGGTAAGAAACAATGTCTGCTATCCAGGATTAAATGTAAAGGTAGTAGGAAGCCACGCTGGCCTTACAGTTGGTGAGGATGGTGCAACCCATCAGGCTCTTGAGGACATCAGCCTTATGCGTACAATTCCGGGAATGACTGTAATTGTTCCATGTGACGCAAATGAGACTCGTCTTGCAACAAAGGCTATGCTTGATTTCCAGGGGCCATGCTATTTCCGTACAGGGCGTCCGGCAGTTGAGTGTGTAACTGATACAATTGAGAATTACTCATTTGAGATTGGCAAAGGCGTACAGCTGAAAGATGGTAAAGACGTTACAATCATTGCATGTGGCCTTATGGTTCAGGAAGCTCTGAAAGCACAGAAACATTTTGGAGGCTGAGGGAATCAGTGCAAGAGTTATTGATATGCATACAATTAAACCGATTGACCGTGATATCATTCTCAAAGCAGCAGAAGAGACCGGTGCAATTGTTACAGCAGAAGAGCACAATGTGATCGGCGGACTTGGAGCAGCTGTT
>ENA-OQET01000889-OQET01000889.1-human-gut-metagenome-genome-assembly--contig:-NODE-889-length-14708-cov-4.059941_pt1 | contig 14708 bp, 10 predicted proteins | sample MGYA00242800_ERZ504645 | MGnify/ENA primary metagenome ERZ504645 (study PRJEB26092, sample SAMD00036308) | human gut metagenome | host: Homo sapiens | study: EMG produced TPA metagenomics assembly of... | reverse complement strand
TTTTTTATTTATCTGGGAAGGTATCCGGCTGAGAAGGATAACAAAGGAGCAAGTGGGACGGAATTCAATCCAAGAAGCGATGAACCTCCTTCCGATAGGCATTTGCTATTTAATTCCAATGGTGCAGTGAAGCTTGCCAATACGCAGATATATCAGCTTTTTAGGATTCTTGCGCATAAAGATCTGCAGAAACTCAGCGAATTGCGGGATGCTCTTCATACGAGTACGCAAAATGGTGTGACCAGACTCACAGATAAAAAAGAGATGTACCTTTTTCCTGATGGAAAGGCGTGGGATTACCAGGAAAATGAAGTAAAAGACAGCGATGGAAATGTGTATACAGAAGCTGTTTTTATGGATATTACAAAGCAATATCATGAAAAAATAAATTTGACAAGCAGACGGAAAAGTTAAAAGAAATCTCAAGAGAACTTAGATATCTTTCGGACAATGTATTGATCTTGACAAGGGGAAAGAGAAGTGCTTGCCGCGAAGACAAAGCTGCATGATCAGATGGGGCGGGACTGACAGCTATCCGGCAGAGCTTAATGCAGGAGAGTGCAGATTACAGCGATGCGGTCAGATTACTCCGCCAGGCGGTAAATGCAATCTGGAACGATAATCAGTACCCGTTAGATGAAGGAGAATTTGAAAGATTTCTGCAGGATGCGAAAACGCTTGGCGTAAAGATAGAGTGCCTTGGTTCCCTGCCAAAGAACGAAGAGTACGCCAATATATATATACTTGCTATGAGAGAGTGTCTGACGAATGGCGTCTGTCACGCCGGTGCGACAGAACTTTCTATCACAATGCAGGAAAATGATGATTTTTATCGTATTCGTATTACAAATAATGGGGTGGCGCCGGAAAAAGAAGTTGTTCCCAAAGGAGGATTATATAACCTTTCCCGGCATATATTTGATTATAGTGGGGAAATGCATATACAATCCATGCCGTATTTTGCATTGACAATAACATTTCAAAAGGAGAGGGAAAGTGAGGAGGAAGAATGAAGAAGGTATTAATCGTAGAAGATCAGAGGATGCCTCGTGAAAATATGGAAAGAATACTTTTAGATAGTGGCAAATACGCACTTTCTGCCAGCGTAAATGGAGCAGATGTTGCGCTTGCTGTATGCAGACGGGAGAAAATCGACCTGATTTTGATGGACGTATGTACAGCCGGGAATAAAGATGGTATAGAAGCAGCAGCAGAAATTAAAGCAGAATTCCCGGATATAAAAATAATTATCGTCACTTCCATGGTTGAAGTCGGCTATTTAAAAAGAGCAAAGGAAGCGAAAGTTGACAGCTTCTGGTAATAAAGATATCAGCCCGGAGAACCTCATTGATGTCATAGAACAAACGATGGCGGGAGAACACATTTTCCCGGATAAAACACCGAGTGTAAACTGGGGCTTGCGGACAGTTCAGAACTTACTGCCAAAGAAATCGAGGTGCTGCGCTTCGTCTGCGAAGGACTTGAATATAGTGAAATTGCTGAACGAATGCATATATCCCAGAGAACAGTAAAGTTTCATGTATCCAATATTTTATCCAAAACCGGCTATGCCAATAAAACACGACTTGCAATCGCAGTCACCAATAAAAAACTTTATCATTCCAAGCAGTCCGGAAAAAAAATCCACCTTCATTTGTGAAGAAAACCTGTACTAAGGACAGGGTGAAAAATGAGCATATTTGTTATAATTTTCTTAGAAAACTTAATGGTTTAAAAACGACACTCCCGCAACTTCGTTGGAGAATAAACAGGAGGGCGAATTATGAAAAAAGAGAGAAAAAGACGAATATGTAACTATTTTATGAAGGCATTGCTACTATGTGTTTTGGTGTTTTGGATTTGGATTTATAGCAGGTGTCGATGTTAACGCAGATGAGCATAGTTTTTATGTTGATGGATCAGGAAGTATAAAACCATCATCATCTATTACTGTGTCTAAATCATCAGATTCTACGCATTCTTTTAATATAACTAATAAACAGCGAAACCAGTGAAAATAACATTGGATAATAATGTCACACCAAAGAGTAAGAATTATCGTATACGGATAAAAGTAGGAGGTCATGAGTGTGTTAGCCGTGAAAATGCAGTGCCGGCTGATGCAAATGTACTTTATCTGTATCCGGGGCAGACAATGAAGGATGCCTGTGAAGTTATTTTTGCTTCTTCAGCTTCAAATGCTACTTCTGCTACAATTACTATTAAATCAGAGTATCTTAATAAAGAAGTAAAGAGTAAAGAGAAAGCCATTGGTCTTAATCAAGATATAGCAATAGAAATTCCATTATCTGGTATGCAGTACAGTCTCTTTGAAGGTGTTACAGCCCAGGTAGGAAAAGATGAGCGTTGGTATAAGTTTAATGTTAGTGATAGAGCAGTGATCAATCCAACGTTTGAGTTGGCTGAAAAAGAAAGAAGCGGTCATTTTGGTTTTAACAATACTTATATTCGAATGTATAATTCTCGTGGTGAAATGATATACAAAGAAGCTACAGCAAAAAGTGACTTGAGTAGTAAGGTAGAACAGTGGAATCCAGGTCCGATAACTTTAATAAAGGATACATATTATGTATGTATATCTGTTGATAAGTCAGCTTATTATCCGGCAACATTCATGTTCAACCTAAACGGTCACAACTGGATTTATGCTAATGGAGTTACTTGTTCACCAAGTGAGATCAATCTTGAGGATATAGGCAAGAAAAAAGTTATAGCACAGACGATGCCAGCGAATTCTGATGATAAGATCATCGAGGTATATGATCACCTTAGTGGAAAGACATGGGATTGGTATAATTCCAACACAGTTGATTATGATGGAATCCCATCAAAAGCTACGACACCAGGAAGACATGCATGGATCACATTTAAGACAACAAATGGAAAGACCTTTACAACTTACGTGATCAGTCCGGCAGAGAAATTGAAGAAACCACGTGTGGCTACTGGTTATAATTCTGCGAAGTTCTGGATAGATTATCCGAATAAACGGAACACTTCCGTAAGGATTCAGGTCCTGAAAAAAGGTAAATGGACGACAGCAAAAACAATAGGATACAACTCTTGCGGTACCAGTAATCCAGTTACGATAAAAGGATTAAAGCCTTTGACAAATTACAAGTTCCGTTTACAGTCTTATGCAAATGGTATGACAGGAGATCCATCTGACGTAGTAACGATGAAAACAGGATCTAGCAAGAAACCAGCCGTGAAATCAATAAAAGTTGTAAAGAGGAAAAAGGTAACAGTGAGAGGCTGGTGGCGAAAACACTGGATCGGTGGACGCGTTTCACGTTATGAATGGGTACCACCTTATACTTATACCAGATATAAAGTAAAAGTAACTTTAAAGAAAAAAGTACCAAAAGTTGGCGGTATGTGGGTTGCTGGCAACTGGGTAAAAGGAAGCAAGAAGAGTTATACCGTATGGGTTCCTAATGGAGCAAGAAAAGGTAAAAAGCTGACGATCAGAATTAGTACAGCATTAGGAAAAGGATACGGAAACGGTCCAGAAGTGAAAAAAGTAATAAAAGTAAAATAATAAGGAAGTCGGCACGATAGACGAAACCTATCTGTTTCCGACGAGTATGAAACTGTAGAAATAGCACCTTACTTTGCTAGAGTGAAGGTGCTATTTTTATTGCATAGGAAATTTCGATGAAATCCCCTATGCAATAAAAAGTCCTCCGGGCAGGATCGCACTGCGGCGGAAGGGTAATATGTCGCAGAAGCAACCCGCCGCAGGCGGAGAATCCTGCAAAGCAGGATTCTTTCTTATGTGTATATGTCAATATTGCTATAATTCTTGTTCTGTAAAAAATTAAAAAAGTATTCTAAATATTAAGAAAGTGTTACAAAATTATTTACAAACTAAGAAACTCATAGTAAAATAAAAACCATAAGAAAAATAAAGGGGAGATACTATGAGAAACAAAATAACAAGAAGGACACTTTCTTACGTTCTAAGCATTTCTTTTATATTTGCATTTATCGTATTTTGTAAACCACAGAATGTTTACGCATCCTATTCAAGATATGTGACAGCCAGTTCACTTACTGTACGAAAGAAAGCATCATCTAAAGGAAAAGTAAAAGGATATTATAAAAAAGGAGCCAAAGTAACCTGCTACAAGAAAAAAGGCAGTTGGACAAGGGTTAAATACGGAAGCCATAAATACTACGTAGCAACCAGATATCTATCCACAAAGAAACCAGCAACTACAACAAGCAGTGCAGTTGCAAACTATGGAAGTTCCAGCATATCAACACTTGCCAAAGGCCAACAGGTAGTTAATTACGCACTCCAGTTTCAGGGAAGACCTTACAAATGGGGTGGTGAGAACTTGTTAACAGGTGTTGATTGCTCTGGGTTCACAATGAAGATTTTCCAGCATTTTGGATACTATCTTCCACACAGTTCCATTTCCCAGAGAAGCTATGGAACAGCAATTTCATGGGCGAATAAGCAGCCGGGAGATTTGATCTGCTATAATGCAATCAATGGAATCGGACATGTTGGAATTTATATTGGAAATAATCGTGTGATTCATGCAGGAAGCACGGCGACAGGAATACATACATCAGTAGCAAATTACAGATCAGTAAATTGTGTTCGAAGAATTGTAAGATAATGTAGTTAAAAAATAATAAGGAAGAAGGCATTCAGACGATCAAAGATTTGATTCAAAACGATGAAAAATGTTGCAAATAGGTACATTTTTCATAAGAATTTATGAAAAAAATATTACGAAATGGTTTACATATGAAAAATGAGGTAGTAAACTAGAAGTAGTCGGTAAAAAATGGAACTAAAGGGAGGAAATATGAAGAGAAAGACTACTGGAATCCTCATTTCCTGTGTAGTAAGTATATGTTGTATGGTGGTCTTATCCATGAGTTCACATACACATGATGTATATGCTTCCTATTCAAGATATGTAACAGCCAATAACGTAGTGGTTCGTAAAAAAGCATCAAATAAGGGAAAGATCGTTGGATCATACAAGAAAGCAGCAAAGGTTCGCTGCTACAAGAAGAAAGGATCTTATACGAAGATCAAATATGGAAGACATTATCGATATATCGCAACAAGATATCTGTCAAAGAAGAAACCAGTTGTTGTAACAGCACAGAAAGCAGCGAATATAACAACAGATACATATACAAGATATGTAACGGCAAGTTCTTTGACGATCCGTAAGAAAGCATCGACACGTGCAGCAAAGGCAGGATCATACAAGAAAGGTACGCAGATCACCTGTTATGGAGAACGATCTGGATGGACAACGGTAAGATATAGTGGAGTTTATTGTTATGTAAGTTCACAGTATCTATCTGAGTCAAGACCAGAAGAAGATACATGGGGAACTTATGGAACGGCAACAGGACAAAGTGTTGTAGACTACGCAATGCAGTTTAGAGGCAATCCTTATGTATGGGGTGGAGAAAGCCTTACGAATGGAGTTGACTGTTCTGGATTCACGATGCAGGTATATAAACATTTTGGATATTCATTGCCACACAGTTCAACAGCACAGAGATATGAAGGAACAGCAGTATCATGGAATGAGAAGCAGCCAGGAGATCTGATCTGCTATCAGGTAGTGAACGGTGTAGGACATGTAGCGATCTACATTGGAGATAACCAGATCATTCATGCAGGAAGTAAAGACACAGGAATCAGTGTGCGGAATGCCGATTACAGAGCTGTATGGGGTGTCAGAAGAATCGTTCAGTAGGACAAGCATTTTAATTTAATATGATACAAGAATAAAACAGCCGTATCAATCATGATACGGCTGTTTTTCTCGATTACTTATAAAACGGCATATTTCAGGATGAATAATAATGCAAGTACGTACATTAAAGGAGTGATCTTCTTTGCTTTACCACAAACTACATTCAAGATCACATAAGAGATGATCCCGATAGAGATTCCCTCAGAGATACTGTAGAATAATGGCATTGCAATAATGCAAAGATAAGCAGGTACGGCTTCGGTCATATTGTCATCTGTAAATTTGATATCAGAGATTGCTCCAAACATTAAGAATCCAACCATGATCAGCGCAGGGGCTGTCGCAAATGATGGGATTGCTGTAAAGAGCGGTGCAAATAATGTTGAGATCAGGAATAAGAATCCTGAAACAACAGCTGTTAAACCAGTACGTCCACCTGCAGCAACACCAGAAGAAGATTCAACGAATGTTGTAACAGTAGAAGTACCAAGAACCGCACCAGCTGTTGTAGCAACGGCGTCTGCCATTAATGCAGGTTTGATTCCAGGAAGTTTACCTTCCTCGTCAAGCATTCCGGCTTTTGTGCTGACACCGACTAAAGTTCCGAGTGTATCAAACAGATCGACAAATAAGAAAGATAATACAACGGCGATAAAATTAAAGATTCCGACTTTGCCCAAGTCATACTGGAAACATTTACCGAAAGTCTCTCCTAATTTTGAAAAATCTGTCATTGCAAATGTAGGGAACAGGCTGTAATAACCTGTTTTGAAATCAGGAACATAGATTCCTGTTATCTGGCAGAGCATTCCGATCACCCATGTAGCAAGGATTCCGATCAGGATAGATCCAGGTACTTTTTTAATATAAAGAATGACTGTGATCAATAATCCAATAACTGCAAGTAAAGAACAGATTCCAGCAGTATGGAAATCTTTTGTAAAGTTTGTGATAGATACCAATGTAGATTTATTTCCAATAACAAGTTTTGCGTTCTGAAGACCGATAAAGGCAATAAAGATACCGATTCCGACAGAAACTCCCTTCTTAAGATTCAAAGGGATCGCATCAAAGATCGCTTCACGAACATTGGTCAAAGATAATACGATGAAGATGATACCTTCAACGAATACAGCAAGTAAAGCAACCTGCCAGTGATAACCCATCACACCAACAACGGTATAGGCAAGATAAGCATTTAATCCCATACCAGCGGAAAGTACGAATGGAAGGTTCGCAGTAAGTCCCATGCATAAAGTTCCGATAAAGGAAGCGATACATGTAGCTAATAATACAGCAGTAGGGTCCATGCCAGCTGCAGAAAGCACACTTGGGTTTACCGCAAGGATGTAAGCCATTGTCATAAATGTAGTAATACCAGCAATGACTTCAGTTTTTACGGAGGTATGATTCTCCTTTAATTTAAATAAGTTTTCCAACATAGTTTTTTTCCGTATGTAAAAACATACGTTCCTCTCTTTCTTTATTGAAAATCTATAAAAAAGTAACAAACATCATTATATTATAGGCAAAAATGAAAAGCAAGGCGGGAAAATCTGACAAAAATAAAAGGAAACCATCTGGGGTGTGATGGTTTCCTTTTTGAAAAGAGAGGATTAAAAATATATATGAAAAAACTATACCTGTAGGATGTTTCCTGAAATTCTTTTATTGTCTTATCTTTTAGGTCTTTCCTTGAGGTATGGTTATAGTATAATCATTTCCATTTCGAGATTCAATATACAGAATATAAACAAATATAAACGATTTATAAATTGTCATTAAGAAATTCTTACGAATTGGTAAGAAAATCCAAAGTTGATATAGTTAAAAAAACTTCACAAAATGATTCCGATTTCACTGATTTTCTTATATAATAATAATAAAGTCTAAAGGAGGAATTATTTTTATGCCAAAAAGAACAGATATTAACAAAGTGTTGATCATTGGCTCTGGTCCGATCATCATCGGTCAGGCATGCGAATTCGACTATTCGGGGACACAGGCGTGTAAGGCGCTTCGTAAGCTTGGATATGAGATCGTATTGGTCAACTCCAATCCAGCAACGATCATGACAGATCCGGAGACAGCTGACGAAACTTACATCGAACCGCTGAACGCAGAACGTTTAGAGGAGATCATTGCAAAAGAACGACCAGATGCTTTACTTCCAAACTTAGGTGGGCAGTCCGGATTAAATTTATGCGAAGAGTTATATAAAAAGGGTATTTTAGATAAGTATAATGTCAAAGTAATTGGTGTACAGGTAGATAGTATTGAACGTGGAGAAGACCGTATCGAGTTCAAGAAGACAATGGATGAACTTGGAATCGAGATGGCTCGAAGCGAGGTTGCTTATAGCGTAGAAGATGGGTTGAGAATCGCTGATAAGCTTGGTTATCCAGTGGTACTTCGTCCAGCTTATACAATGGGTGGAGCCGGTGGAGGACTGGTATACAACAAAGAAGAATTAAAGACTGTTATGGCAAGAGGACTTCAGGCAAGTTTAGTTGGACAGGTACTTGTAGAAGAATCCATTCTTGGATGGGAAGAATTAGAGTTAGAAGTTGTCCGTGATGCAGAAGGAAATATGATCACAGTCTGCTTCATTGAGAATATCGATCCATTAGGAGTGCATACAGGAGACTCCTTCTGTTCCGCACCGATGCTCACGATCTCTGAAGAATGTCAGCAGAGATTACAGGAACAGGCATACAAGATCGTAGATTCTGTACAGGTTATCGGTGGAACAAACGTACAGTTTGCTCATGATCCAGTGACAGATCGTATTATTGTTATCGAGATCAATCCAAGAACATCAAGATCCTCAGCATTAGCATCCAAAGCGACAGGATTCCCGATCGCTTTAGTATCTGCAATGCTTGCAGCAGGTTTAACATTAAAAGATATTCCATGTGGAAAATACGGAACGTTAGATAAATATGTACCAGACGGTGACTATGTTGTTATCAAGTTTGCACGTTGGGCATTTGAGAAATTCAAAGGTGTCGAAGACAAACTTGGAACACAGATGCGTGCTGTTGGTGAAGTTATGAGTATCGGTAAGACATATAAAGAAGCATTCCAGAAAGCGATCCGAAGCTTAGAGACAGGACGCTACGGACTTGGACATGCGAACAACTTTGATACTTTAACAAAAGAAGAATTATTAAAGAAATTAGTGACACCATCAAGCGAACGTCATTTCATCATGTACGAAGCATTAAGAAAAGGTGCAACTGTCGATGAGATCTTTGAACTGACAAAAGTAAAAACATACTTTATCGAGCAGATGAAAGAGTTAGTTGAGGAAGAAGAAAAGCTTCTTGCATGCAAAGGAAACATGCCATCCGATGAAATGTTAACATTAGCGAAGAAAGATGGTTTCTCTGACAAATATTTAAGTCAGTTATTAGAGATTCCAGAAGAAGATATCAGAAATAAACGTATTTCAATCGGTGTCGAAGAAGCATGGGAAGGGGTTCATGTAAGCGGAACGCCAGATAGTGCATATTATTATTCAACATACAATGCAGAAGACAAGAACCCAGTATCCACAGATAAACAAAAGATCATGATCTTAGGTGGAGGTCCAAACCGTATCGGACAGGGTATCGAATTTGACTACTGCTGTGTACATGCATCTCAGGCACTGAAGAAAATGGGATTCGAGACGATCATCGTAAACTGCAACCCAGAGACAGTATCTACAGATTACGATACATCCGATAAATTATATTTCGAACCATTAACAGTGGAAGATGTATTAAGTATTTATAATAAAGAAAAACCATTAGGAGTGATCGCTCAGTTTGGTGGACAGACACCACTGAATATTGCTGCCGAACTTGAGAAAAATGGTGTGAAGATTCTTGGAACATCTCCATCTGTCATTGACCTTGCAGAAGACCGTGATCTGTTCCGTGAAATGATGGATAAATTAGAGATTCCAATGCCAGAATCAGGAATGGCAACAACGGTAGAAGAAGCATTAGAGATCGCAGGAAAGATCGGATATCCAGTGATGGTAAGACCTTCCTACGTTCTTGGTGGACGTGGAATGGAAGTTGTCTATGATGACGAAAGCATGGCAGGATATATGAAAGCAGCCGTTGGTGTAACACCAGACCGCCCAATCCTGATCGACCGTTTCTTAAATCATGCGATGGAATGTGAAGCAGATGCGATCAGTGACGGAACACACGCATTTGTACCAGCAGTGATGGAACATATCGAACTTGCAGGAGTTCATTCAGGAGACTCCGCTTGTATTCTTCCATCTGTTCATATTTCAGAAGAAAACCTGGAAACGATCAAAGAATACACAAGAAAGATCGCAGAAGAAATGCATGTCAAAGGACTAATGAATATGCAGTATGCGATCGAAGATGATAAAGTTTATGTATTAGAAGCAAACCCACGTGCATCTCGTACAGTACCTTTGGTATCCAAAGTATGTAACGTGAGAATGGTTCCACTGGCAACACAGATCATCACATCTGAATTAACAGGAAAACCATCACCAGTACCAGAATTAAAAGAACAGGCAATTCCATATTATGGAGTCAAAGAAGCAGCCTTCCCATTCAATATGTTCCAAGAAGTAGACCCAGTTCTAGGACCAGAAATGCGTTCTACAGGAGAAGTTCTTGGATTATCCAAATCCTATGGAGAAGCTTTCTACAAAGCACAGGAAGGTGTTGGAGCGAAACTTCCATTAGGAGGAACGGTACTGATTTCTGTAAACCGCAAGGATAAAGAAGAAGTTGTAGAAGTAGCAAAAGCATTTGCAGATGACGGATTCAAGATTCTTGCAACAGAAAACACATGTAAACTGATCAAAGAAGCTGGAATTGAAGCTGAGAAAGTCAATAAATTAAGCGAAGGAAGACCAAACATCCTTGATCTTATCACAAATGGTAATATCGATATTATTGTAAACTCTCCAGTTGGAAAAGACAGCGTGAACGATGACAGTTACCTAAGAAAAGGTGCGATCAAAGCGAAGATTCCATATTATACAACGATCGCAGCAGCCAAAGCAGCAGCTGAAGGAATCGCTTATGTAAAAGCACATCAGGATCAGAATGAAGAAGTGAATTCATTACAGGGATTACATGCACAGATTTCTAATAAGTTTTAATTTGTAAGTTGGCCAACTGTAGATTTCGAGTATATGATAAAAAATAAATAAGCAACCGAAAACGCAGCTGGATTGGAATTTTGCTCATTGTTTCGGTGCTTATTATTTTTATCATATACCTGAAGTCTAAAGTGTGGACAATTACAAGATTTATTCAGTTGACAATTGCTATGGAAGTGGATATAATGAAAAGGTATAGAGATTGTGACCGTTTTAAGTAATGGGCGATACTCTGTTTTATTAGACATTTAAATTGGATTGCGATTGTGAAGCCAAGCATGACCTGTATAGTATATGTTATTGCATAAATTATAGGGTCATTTTTTATTTTGGCATGAATTTGCTGAAACGGATGGATATAAGAAAAGGTGAGGCCAGTCTTGGAATATATCATTTGGAAAGGGAGATACATGAAAATTAAGAAAAAACTTATAATAATGTAGCTGTCGTAACAGATAAAACTGGAAACGAAATCATTGTTATGGGAAAAGGAATTACTTATGACAAGAAAGCAGGAGACTGTGTTGATGTAGAACAAGTTGAGAAACAATTTGTTCCATCAAATAAAGATTTTCAATGAAATTTCAGGAAATATTATTAGATATTCCATCAAAATATTTAGAAGTCAGTAATTGTATTATTGAACGAGCAAAGAAATATTTAGATGCAGAGATAGATGATAATATCTACATTTCATTGACAGATCATATCCATATGGCGGTAAAGCGCTATCTGGATGGAATGCAGGTTCCAAATCCATTATTATTGGATATCAAACGATTTTATAACAAGGAATATGAGATTGGATGTCAGGCATTGGAGATTATTAAAGATCAGCTGAAAGTAGAACTGCCAGAAGATGAAGCTGGTTTTATAGCATTTCATTTTGTGAATGCACAGCAAAATCTGGAATCTTCCAAAATGGTTGATATCATGAAGCTTGTAAAAGAGATTACGAATATTGTGAAATATCAGATGGGATTGGATTTTGATGAAGAATCGGTATATTATTATCGGTTTATCACACATTTAAAATTTTTTGCCCAGAGACTATTTTTAGAAAATAAGCAGTACACAGATGAAGATAATCCATTATATCATATTGTAAAAGAACAATATAAGAAGGCATTTAATTGTACTCAGTCAGTTGTAAAAATTTGTATATAATAAATACAATTATAAGATATCCAAAGAAGAACAGTTATATTTAACAGTACATATTGAAAATATCATAACAAAAAGTAAAAAATAATTGGATTGTAACGATGAATAAATTCAAATCGGCGAAACCAAGAGTCTTTATGGACCCTTGGTTTCTTATTTTTTTAAGGAGAAATAATATGAGCGATAATAAAACTTTAGGAAAAAAGATTATAGAGGCAGCAGGAGGTGCCAAAAATATCAAGTCAATTACAAACTGTGCAACGAGATTAAGAATGTATATTAAAGATGTATCAAAATATGATGAAGAGTCAATTAAAAAAATTGATGGGGTTATGGGAACATCAATTGTTGGAGACCAGTATCAGGTTATCGTAGGACCGAAAGCGATTCATTTATGTAAAGCAATACAGGATGAATATGGAATTGCAGGTGCAGGAAAGAAACAGGAAAAAGCCAAAGGAAATATTGTAAACAGATTTTTAGAAACAGTTTCTGGATGTATCGCACCATTAGTTCCAGCATTAGCAGCGTCAGGTCTGATTAAGGTATTATTAACAATTTGTTCTATGCTGAATCTGCTTCCGGAACAGAGTCAGACATATGCATTATTAAGTACAGCATCAGATGCAGTCTTTTATTTCATGCCAGTGATTCTTGCATACACATCTGCTAAACGTTTTCAATGTAATGAAGTATTGGCAATCGTAATTGCGGGAGTGTTATTACATCCTAATTTTGTAAGTATGGTAACACAGACACAGGAACAACATATGGCAATTCATTTCTTAGGACTGCCAGTAACACAGACAAGTTATAATGGAACTGTTGTACCGATTATCCTGACAGTATGGGTGATGTCATATATTGAGAAATTTATTGACAAAATATTGCCAGAAGTTGTGGTACATTTATTCAGACCATTATTAATTGTTTTATTTATGACACCGATTGCATTGATCGTAACAGGACCTGCAGGAGCAATTTTTGGACAGGGATTAGCCGTTGTATTACAGACAATTTTTGCAAAAGCAGGATGGGTTGCACTTGCATTAACTTTACTTGTAACAAGTTTCTTATGTATGACAGGTATGCATCTTGCCTTAATTCCAGTAGCAATGACATCCATTGCAGAAGTTGGATATGATGAATTTGTATTAGTTGTATTTTTATGCTTTACATTATCTCAGGGAGCAGCAGCATTAGCAGTTTTATTAAAAACAAAGAATTCAAAATTACGTCAGCTAGCAATTCCAGCAGCAATTTCAGGATTATTTGGTGGCACATCAGAACCAGCATTATATGGAATTAGTGTTAAAATGAAAAAACCATTATATGCTACAATTATTGGATCAACAGTTGCAGGAATTTATGCGGGTATTGTACATTTAAAAGTTTTCGCATTTGGTTTGTTTTCAGTTGTAGGAATTCCAGGATACTATAGTGCAAAATATTCAAGCAACTTACAGCATGCAATCATTACAGCAGCACTTACGATAGGTATTACAATGATCGCTGTATGGATCTTAGGATTTGATGACAGTGTTTATGATGATTATGATGAAGAATCTGCGGAAGATGTGGATATTGCACCAATCGTATTAAATGGAAATATCGATGATTCAGAAGTTGTCAGCGTAACATCAGGAAAGATTATAAAACAGGAAGATATCAAAGATGAAGTATTTTCAACAGGAGTCATTGGAAAAACAGTAGGAATTGTATCCAATGATGGAGTTTGCTATTCTCCAGTTGACGGTGAAGTTGCATCTATATTTCAGACAAAACATGCAATGGCATTTAAAAGTAAAGAAGGAACAGAGGTTTTAATGCATGTTGGGATTGATTCAGTGAATTTGGAAGGAGAAGGATTTAAAGTCTTTGTAGAAGAAGGAGATACTGTAAAAAAAGGACAGAAAGTATTAACATATGATAAGACAGTATTTGAGAAAAATAACATCGATGAAACAACGATTATGGCAATTTCAAATACACAAGATTATGAAGATATACAAATGTTAGCGAAAGGAGAAGAAATCATAGCAGGAGATCCGATTTTCGCAACATTGGCAAAGGAGGATTAGATGCGCAAGTATAAAGAAGAATTGGTGGCGAGATTGCAGAATGATTCTAAATCTGTGCTGGAAGATGGTGTAGAATTCATCGTAAAACCTATTCCAGAAATTGAAAAGACATCTGGAATGGATCCAAGAATGTTGAAAGCAGCAAAAGAAAAAATCAAAAAATTGTCAACAGAATTTTCGATTGATGCATTTCAGTTATATGGGGAACGTTACAGACCTGATAAGAAGAACTATGATCTGACAGAAAATACGATTAATACAAAGCAGAAATTAATTCAAGTGAATGAACATTATATCAATACATTCTTTTATTATCCTGATAATAAAGAAGATATGCCGATTGTTCTATACATTCATGGGGGAGCATTTATGACAGGTGATCATACACAGTTTGAGAATCAATGCCGATTTATAGCGGAGAAAGCTCAGGCATGTGTTGTTTTTCCAGAATATCGATTAGCACCAGAAAATCCATTTCCAGCAGGAATTGAGGATGCATCTGAAATTTTAAATTGGATTTATGATCATGCAGATGAATTGAATGGAAATAAAAATAAAATA
>ENA-OQET01000888-OQET01000888.1-human-gut-metagenome-genome-assembly--contig:-NODE-888-length-14714-cov-3.115377_pt1 | contig 14714 bp, 20 predicted proteins | sample MGYA00242800_ERZ504645 | MGnify/ENA primary metagenome ERZ504645 (study PRJEB26092, sample SAMD00036308) | human gut metagenome | host: Homo sapiens | study: EMG produced TPA metagenomics assembly of... | reverse complement strand
GTGAATTCTTCTTTTAATTCAGTATAGATTTCATCCGGAATGTTTTTCGGATCTTTTGCAAGAGCGCGGCCAAAAGAAATAAGTAATTCTTCCTTCTTTGTAAATTGAAAATTGTCGAAATCAATACCATTATCTTTCAGAAGCTTTCTAAAATAAGTACTGCATACCAGGCAGTCATTTTCTTCGGAAATTGCATATTCAAAGAAGTCACCAGCTCTTTTTCCAATCAGTCTCTGCAGTTCCCGGTCGAGGGAGTAGGAGCTGTCTTCAATGGCTTTAAAGGCTTCTGCATTATGGAGAAGAGTAAGCTTTCATTAGTGAGCCTGTATCCTTGTGCAAGATGGTTACTGATTACTTCTTTCTCATTTTTCGCCTGCTGTTTCCGGGTCAATTTTTGAAATATAAGACATGATTATTCTCCTTTCACTGGCGCAGGAGCATTCCATACCAGCTTTTTCTCAAAATAGTTTTGTACCCATGTAAGTACGGTACAGATCATAAGGTAAATAACAGCAGCCTCGCAGTACAGGGCGAAGGGCTCGTAGGTTCTGGCGGCAATCTGCTGTGCGGTGGTGAACAGCTCCACAACTGTGATACTGGAGGCAAGGGAAGTGTCCTTGGTAAGTCCGATCAGTGAGTTAAACAGTGGTGGAAAAGCGATTCGGAATGCCTGGGGCATTACAATCCTGGTCATGGTCTGGCGGTAACTCAGACCCACCATATAAGCAGCTTCTGTCTGTCCTTCTGGTACCGCCTGGATCGCAGATCGGAAAATCTCAGCGTTGTAAGCGCCAAGGTTCAGGGCAAAGGCGATCACAGCGGATGGAAAAGCGTCCAGAATAATTCCTACAGACGGCAGGCCAAAGAAGATGATGAACAGCTGTACAATAAGTGGGGTTCCGCGGAAGACCCATATGTAAAATCTTGCGAACTGCTTCAGTCCTTTTACATTGGCAATCTGTACCAGGGCCAGAAAAAGGGCGATGATGCAGCCAAAAACAAAGGATAATAAGGTAAGAGGGATTGTAACTTTTATTCCGGGTATGAGGATTCTGGTGAAAGAAGATACCAGAATCCCTGCTAAACGTTCACTCATAATTGTTCCTTTTACTTTCAATTGTTGGATGATTGTCTGTTGTTCTAGACAACAGCTGTGGAAAAGTAATTAGTTTTCATCAGTGCTTTCTGTTGTTGCATCCTTAGAAGCGGTGTCTGTATTTGCTGCATTTTCATCCTGTGGCTGTGTGAAGTCTGTGCCGAAGTAATCCTCAGAAAGCTTGCTTAAAGTTCCGTCTTCTTTCAGTTCGTCAATAGCGTTCTGAACTGCATCATATAAAGCTGTTTCCCCTTTCTTGATCGGGACAGCGTAGGTATCCACAACGTCCGGGATTACGAAAGCAACTTTCAGATTTGCATCCGGGTGCTGCTGAAGGTATTCATTGAATACAACAGAGTTAAAGGTTGTGAAGTCGGCACGTCCGGATTCAATCAGGGAAACCGCTTCGTCAGCTGTGCTGATCTGTACAAGAGATGCACCGGCGTCTTCCAGAATATCAAGGTAAGCGGTTGTAGCAGTGTTTGCTACTTTTTTTGCCATCCAGGGAAGCCATATCTACGATATCATCATTGTCCTTGGCTACTACGATCTGCTGTGTGATGTAGAAATATGGTCCTGCGAAATCGTATTTCTCTTCACGCTCAGGTGTGATACTTACTGCATTGATAACTGTATCAAGACGTCCACTGTCGATTCCTGCAAGAAGGGAATCCCAGTCAGATTCTGTGAAATCTGCTTCCACACCAAGCTTGTCTGCAATTGCCTTTGCTACCTCCACGTCAAATCCGGTAAGCTCTCCGTTGTCGTCATGATAGGTGTATGGAGGATAGGTTCCTTCCACACCGACTTTCAGTTTTCCTGATTCCTGAATCTGTGCAAGCTCGTCATCAGCTGCGTAGGCCATGCTGCATGTTGCCAGAACTCCTGTTAATACTGCTGCAATTCCTAAAGTCAAGATGCTTTTTCTCATAATTGTATCCTCCTCTTATTTTGTTTCCTATTTAGTAACTAGGATTAATATGGATTGAATGATAGCATAGAAATCTGGCCTTGTCTAATATGGAATAAAGATAGCTGGCTATAGGAAATGACTATAACATGCTTAAATTGAAAGTACACAGCTTGACTTAATAGGAAGATATGGTAAAGTGGAAGAAAGAAATCTGGTGGGAGTGAGGCTTGATAATTCTCTTTGGGGCAAGGGCGCGTGGAGATTTCAAAAGGACGAGTGACATTGATCTTGCAGTCAGTGGAGGGGAATTTTTGCAGATTTGCACTGAATGTAGATGAGGAAACATAAAAACAGAACGAAAGCAGATGTAAAAAGACTGAAGCTTTCGCCAGAGAGGGAATAGCTATGTTAGATCTGAAGCAACTGAAATATTTTATAGTGTGTGCTGAAACTGGCTCTATCAGCGAGGCTGCCAAGCTGCTTTATACAACCCAGCCCAGTGTGAGCAAGGCAATCAAAGCGCTGGAGGAGGAAATGGGAATTGTATTGTTTGAGCGTATGCCAAGGGGAATTGCGCTTACGGCGAAAGGCCGGGAGGCATACCGATATGCGTGCAGGATCATAAATGATTCCCGGATACTGGAAGAGATGAGCCATGGGAATATGGCAAAATATCTACGGATTTCATTGAATCCCAGTTCCTGGTTTGCGAATCAGTTTGTGGAGTTTTATAAGGAAAATTATGACAAGGATTATCATTTTGAAATCTATACAGCCGGTGTACGCACGGTCATGGAACGTGTTCGGGATTACCTTTCAGATATTGGCTTTGTATACGTGATGGAACAGCAAAAAAAGGAATTCCAGTATGAGCTGGCGAAAAACAAGCTGGTTTTTACCGTTATGCAGGAAAGTACGGCGACATTTTATCCGGGAAAGTTGAATATATTGGATCAGGAAGCAGCTGACAGAGAGAATGCACAGACCGTAAATATGGAAGCGATGAAGAACTTCCGATTTATCCAGAACTTCCGTGATGAGTTTCTGGAATTGGGAGAGAAAGAAAAACGTAGTGTGTTCAGCTGGGAAAATCTGAATGTTTCCGTTATTACAAACAGCGACTAACATTATGGAAAAGATGTGAAAGAGACCGGACTTTGCAATATCAGCGGCAGTTATCTTTCCAATGATAAAAAGGCAGCAAACAAAGGCATTCCGCTGGAATTCAAAAACAATAAGGTGGTTTTCGGATACATCAGAAGAAAGAATGACGAGACGGATGAGCTGATGGAGGAATTGCTGGGATTTTTAAGGGAAAAATTGAAGCTGGAGAATGGCAGCTGAATATGAGAGGGATAAAAAAAACGAAGCAGAATCGGCTAAAGGAACGTGTGCCGGTCTGCATAAATAGAGAAAAGGTATTCCTGAAAATTAAAAATATATTCCAAATAAGAATAGCTTATAACCCCCTGGGCGGGTTGTAGGCTGTTTTTTATTTTGCTAAACTACACCAAGGGATGAAAGAATGAGTAAAAACCTACTTGTACAGTATGGAATGGAGACAATTAAATGAAAAAATATGCAATCAAACGTATCCTTCAGCTGATTCCCATTCTGTTTGCAATTACTTTTCTTTCTTATGGAATGATGCGTATTGCAGGAAGTGATGTTGTAACGCGGAAAATGGAGAATACAGGAGGGGTAGTGTCAGAAGCTGCACTGGATGCGGCAAGAGAAGAGCTGGGGCTGGATAAGCCATTTTTAACCCAGTATTTTGTATGGCTTGGAAAACTGCTGCGTGGAGATATGGGAAACAGCTATGTATCAGGAGTTTCGGTCTTTGATACTTTTATATCAAAACTGCCGGCAACCCTGCTTCTTACGGCTACTTCCATTCTGCTTACTATTATTATTTCGATTCCTTTGGGAATTTTGTCTGCGGTGAAGCAGAATACAATTGCTGATTACTTGATTCGTTTCTGCAGTTTTATAGGAAACAGTCTTCCTAATTTCTTTGTATCACTTTTGCTTATGTATTTTCTTGCAATCCGGGTCAGGATTTTCCCTGTTATTGCCAAGGATGTGAGTCTGAAAAGTGTTGCAATGCCGGCCATAACCCTGGCCATTGCCATGTCTGCGAAATATCTGCGGCAGGTAAGGGCTACTGTGTTAGATGAGCTGAGTAAGGATTATGTAGCAGGCGCCCGTGCCCGTGGGGTGAAGTTTTCTGTTACCTTATGGAAAAGTATTATGAAAGCATCCCTGGTTACGGTCATTACCCTGTTAATGCTGTCAGTGGGAAACCTCCTTGGCGGTACGGCAATTGTGGAGTCCATCTTCATGTGGGACGGTGTTGGAAAAATGGCAGTAGATGCTATTTCCATGCGCGATTATCCCATTATTCAGGCGTATGTTATGTGGATGGCGATCATTTATGTGCTGGTGAATCTGCTCACAGACCTGTCTTACCGGTTCCTTGATCCGAGAATCCGTCTGGGAGGTGCGAAGCAGTGAGTGTAAAAAAAATGGACGAAGTGCCAGAAAAGAAAACGGAAAGTAAAATACTGGCAAAGATGGGTAAGAAAGAACAAGGTAGATGTCAAAAAGAAAGTGTAGTGCTGAAAAATGGGCAAAGCACAGATAATGGAAAGCACGTAACCGTGCGTGTGCAGAGGATTAGAAAGATCCATATAAAACAAAAGCTGATAATTTTCAGCGTTCTGGCTGTCTGTCTTGTAGTCCTGGCAGTTTTTTCAGACCATCTCTGTCCTTATGACCCTTACGCCCAGGAGGCTTTCCAGCGCCCTTCAGGCACCCAGTCTTCAGCATCCAATGGGGACAGATACTTATGGCAGGGATATTGCTGTCCCGGGTGATCAGCGGAGCAAGAGCCAGTATTTTTTCCACTTTTATACTGGTGGCTGTGATTTCCATTTTTGGTACGATTGTGGGATTATGCTGTGGCTATTATGGCGGAATTCTGGATTCTGTTATGATGAGAATTTCTGATGTCTGTCTGGCATTTCCAGGGCTGGTGTTTGCAATGGCGATCGCGGCCATTCTTGGGGAGGTATCCAAAATGCTATTATTGCGCTGGCAGTGGTCAGCTGGCCAAAGTATTCACGTATAGCCAGAAGTCAGACACTGGCTTTGAAAGAGGAACCTTACATCCATGCGGCGATATTGGCTGGGGACAGCTCTGCTCAGATCCTTGTTAGACATGTTCTTCCCAATATGATCGGACCGGTTCTGGTAACAGCTATGCTGGATATTGGAACCATGATGATGGAGCTTGCAGGACTTTCCTTTCTGGGTCTTGGAGCGCAGATTCCAATGGCTGAGTGGGGAAGCATGATGAGCGGTGGACGAAGTATGATCCAGACATATCCATGGATGGTTCTGTCGCCGGGAATTGCGATTTTTATATCGGTGGTTATTTTTAATCTGCTGGGAGATACCGTCCGGGATTACCTGGATCCGAAGAATAGCCGGATCAAGTGATGCGAGACAGTCAGAGGCTGAAATACGCGGCTTCCAAAACACAATTTTGGACTCTTTTGTGCTGTCAAAGCGGAAATGAAATATGTAAGCTTTGGAAAAAAGCATGTTAAATATAAGAGTATGAATAAACACGAGGAGGAATGTAAATGAAAACAAAGAAGATTCTTGGAATTGCACTGGCTGTCTGTATGACAATGGGATTAACTACAGTGCCCGCAATGGCGGAAGATAAGAAAACATTTGTATTTGGTGATACCACCTTTAATGCGGAGAATGAAGAAGCGGATATCAATCCACAGAACACCTACGCCGGCTGGGCCTGCATCCGCTATGGTGTCGGCGAAACCCTGTTCCGCTATTCTGATACCATGGAAATTGAACCATGGATTGCCAAAGAATATGAAAATGTAGATGAGCTGACCTGGAAAATTACTTTGAACGATGGTGTTGTATTTTCCAATGGGCGTGTCTGTGATGGACAGGCGGTAAAGGAAAGCCTGGAGTCTCTGGTTGAAAATCATGAAAGAGCAGCGGGGGACCTTTGCATTGACAGTATTGAGGCAGATGGAAATGTGGTTACCATTAAGACCACAGAGCCGAAACCGGCATTGATTAACTATTTAAGTGATCCCTATGGCTGTATCATTGATGTACAGGCCGGAATTACAGACAATGGAATTGTAATCGGCACGGGTCCTTATGTGGCTACAGATCTGGTAACGGACGATCATCTTACACTTGTAAAAATGAAAACTACTGGAATGGGGATGTAAATGTGGATGAAATCACGGTTCGAACCATTTCCGATGGAGATACACTGGCATTTGCACTTCAGGCAGGTGAAATCAATGCTGCCTATGGTATGGCATATGCAAGCTATCCTTTATTTGAGAATGATGATTTTACGTTCTCCAGTGCTGCAACAAGCCGCGCATTCTATGCATGGATGAATTTTGAAAGTACGGTAACTTCTGATCCGGCAGTCCGCAAGGCAATTGCCATGGGAATTGACAAAGAGAGCTTCGTATCCGTACTTCTGAATGGATACGGATATCCGGCAGTTGGTGCATTCCCGGATACTTTTTCATTTGGCGGACAGAATCTGACTACAGAGAGCTATGATCCGGATGGAGCCAAAAAGGTTCTGGAGGATGCAGGCTGGATTGATTCCGATGGTGACGGAATCCGTGAAAAGGATGGCGAGAAGCTTGTAATCCGCTGGCTTACCTATCCAAGCCGTCAGGAGCTTCCGCTGCTGGCAGAATCAGCCCAGGCAACTCTGAAAGAGATTGGTATGGATGTTCAGGTTAACTGCACATCTGACAGCAATACCATCCGCAAAGATCCTGCGCAGTGGGACGTATACGCAAGTGCCATGGTAACAGCCCCAACAGGAGATCCGGAGTATTTCTTCACAACCTGTGCTCTGGATAACTCTGTTTCCAATAATGGACATTATCACAGTGATAAGCTGGAAGAGCTTGCAAAAGAGATGGGAAAAGAATTTGATGTGGAAAAACGTTCCGAACTGGGAATTCAGATGCAGCAGACCGTTCTGGACGACAACGCTTATGTGTTCTGTTCTCATCTTAAAATGAGCATGATCATGCAGTCAAATGTAACCGGTCTTGTGTCCCATCCTTGTGATTACTATGAGTTGACAGCAGATCTGGATATTAACTAAGGAAAAAATACGCTTTGTGAGTTTGACCTGCCTATGGTGTAAATGAGAGCCAGCTGCCATGTATGGATAATACAGGCAGCTGGCAGAAATATTTTTTGGATATCAAGGAGGAGTTTGCACGACAATGGAGAATAAAATACTGACCTATGATTCGGTGGAGATATCCTTTGACGGGGAAGCGGTAGTCCATGATGTAAGCTTCTCACTCACACCGGGCGAAATCCTGGGGCTTGTAGGAGAATCCGGAAGTGGTAAAAGTACACTGATCAAAGCTGCTATGGGACTTCTTGGTTCAGGAGGCCTGGTAACCAGAGGCGACATCTGTTATATGGGACAGAATATTCTGGATATTTCAGAGAAGGAAAAAAGAAAAATCCGGGGATCAGGAATCGGCATGATTTTTCAGGATGCAGGAGCCTCTCTTTGCCCTATCCGTACGATTGGTGACCAGATTTATGAGAGTATGCGCGCCCATAAGAAAGTGAGCAGAAATGAAGCAAAGGATCGTGCCATGGAATTGTTTGAAAAGCTGAATTTTAAAGACAGCCAGCGCGTGTGGGACAGCTATCCCTTTGAATTATCCGGTGGAATGAATCAGAGAGCAGGGATTGCCATTTCCATGCTGATGAATCCACCGATTCTTTTGGCAGACGAACCTACAAGTGCACTGGATGTATCGGTTCAGCGTCAGGTAGTAAGAGAAATGTTAAAGCTCAGGGAATTGTTTGGAACAGCAATTATAATTGTAACCCACGATATTGGTGTAGTTCGGGCAATGGCGGATACCGTTCTGGTTCTGAAGAATGGAAAAATGGTGGAATATGGAGAGGCAAAAAAGGTGTTGAACCATCCACAGGATCCCTATACGAAGAAGCTGCTGGCAGCAGTTCCAAGGCTTAAGAGAAAGGAAAGATCATGAACACACTTTTGGAAGCTGAACACTTAACGAAGGTATTTGCGCAGAGGGGAAAAGAGCCTTTTAAAGCTGTGGATGACGTAAGCTTTTCTTTGCAGGCAGGAGAAACACTTGGAATCGTTGGCGAATCCGGCTCCGGAAAAAGTACACTGGCGAAGATGATCACAAGGCTGACGGATATTACAGATGGTACTTTGAAATTCCAGGGAAAAGACATTACGAAATTGAAACAGAGCCAGTTGAGGGACGTATATGGAAATATCCAGATGGTTTTTCAGAATCCGGCAGGTTCCTTTGACCCGAGAAGAACTTTGGGAGACGGAATCGGAGAGAGCCTTCGAAATCGCGGCATGAAGAAGGCCGATATCGCAATAAGGGTGAAAGAACTGCTGGAACAGTGCGGACTTGAAGAAGAACTGGCTAAAAGATATCCACATGAGGTCAGTGGAGGACAGTGCCAGAGAGCTGCAATTGCAAGGGCACTGGCAGTGGAACCGAAGGTGCTGATCTGCGATGAAGCTACCAGCTCACTGGATGTGACCATTCAGAAGCAGATCATGGAGCTTCTGGAAGAGCTGAAGGATACACATGGCTTATCCTTTATATTTATCTGCCATAATCTTGCACTTGTACAGAGCTTCTGCGATAAGGTGCTGGTTCTGTATGACGGAAAAGTGGTGGAGAGCGGGAAGCCGGATGATATTATCAATGAGCCGAAAGAGGCGTATACAAAGAAGCTGGTGGATGCAGTATTTGAGTAAAATAAGCACAGAAGAAAGCCCTGCCGGGCAGGATTGCACTGCGATGAAAGGGGAGTTGCCGTTCGAGGCAACCCGCCGCAGTCGGAGAATCCTGCAAGCAGGATTTTTTTCTTGAAATTTCCTTGTAAGATATTCCATAAAAGCAGAAAAATATGCAAAATGGGAATAGGTAAATATCCCCCTGGGGAGCTTGTGATACCTGTTGATTCTGGTACAATAGGTTTCAGCAGCAAGGCAGAAAACGCCTGAAATGCGAATTTTTATACATAGTTACATGTAACACCTCCACTCATTATTACATGTAAATACAGACCTTCTATAGAAAGACAGTTATAGGACAAAAGCTTATAACTGCCTTTCTTATCTGGAGCGTATTTGAAAAAAATTCCGCAGTCTGCACGCCCCACTTTGCGGTATATTTCACCCGAATCCGGGAAAAATCTCCACAAATTGTGATGTACATCTTGCAGAAAGCCTTTTTCAGACACGCGCTGAGAAGAAATGAGGGATGGGAGAAAAAAGAATCAGAAATCTTCAGAAAATAATATTTCTGCTGATAATAAAAACAAGAGGGAGAACTGCTATGAAAATCAAGAAAGTAATCAGTTTATTATGTACAGCGGCTATGCTGCTGGCTGTACCAGCCGGGAATGTTTATGCGGGTGCGGAGGATGCAGTCTGTGGTAGTTACAATGCCAACCACATCAGAACCGGAATCCGGTTTTGATCCGGCTTACGGATGGGGAGCCGGAGAGCATGTTCATGAGCCGTTGATCCAGAGTACCCTGGTTCGTACCACCAAGGACCTTGGAATTGAAAATGACCTTGCCACAGAGTATTCCTGCAGTGACGATGGTCTTACCTGGACTGTAAAAAATTCGTGATGATGTGAAGTTTACAGATGGAGAGCCATTGACCGCCTCTGATGTTGCTTTTACCTTTTAATACCTGTCGTGATGAAAAGCTCTGTAAACGATTTTACCATGTTGAAGGAAGCGGTTGCAGTGGACGATACGACGGTAGAGTTTCATATGAATGAGCCATATTCCATTTGGCCATACACCATGGCAATTGTAGGAATCGTACCAGAGCATGCCTATGATGAAAATTATGGACAGAATCCAATTGGTTCCGGACGTTATATTATGAAGCAGTGGGACAAAGGACAGCAGGTTATTTTTGAAGCAAACCCGGATTACTACGGAGAAGAACCAAAGATCAAAAAACTGACGGTGCTGTTTATGGAAGAAGATGCAGCCATGGCAGCGGCAATGTCCGGACAGGTAGATGTAGCTCACACAGCAGCCTCTTACAGTGACCAGGAAATTGACGGGTATGAACTCCTGAGTGTGGCAACTGTGGATAACCGTGGCTTTAATCTTCCTTGTACAGAACCAGAAGAAAAAGACGGTATCACATATGGAAACAGTCTGACTTCCGATGTGAAGGTGCGACGTGCAATTAATCTTGCTATTGACCGCGAGGAGATGATTGAAAATGTACTCAATGGTTATGGAACAGTAGCCTATAGTGTTTGCGACAAAATGCCATGGTACAACGAGGAGGCTGTTACAGAGTATGACCTTGATGCAGCGAAGGCTCTGAACAGAAGGCGGTGCAGCTGATGAGGCTGGTATTGAAGCAAAATCTATCATTACAAAATTTGCAGGCAAGGTTGTTACGACCAAGGAGCAGCTGGTTGATTTCCTTTCCTACTACGAGCCTGGTGAGGATGTAGAGCTTACCATTGAGGTTCTGGATGGAAAAGGTTACAAAGAAGAGACGGTAACTGTAACTCTTGGTGAGAACACAAATACACAGAGTACGGATTCCAAGGACACCGGTGACGGTCAGGGAAGCAGCCAGGATGATAATCTTCTGGAAGACTGGGAGAACAACGAAGGCGGCTCAGGTCTCCAGTACGGCGAGGGCTGGAATTAAACACTTGGGCGAATACGCTCTAGTAAGGCATACAGATTGCCGGAATGCTTTTTAGACACGCTCTAAGGCAGGAGAACCGGGATTGATTCAGCCACGGAAATGTAAATAATAGAATGAGAGAGGTTCATCTGTAAAAAAGGTGAACCTCTTTTTTCGGGCAAAATTTCCCACAAAGCGAGGCATGCCGGTTGCGAAACAGATTTTTCAAATATACTCTGCTTTGAAATAGTTAGAAAACACATAGAAAACTGAATAATAGATTGCGTAACCTACCTTAAAAAGGTATAATTATTTTATTGTCTGCAGACTGCGGCATAATATTTTTTTAGAGTTATACGAAAAAGGAAAAGAGTCAGTAAAATGAACAACGAAAGATTTCTGGTTTTCGATATAGATGATACCTTATATAGCCAGATGGAGCCGTTGCTTACAGCCTGTGAGTTCAGTCTGGGCAGGAAGCTTCCGGATCCGGAGCTGTTTTACCGGATCTTCGGGAAAAGAAGCGCTGAAATGTTTCTGTTCAGCGAGAGTGGACAGGTTTCCATTCATGAATCCCGGATTTACAGAATTGAAAATACTATGAAAGACCTTGGAATTCCCTTTACCAGAGAGCAGGCAGAGCTCTTCCAGAAGAGATATAAAGAGAATCAGTCCCATCTTCATGTTTCAGGGGTAATGACACAACTGCTGGACGAATGCGAAGCTGCCGGAGTGAAAATGGGCGTGATCACCAACGGACCTTTTTCCCATCAGGTTCAGAAGTTTCACACACTGGGACTTGATAAATGGTTTACAGAGGATCAGCTGATCGTGTCTGCAGGTGTGGGCGTGGTCAAGCCGGATGTGAAGATATTCCGCATGGCAGAAGAAAAATGGGGAATGAAGCCGGAGAATACTTTTATGATCGGGGATTCTCTGGAGAATGACATTGCAGGTGCAAAAATGCCGGATGGAAGACCATCTGGATGAACCATCACCGTTATACGGTTCCGGAAGGTATGGAAAAACCAGATTATATTGCATATACAGAGGAAGAGTTGAGAAAGCTTATTGTCCAAATATGCTTTACAACGAAGAAGGATGGATAAAGTATGGTATCAGATTACAAAATCACCATGGAGCAGGCAGAATACGAGATGGTCTGTTACCGTAGGGTTTTTAACTTTGTAAGGCTTCTTGACCAGGAAAACTGGAGAAATTGAATGCAGAAGGTCTGTTGGCAGCAGAGGGCGGACAGACAAAAAAAGCAGATTTGTGCATAGGACATTTTTGCCAGGGCTGTGTGGCAATGGAAGCCTTTTTACGGAAGGCAGAGCTGTGCAAGCTGGAATTTATTGGAGATGACATTTATCAGATCATGGCTAAATATCTGGAAATTGACGGTAATCCTTATGTAATGGAGCTTTTGAAGAAAATGGATAAAAGCAGCCTGATCGACCGGAAAGATCATGAGCGCCTGATCAGCAGCCTTACCGGATATAACGAGAGACTGTATCAGGATGTTCTTACGAAGGCATACAACAGACGTTATTATGAAGAAGAATTGAAGTCCCAGATGGGACCGGCTGGAATTGCCATGATCGATCTGGACGATTTTAAGCTTTATAACGACACATATGGACATAATGCCGGGGATATGGCACTGACTGTTGTTGCAGAAACCATATGCAAGCATATCCGTAAGGATGATATTCTGATCCGCTATGGCGGGGATGAGTTTCTTCTGGTGCTTCCCGGAGTAACAGAAGTGAAATTTGCCGGAAGACTGCAGGAAATCCATGATAAGATCCATCTGGCTACTGTGCCGGGATATGCCGGGATTCAGCTTTCTGTGAGTATTGGAGGAACAATTGCCGGGGTCGATGAAACGCTGGGAAGTGTGGTAGGAAGAGCTGACCGCTTTATGTACCAGGCGAAAACCCGTAAGAATCTGGTGGTAACCGAGTCTAATGAGATAAAAGATGGAAATGCAGATGGCGCAGAGGTTAATCGTGATGAGCTGAAACAGCAGATTCTGATCGTGGATGATGCTGAGCTGAACCGTGATATTCTTGCGGAGATTCTGCACCATGATTTTAAGACTATGGAAGTAAGCAGTGGGGAGGAATGTCTCTCCGTGCTTCGGGAGTATGGTGCAGGAATCTCACTGGTGTTGCTTGATATTGTAATGCCTGGCATGGACGGCTTTGCAGTTCTTGAGGCGATGAACCGGAACCATTGGATTGAGGACATTCCGGTCATCATGATCTCCAGTGAGGAGACAGAATCATATATACGCCGGGCGTATGAAATGGGAGTTTCAGACTATATCAGCCGCCCGTTTGATGCCAAGGTTGTTTACCGGCGTGTATATAATACTATTAAATTATACGCAAAACAGAGGCGCCTAATCACACTTGTAACGGATCAAATTCGAGAAAAAGAAAAAAATAGTCAAATTTTGATAGATATTCTCAGCCATATCGTAGAATTTCGTAATGGAGAGAGCGGTCAGCACGTTCAGCACATAAAGATGTTGACCGGATTTCTGCTGGACAGACTGATGCAGAAAACAGACAAATATGATCTGAAATGGTCTGACCAGTACATGATCACAATAGCATCTGCCCTTCACGATATTGGTAAAGTGGGAATCGACGAGAAGATTTTGAATAAACCAGGCAGACTGACAAATGAAGAGTTTGAGGAAATGAAGAAGCATACCCTGATCGGTGCTTCCATGCTGAAGAGCCTGGGTGTTTATCAGAATGAAGAGCTTGTGAAGGTGGCTTACCAGATCTGCAGATGGCACCACGAGCGCTATGACGGCAAGGGCTATCCGGATGGTCTGAAGGGGGAAGAAATTCCGATTGCAGCCCAGGTGGTTTCTGTTGCGGATGTATATGATGCACTGACAAGCGAGCGTGTTTATAAGAAAGCATTTTCCCATGAGAAGGCTATGGAGATGATCCTGGCTGGTGAGTGCGGAACCTTCAATCCGCTGATTCTGGAGTGTTTGCAGGATATTCAGGGCAATATCCAGGTGGAAATGAAGAGAGCAGCAGAGCAGCCTATGCTTGTGCAGAATTCTTATGTGGGGAAGATGATTGAGACGGTGCAGTAGGCATGGATTATTATAATGTAATATATTGCGGTATTGTTCGGCGAAGTGTTTTTGGGAAAGATCGTGAACAGCAGCATTTGCAGGTCGGGGGACTTGCGGGAGTGGGGGTAAGTTTTACTTTATGAAAAAGAAAATTCTTACACTGGCGGCAGTGGTAACACTGCCGTTTATTCTTCTTGTGATGTATCTTCTTGCCTCGATGGCAAGCTACAGCAATACTTACGATGAGATCGTAAGCAACATGACTGTAGCGAACAATTACAATCTGAATTTCAAAGAAGAGATGGACGAGAGCCTGTATAAGCTGGTTGTTGGCTACGTCACTCTGGATACCATCGAAACAGACAAAAGTCTTAAGAATCCATATACTTTAATAGATGAATTACGCAGCGAGTTTACCAGACTGACAGCCATTACCACAGAATCTGAGAGCAAGCTGTGGCTGGAGAGCCTTCTTCGCAATATCGATACCCTGGAAAAAAGGGTGGACGATATTGTGGACAGCATTTCTGCCGGTGGCAGATATAATGAGAATATTGAGAAGCTGGACAACAATATTTACATTCTGACAGAATTGATCCAGGACGATATTCAGTATTATATTTATTATCAGACACGTTATATGGACAAGGTCACGGATACCCTGCAGGATCAGATCAGGCGGTTTATGGTGGTGTGCAGTGTGCTGATCGGCGTGCTGATCATTGTGGTTGCAGTCAGCGCGGTGATGATCGTTTCCGGTATTATACAGCCTATCAGTCAGCTGAACCAGGCTACGGAGAAAATCGCTCAGGGTGAT
>ENA-OQET01000887-OQET01000887.1-human-gut-metagenome-genome-assembly--contig:-NODE-887-length-14723-cov-4.401137_pt1 | contig 14723 bp, 16 predicted proteins | sample MGYA00242800_ERZ504645 | MGnify/ENA primary metagenome ERZ504645 (study PRJEB26092, sample SAMD00036308) | human gut metagenome | host: Homo sapiens | study: EMG produced TPA metagenomics assembly of... | reverse complement strand
TACCGATGCACTCATATTGCTGACTTTCACCGTTCCTCCCATCGCCTGCACCTGACGATATCTTCCTAAAATCACTCCAATTCCTGAACTATCAATAAATCCTGAATTTTTAAAATCAAACTCAATATCTTTGATCGGATATGATTTTAAAATGATATCGCATTTATGTTTTACTTTCTTCGCTAAGTGATGATCTAGATCACCATCCAGATAAATATATAAAATCCTGTTTTCTATCTTGTATTCTGTTGCCATATTCTGATCGCTCCTTCCTGCTCTTTGCTGTGATACGTTCCTTTCCAAAATCATCTTGAATTTCCTGATAGAAAATAAAAAAGAAAGAAGTTCAAACTTTCGCTTGTTCTTCTTCCTTTATCTTTTGTTTATAAACTTGTATTCTGTGTAATATTAATTATAAACTTTTGGCACTCTTTTTACCCATTGCATCAATTCGACTCTTCGCATTGATCGCCTGAGATGTTCCTGGGAACTTTTCGATGATCGTCTGATATGTCTTCTTCGCATTCTTCTGATCGGAAGCACCTTCATAAGCTTTGGCAAGATAATCATATGCATAACGGTTTGTATCGCTGACTTTGATCGCTTTCTTTAAATAAGAGATTGCTGTCTTGTAGTCTTTTGCCCAGTATGCATTCTTTCCTTTGCTGTATAATCCAGTTCCTGCACTTGGATATACCTTTGCTGTCAGATCTTTGTAGATTGCTTTCATATTCTTTGTTGTTAGTTTCTTACTGTCGATATCTAATAACGCATCTGCAGATCCTGTATAATCACGATCGCTGTATTTCTGTAAGGCACTTAACAGCAGATCATAGACACCGTCTTTCTTGCTTGTTCCAATGTACTCGTCTAATTCATCTTCTGCTTTCTTCTGTGCTGCCTTTGCTTCTTTAACTTTCTTCTCGCTTGCTTTCAACTGTGTGTCTTTGGCAAGGATCTGTTCTTTATAATCTTCTACCTGTGTGGAGTTCTTATGGCTGAAGCTTGCACGTACTGTTGGATAGATCAAAACTGCTGCCACGATCACACCGATTACAATTCCTGTTACCATGTAAAACATCGGGCTCTTTCCAGCTTCGTTTTCCTGAATTGAAGAAATATTAAATGGATTCTTCTTTTTCTTTGGTTCTTCTGGCTGGCTCACAACTTTTTTCTTCTCTTTTTTCTTCTTGTCTTTCTTCTCTGACTCAGTTGTCTGTGGCTCTTCTTCGACTACTTTTGTCTCAAATTCTTTGCCATATTCCACTGCTGATTCGTTGTTTGGATCGATCTTTAAGATCGTATCAAGGAATGTTCTTGCATTATCATAATTCTCTCCCTTGATGGATAATAATGCCATTAAAAGATATGCATCTACAAAATTAGGAATAGCTGCCACAACATTCTTTAACTGTAACATCGCAAGGTCATCATTCCCTTGCTTGGCGTAGTTTAATGCCTGATTATATTTCTTGATCATCTGGTTGGCTTTATATAATTCTGTCTTATTCTTCTTGATCTCTTCTAATTCTTTCCCATATATATTCTCTTCCGCTTCTTCCAAATCTGCACATGGTTGAAACTTGGCTAATTCTTCGTTAAAGTCTAACATTCTCTTCCTCCTGATTTATAAACTCTTTGGCCATGCCTGCCAGATAAAAAGATCCGACAATAAAACATACCGTTGTTTCCTGATTCCTGTCTATCATCTTACGAAATGCATCCTGAAATTCTGCTTCATCGATTCTTCTCTTATGAATCCCCACTGTATAAAAGGCTTCAATCTCTGGAATCGTCTTCAGAATGTTCTTCATGTATTCTTCTTCATTCTGATGAGATGCTGCAAATAAGATCCGCTTCTTCATTCCATGGTAGTTTGCCTCCACAGTCTGTACAAAGCCTTGCATTCCTTGGATATTGTGCGATACATCCACAATGATCCCTGGTGCGATCTCTTCCATCCTTCCGCTGATCCTGATCTGACTCAGTGCTTCATAGATCTTGTCTTCATCGAGTCGTCCACAGATAAGTTCTGCCGTCTGCAATGCTGCTGCAAGATTGGACTTCTGAAATTCTCCTGCAATGTTGGTCCGCACATCTCTTTTCTTATCATACGCATTGGCATTTAAAAAATCAATATATTTTCCTGCTTTTTCTTTAAATTTAAGATTATCTTCAGAAATGTCATAAATTCGTGATTTTTTCTGCCTTGCTTCTTCGGAAAGGATTTCTTTTACCTTGGGTTCCTGTTCTATTGTCACAACTGGAATTCCTGGCTTAATGATTCCTGCTTTGTGTGTTGCGATCTCTTCCAATGTTTGTCCCAGAAATTCCATATGATCTTCGCTGATTGAAGTGATCACACTGACCTTCGGACAGATAACATTGGTAGCATCATATCTTCCACCCATTCCTGTCTCGATCATACAGATATCTGGTTGTTCTTCCTGAAAGATCACCATCGCCATCAGAAATACTGTCTCAAAAAATGATGGGCTGTTCTTTCCTTCTGTTATTCCAGTTTCAATGGCATGTCTTACCTTCACCGCAGCTGATGCAAATCGTTGATCACTGATCTCTTTCGCACACAGCTTGATTCGTTCATTGATCTTCACAACATGTGGCGAGGTAAAGGAAGCTGTCTTCTTTCCATGCTGGGTAAGGAGTGCTTCTAAAAATGCACAGACGGATCCTTTTCCATTCGTCCCTGCTACATGGATCATATGCAGCTCTTTTTGGGGATTTCCCAATCGTTCTAAAAAGTATTTTATATCTTCGAGAGAAGATTTTGTGGCGAATCCTGCGATTTTGTATAAATATTTTACAGACTCTTCATAAGTCATGGTCATTTCTTCTGTTAGCATAATTCACCACTCAGTACTGCTTTCAATACCTGAAGTACCCCATCTTCTTTGTAAGATGGTGCTACAAAATTCGCTGCTTCTTTTACTTCATCTCTGGCATTCTCCACTGCGAAGCTGTGACTTGCACGTTTTAACATCTCGATATCATTTAAATTATCGCCAAATGCCAGTGTTTCATCTGGTGTGATCCCGTATTCTTCTTGAAAATGTCTTAAAGCACTTCCTTTGTTCGCACCTTTGTTGGCACAATCAACCCAGCATTTTCCGGATACTACAACATTCATCTTCTTGCCCCATCGTTTGATGAATTCATCCCAACTATATCTTCGGCACAATTGTGGTGAAAATACTCATCTTGCACACACCTTCAGGATCCCCTAAACATCATCTACAAGATCACCTCTGTAGCCATAGTCTCCGACCAGATGCTGGTAAATCCCGATATTCTCCATATATGTCATGTTATCTTTATTGATCGCAATCTCACATCCTGGGAACTGTCTTGCTTCTTCAATATAAGTTCTTACGATCTCTGGGTCGATCACATCTACATATTGATAATCTTTGGAATGGATACAAGTTCCATTTTCTGAAATAAAACTGATGTCATCAAGTACTGGCGTGAATACTTTCTCGATACTTGCTCTCTGACGGCCGCTTGCCGCTAACACGATCGTTCCCCTTCTTTTCAGTTCTTTGATCACGTCATAATATTCCGGATTCAGATCCAGTGTCCCATCTGCCACTAATGTTCCATCAATGTCTGTTGCGATTAGTTTGATCATTTGTTTTCCTTTCTTTTCTCCATATACATGCTGTATCATTATTTCAAAAAGGCTGCCATACTTTGTACAGCAACCTTTGTTTTATTTGTCTTTTTCCAGATCGTATGGTGTCACCTGATATACATAATAATTCAGCCAGTTATAATACATAGCATTTGCATGACATCTCCATGACTTCACTGGTTTCTTCGTTGGATCATCATCTTTGTAATAATTCTTTGGTATATCTGGATTCAGTCCTCGTTTCACATCCCTTACATATTCATAATGCAGTGACATCACATCATATTCTGGATGTCCTGTGACAAATACCTGACTTCCTGTGGAGTTTAAAATAATGTATGGTCCTGTCTCATCTGATTCTGCTACGATCGTTAATTCTTTGTTCTTGCGGATCGCTTCTCCGTCAACCCCTGTATTTCTAGAGTGTGGCACGTAGAACTTATCATCAAATCCTCGAATAATAGGAAGTTTATTATGTAATGGGTGGTGTTCGTAAACACCTGAAATCTTCTTATTTAAGATATGTTTCTTGATCCCATAGTGATAATAAAGTCCTGCTTGTGCTGCCCAGCAGATATGCAAAGTTGATGTAACATGTGTTTTGGACCATTCCATGATCTCAACAACTTCATCCCAGTAATCAACCTCTTCAAATTCTTTTAACTCTACTGGTGCTCCTGTAATGATCAGTCCGTCAAAACGTTTGTCTTTGATCTCTGAGAAATAATTATAAAATTTCTCCATGTGTGACTCTGATACATGAGTCGGAACATAAGATTCTGTCTGTAAAAATTGTAATATCTAACTGTAATGGTGTATTTGATAAACTTCTCAGCAAATGAAGTTCTGTATCTAATTTGTTTGGCATCAGATTTAAAATTGCAATCTTTAAAGGCCTGATATCCTGTGTACATGCCCTTTCTTTATCCATCACAAATACATTCTCTTCTTCTAAGACTGCCTTCGCCGGCAGATCGTTATCTATTCGAATTGGCATTTTATCAAAATCTCCTTCTCTCTTTTTTCGATTGCTTTTTAAGTTGACAGCATTTTTCCTGTCAGATATTTATTATAAAACTCTTGCATTTTTTATGCAATCTATATTTATCATCGTCCGATCAGATTAAGGAAATCTTCTTCGCTCAGTATTGGAATGTTTAATTCCATCGCTTTCTTATTCTTTGATGACTGCGACATTTTATCATTGTTGATCAGATAGTCTGTTTTCTTTGACACTGATCCTGTGACCTTGCCTCCCATCTGTTCAATCTCTTCCTTTAGTTGTTTTCTGTTATCGAAATGATCAAGTGATCCTGTCACAACAAATGTTTTTCCTTCTAAGATCTGTTCTGTCTTACTTTCTTCTTTCTTCTCAAACTGCACATATTGTAACAGTTGTTCTAAGATCTTCTGATTATGTGGTGTATGAAAATATGATACCATAGCTTCTGCGATCATCGGTCCAATCTGATCGATCGCAATAAAATCCTCTGCATCGGCTTCTCTGATCGCATTGAAATCTTCTTTAAAATGTTTGCAGATCAATTTTGCATTGGAAAGTCCTACATTCGGAATTCCCAGACTATAAATAAAGTTTGCCAATGCAGGCTGTTTGGAATCATTGATCGCATTGATCAGATTTTGGTAGGATTTTTCTCCAAATCCTTCTAATTCCAGAATCTCTTCTTTGTGATCTTTTAAAGTGAAGAGATCATAAATTTCATTTAATAGTCCAACATCGATCATCTTCTGTAATGTTGCTTCGGATAGTCCATCAACATTCATTGCATCTCTTGATACAAAATGCGAGAATGATTTGATCTTCTTTGCACTGCAAAATTCGTTGGTGCAGACTAGGGTTCTGATTCCATTTTCATCTTCGATCTTTGTCTCACCACCACATGCAGGACAAGTATGCGGAATCTCTATATTGCCGCTCTTTGTTTTATTCTCTGCAAGCTGTGGAATGATCATATTAGCTTTGTATACAACGATCTCATCGCCGATTCCTAACTGCAATTCTTCCATCACACTAATGTTGTGGAGACTGGCTCTGCTGACAGTCGTTCCTTCTAATTCTACTGGTTCAAAAATTGCCACTGGATTGATCAGTCCAGTTCTTGATGGGCTCCATTCAATCTCAGTTAATGTTGTCTCCGCTGTCTCATCTGCCCATTTAAATGCGATGGAATCTCTTGGGAATTTGGCTGTTCTTCCAAGACTTTTTCCATATGCAAGATCATCATAGACTAATACCAGTCCATCTGATGGCAGATCAAAGTGTTCGATCTTCTTTGAGAATTCCTCAATCTCACCTCGGATCGTATCTTCTGTGACTCTGATATGTTCTACCACATCAAATCCAAGGCTTGCTGCCCAGTCTAATTTCTTCTCGAAGGAATTATCAAAATCCATACCTTCAACATCACTGACACTGAACGCATAGAAATGAACGTGGCGTTTGGCTGTGATCTCATTGTTTAACTGTCTGACGGAACCACTGCATAAGTTTCTTGGGTTCTTATACTGACTGTCAACATCTTCGATTTCTTCGTTCATCTTATAGAAATCTGAATATGGAATGATCGCTTCTCCACGAATGACCAATGTTCCCTGATATGCAATGTGTCTTGGAACATTTTCAAAAACCCTTGCGTTGTTTGTTACAACTTCTCCGACTTCCCCATTTCCACGGGTCACGGCTTTGATGAGTTCTCCATGTTCATAGGTCAGAACGATCGTTAAACCATCGAGTTTCCATGACAGGATTCCTTCCTGGCCATTTAGCCATGCTGCCAGCTGATCTGGCTCCTTTGTCTTGTCTAATGATAACATCGGAGATGGATGTGCTTCTTTTTCCAATGCTGTCATCAATTCATACCCTACATGGATCGTTGGGCTGTTTGATAAAACAGTGTTCGTCTTTTCTCTAGTTCTAAAAGTTCATCATACATCTTATCGTATTCGAGGTTGCTCATAACTTCTTTATTCTGCTGGTAATAAGCTTTCCCTGCTTCATTTAGTGTATGAATGAGTTCTTTCATTCTGTCTAAATCATTCACTTTTTAGCTCCTTCTTTAACTCTCGTAATTCATCCGGAGTTAATTTTCGATATCTTCCTTCTTTCAGATCGCCGAGTTTAATGTTCATAACACGGACTCTCTTAAGTTTTGTCACACGGTATCCAAAATGTTCACACATTCTTCGGATCTGCCGGTTTAATCCCTGTGTCAAGATGATCCTGAACTCGTTTGGTCCTTCTTTTATAACTTTGCATCTTCTTGTTACTGCATTAATCTCATCTAATGGTACTGGATTCCTCATATCATGAATGAATTCATTCGTAATTCGTTTATTCACTGTTACTTCGTATTCTTTTTCATGATAATTTCTTGCTTTCATGATCTGATTGGCTGCTTCACCATCATTGGTAAGCAGGATTAATCCTTGAGAATCCTTATCTAATCGTCCTACAGGATAGATCCTTGTTGGATAGTTAATATAGTCGATAATATTATCTTTCTCTTCTTTGCTTGCTGTGCATACAATTCCTCTTGGCTTATGAAAAGCCAGAAAGATCAGATCTTCCTGAATCTTTACCGGCTTTCCATCAAATGTCACGCTCTGCCCCGGAAGTACTTTGGTTCCGCTTACTGCAACTTCTCCATCGACTTCGACTCTGCCTTCCTCGACATAAGTATCCGCCTGTCTTCTGGAGCAGATTCCTGCCTGACTTAAATATTTATTTATACGCACTGCATCTTCTGTTTTACGTTTTGTCTCTTGCATTGTTACCTTTCCCACTTGTCACAAAGGGCGATGATCTGATCAGCAAATTTGCCCAGGTCTTTGTTCGTTCCACCCTCATTGTGCTCAATTACAGATTTCAAACGCTCGCTGGCTGTAAGAAGTCTGATATAAGCACTGCTCTGTTTTGGTTTCTTCTGGATGCGTTCTCTTGATCCCCATTCAGTCCATTCGCCTGCAATAAGGTCAAACACATCTCCGCTGTATGGTGCTCTGGCTTTGAATTTGTATTCATCTTTTAAGCATGATGTAAATGCTTCACAGACCGCATCTTCTCCATGAACTACAAATACTTCTTCTGGTTTCTTCTCGAAACTATTGACCCATTTTAATAACCCGTTCTTGTCTGCATGTCCGCTTAAACCTTCTAATTGTACGATATCTGCTGCCACTTTGATTGCCTCACCAAACAGTTTTACTTCTTTGGCTCCTTCGATCAGTGATCTTCCCAGAGTTCCGTATGCCTGATATCCTACAAATATAATCGTATTCTCTGATCTCCACAGGTTATGTTTTAAATGGTGTCTGATTCGTCCAGCTTCACACATTCCGGATGCTGAAATGATCACCATCGGTTCTGTCTCAAAGTTGATCTCCTTTGATTCTTCTGTCGTAATGGATAAATGAAGATTGGAAAATGTAATCGGATTAATTCCTTGTTTCACTAATTCCATAGCTTCCTCATCATATGTCTCGTCAATATTCATATTAAAGATCTTCGTCGCTTCCACTGCCAATGGGCTGTCTACAAACAACTTTTGAAATCTCCATGATTCTTAATCCTATCTTCGGCCTTGATCTGGCGGATATAATATAACAGCTCCTGTGTTCTTCCAACTGCAAATGACGGAATCACGACATTCCCGCCTCGGTCAAAGGTTCTCTGGATCACATTGGTCAGTTCTGTCACATAGTCCTGATGTTTTCCATGATAGCGATCACCATACGTAGATTCCATAATAACATATCTGCTTCTCGCGTATAGCTTGGATCTTTGATCAATGGCTGATTAAAGTTTCCAATATCTCCAGAGAATACCAATTTCTTTTCTACATCTGCTTCTCTTAGCCATACTTCAATACTGGAAGATCCTAACAAATGCCCGATATCTGTAAATTTGATCGTAATGCCGTCTGCAACTTCAATCTGTCTGCTATATGGGCATGGCACAAAGTACTGCATGACATTGACCGCATCATCCATCGTATAGATCGGTACAACTTCCGGTTTTCCAGATCTCCTTGCTTTCCTGTTCTTCCACTCTGCTTCAAATTCCTGAATGTGTGCACTGTCTTGCAACATGATCTCACATAGATCGGTTGTTGCTCTTGTCGCATAGATCTTTCCTCTGAACCCTTTTGCATACAACAGCGGGATCAGTCCTGAATGATCGATATGTGCATGTGTCAGCAGGATAAAATCAAGATTCCCTGCATTCACTGGAAGATCAACATTCTCGTATACATTTAACCCTTGTTCCATTCCATAGTCAACAATAAATCTTTTGCCGCAGGCTTCCACATAATGGCAGCTTCCGGTCACTTCATGATCCGCTCCGATAAACATTAACTTCATGGCTTATACCTCCTCTGAAATATAGATTGGGCCAGCCGGCACGATATCTTTTAGATACTCATGCTCTTTTAATATCTGTCCTGCATCGTAGTCAAAAAACACCTGTGTCAGCTCGTCGATTGAAATTTCATCTTCCCATCCCTGTGCGTCCATTGTGTGTATGTCTAATGTCTCACCTTGTGGTATGTCTGCACGTTGAATGGATATCTTATGATTCAGACATTGAAACTGGAATACTCCATTCTGATCCTTGATATATGGATCTTTCACCAATATCCTGAATGTAAAATCGTTCTTTCCTTGCAAGATCTCTCCCCAAGCAGTAAGGTTCGTGATCCTTGCCATGATCTTTGGTACTTTTTTGCTTTGTATAAAATCCTTTCCTGTTGAATTTCCCTTGAATAAATTTCCTTCTGTGATATAAATCTTCTTACCTTGGTGTCGTTGTTTGATCTGGTTAATCATATGTTCTGGCTCTAAAGAATACGCCCATCGGATATATACTTCATCTTCTTCAAAACTTTCTGCAAATACGCCTTGTAACAGATCGTCTTCATAATAAGCTAAGAGGCTTCCATCTCCACTCTGGCTTTCTTTTTCCAGTCGTCTCAGGTATGCTTCATCCGGAACTGTATATATGTTGTATTGTTCCATGAATCGCTCTAAAAAAATTCTGGATCGTCTGATAATCTTCTGCCATTATATAAACGATCTTATGATTTCTATCCGTTGTATCATCTGTATATGAAATGTTATGATCATCGATCATTGTTTCTTCCCAGTCCATCACAAATCGAAACTGGAATGGTTCATAATATGCTTTATTCGCAGGCATCAGATACGTAAATGGCTGTTGCTGCTCATGCATATCATTGAAACACTTCTTAAGCATCTCTGCCATGATGCCTCTTCTTCTATATTCCTTCCACACCGCAACTGCTACAATATAATTTAATGTATATGTCTTCTTTCCTGCTCTTATGTGATATGGATTTAAATGGAGCATTCCTAAGATCTTGTTGTCTTCTTCTGCCAGTATCACTTGATTCGTTGCATATATCTCTTCAAAATAATATTGTGCAAACGGCTCTGGATCTTCAAAAATCTTCTGATACATGTCATATACTGACTGTTTGTCTTTGTTTTTCTGATAAACGATCTCCATGCTATTTCCTTTATTCTTATTTTGTTTCATTAAGCAGACACACTGCCTGTGCACTGATCCCGAGTCCCTCTCCTGTGAATCCTAAATGTTCTTCTGTCGTTGCTTTGACATTCACCTGATCTGGATCTACTTTGAGGGTCTTACTGATATTTTCTTTCATTGTTGGAATATAATTTAATAACTTTGGTCTCTGTGCAATGACTGTCGCATCCACATTCCCAATCTCGTATCCTTTTTCCTCGATCAATCTTACAACTTCTGCTAACAACTTCATGCTGTCTGCATTATGATATGCAGGGTCTGTGTCTGGAAAATGCTTTCCGATATCTCCTAATGCTGCTGCCCCAAGGATCGCATCTGTGATCGCATGCAGCAGAACATCAGCATCTGAGTGTCCTAATAATCCTTTCTCATATGGTATATTTACTCCGCCTAAGATCAAGTCTCTTCCTTCTACTAACTGATGGACATCATATCCCATTCCTACACGCATATTCTTGCTCTCCTTTTTTTGTTTTTATTATAACATGATTTCACTCTTTTATCATGATTTTTAGCAAGAAAGAATCCTACTTTGTAGGATTCTCCGCCGCAGTGCGATCCTGCCCAGAGGGATTTTTTATTTCATAGGGGATTTCATCGAAATTTCCTATGAAATAAAAAAAAGACATATTCATATCGAATATGTCTTCCGAAAGTAGCGATGAGCAGATTCGAACTGCTGACACTACGGGTATGAACCGTATGCTCTAGCCAACTGAGCTACATCGCCATATGTTATGAAATTCATCCATGTAGTTCATGGATAGTGGGACCAATAGGACTCGAACCTATGACCCTCTGCTTGTAAGGCAGATGCTCTCCCAGCTGAGCTATGATCCCTTGTGTCTCTCAAGCTCTCTTGCCTGACGACAAAATATAATATACTCTTATTTTCGATGAATGTCAACACTTTTTTAATTTTTTTGATATTTTATTTTATAGATAGAAACCACGTAAAAATGGCTTATTTACGTGGTTCTTCATAATTTATTTTTTATATTTTTCGGATTTCATCGAAATTTTCTATGCAATAAAAATAATCCTCCTAAAATCAGAATGATTCCTCCTATGAATGAAAGCTCATCTGTCCGTCCACCTGTCTTTGGAAGATTCAATATAGAATCATTCATAACATTGTACGTCAGATGATAGAAGTAATAATCATTTCCCTGTTTGATCGCTTTACTTGTATCCACATTCTGTTTATCCACCTCTGCCTGTGACATCGTCATTGGCAGTGTAACGATGATTGGTTCTTTTAACAGATTCTTTCCAACCGCTGTCTTTGTCTCTGTGATCGTATAAGTATCAGGGAGCAGTCCATCAAAAGTGACTTCTCCAGCAGAATCTGTTTTGGCCTTCGCTACTTCTGCTCCATCAGATGATGTGATCACAAATTCGATATCTCTTAATGATTTCCCCTTAGAATCTTTCTTGATAAGTTTTACAGATCCTTGGATCATCTGATTCATAAACTTCGCTCCACCTGTCAATTGTGCTTTAGCTGTCGTTCCAGTTGGTCCAATATCGAACGTCACAGTTTCTTTCTCCTGATCGATCGTTGCATTGCTGCTGTTGCTCGTAATATTGAGTAATTTGAAATACTTGATCATACCTCCTTCATTACACGTATAAGTACCATATTCCAGATCATCAAACGTCACAGACAGTTCGATCAGATCTCCCGGATGATCTTTCATCTGTTTTTCAACCTCTGCCTTTGTGAATTTGACTTTCTTCTCATAACTGTGTTTCTTTCCATAGACATCGGTTCCAGTCAGTGTAAATATAAAAGTCGGATCCCCAACATCCATATTCAGATTACCTGGGTCCAATGCTTTTGTGATCGTAATGCTTCCTTTCGGCCCTGTACGGTCATGTGTGTTTGTGATCACTGTAAGATCCTGATCATTTTCATCCGTATCATAGGTTGGTCTGTATCCGATCTCAGATTCTCCCGTGATCAATCCTTCTTCGACTTCTTTCCATGTATAATTGACTTTTTTCCCATTGACTTTCACAGGAAGTACCTTACTGGACGCTTTCCAGTTATTCTTCGCACTGAGCATCAATGTTTCTTCCACTTTACCATCAGCCAACAGATTAACTAAAACAGATTTGGGACGTATGCCATCTTTATTCCCATGATCATTCCATACCTTTTTAACCTTTTTCTTCGTCGTATCTGGTGTATGCGTATTCGTGATCATGATATTCTTCGTTGTTGTACCATCATCATCTATTGTCTCATTTGTCTCATAAGTATCGACATATCCTGTTTTTGCATTACCTGTCAGATTATCATAGACTTCTTCTTTCACTTCATACTCAAATGGTTCGCCAGCTTTGTCATACTTATCGAGGCAATGGTATGTTACATCATCTGACCAGTTATTTGTTTCGTCTAATGTAATAGCATTCTTGTATTTCTCACCATTTCTATATAATTGAGCTTTGATCGATATCGGCCTCAGATCATCTCCATTGTCACCATCTTCCCAAACCTTTTGTACATTGATATCGACATATTCTGGATTTTCATGGAAGTTCGTAAACGAAATCACATACATCGCATCATTCCAGTGTGTACTCGTCAAAGTATAACCTTCGGGAACATCTTCATGAAACTCCCACTTTTCACGATCATCCTTCTTGATATCCGTAAACATTGTCCAGTTATTATCTTTTGTCAGTGTATACACCTTTACTTCTTTTGTTGTCTTATGTGTTGCCTTGATCGTAACAACATCTGGACGGATCTTTGCTGCATTGTCATGATCATCCCATATCTTCTTCAATGCAATATAATCCAGTTTCTGGTTGACTAAAGTATCTGAATCATGCACATATGTTGTTGTATCATTATCCGTATTATTCTCGGCTTTTACATCATGAATGAGATTTTCTTTCGTATCATTGATCACTTTACCCTTAAATGTTAATGTCTTGTCCGATTTCTCGTATCCATCTGGTGCGTAGATTTCTTCTACCTCATACATATCACTGTCTGTTCCATCCTTTGCATAGATATCGGTCGGCAATCCAATAAACTCCAGATATTCAAACTGATCATCCTGTGATGTAGTGGTGGCGATCGTATCACCCTTCTTAAAGATATTTTCTCCTTTGCTATTAACGATATCTGTTTTCGCTTTTAAGGCAAATATGGCTCCCGCCAGCTTGTTTCCGTCTTGATCGGTCTTGATCAGATGGATGCCGTATTTTTGCAGAGTATCATTAGCTTTGACATGAATACTTGCTTTCTTTGCAACCTTTAAGGCGATATCTTCCTCTTCTGGATCCAGAACCTCTACCGTAGTCTTGATCGTTTTCTCTGGCAGATCTTTATACGATCCTTGGTTGTTAAAACTGATATTGATCTCGTATTTTCCTGATTTTCTGCATATGTCGGTGTAAATGCCACATCTTTATCCGTCACTTCCACATCTTCTGCTCCATCGTCATCATAAAGGATTCTCCAGCTAAAGTCCTCTGCCTTGAATTTATCACCTTTTAAGAACCTGTTCTTTGGCATGGCAACGATCTTTAACGGCTGTTCCTCGATAAACTTATCTTCTTCGATCTTTAAGATCTGATCCATGACATATGTTGTCTTAAGAACTGGATTTCCATAGAACATCTGGCTGACATCTTCTACATTGGAGGTGTTGAAAGATGAAAGATCGAGTGTTTTGATGGAATCCATGGCATAAAACATCTGACTCATATCCACGACTGCGGATGTATCAATATTTTTAAAATTGATCTCTGTGAGATTCCTGCAATTTTTAAACATTTTAGATGATATTGCATTCATGTAGATGATCTGTCCGGCTCTTTGACTTGAGATATAACAATCTCCACCATCGTTCCAAAGCACAATACTGCCATCTTTATTCTGAGAAACATCCGTTGTCACAGCTCCTTCTGGCGCACTCTTCCACGTGAAAGTCACAGATTCCGCATCCTTGATCTTCTGGTTCAATTTTTCCGCCTTTTTCCAACACATAAATACCTGTACTTACATTATTGTCTTCATTTCCAAACGGATCTTCCTTGTCTGGTACTTTATCATCATCACGAATATCATTGATACTTCCTGCAGTTGTATCCCATGTCAGTTCTACTTCATGTTTTTCCTGATCTTTGATATAGCCTGTCGGAGACTTGATCTCTTTTATGTAATACTTTTCCTAAATAGAAGTTAGTTGTTTCTTTTCCATCCATATCCTTTCTTGTAAAATGGATCTCCTTCTCTTTTGTCGTTGTCTTTTGATCGATCAGTTCGTCCTTCTTCCAGACGAGCGTTCCGTCATCTTTCTTGATATTCTCATCCGCATACAGCCCATAGACTGCTCCTGCGATCTGATCGTTGTCATAGATAAAATCTCTGAGAATCCTTGTCATAATCTGTTAAGATATCTCCCGTCTTACTGCAACGTATTTCTCCATAGACTGGCGTATCCATCTGTTCAAATCCTG
>ENA-OQET01000886-OQET01000886.1-human-gut-metagenome-genome-assembly--contig:-NODE-886-length-14725-cov-3.197082_pt1 | contig 14725 bp, 21 predicted proteins | sample MGYA00242800_ERZ504645 | MGnify/ENA primary metagenome ERZ504645 (study PRJEB26092, sample SAMD00036308) | human gut metagenome | host: Homo sapiens | study: EMG produced TPA metagenomics assembly of... | reverse complement strand
CATAAATCACCGTACCATCTTTATCTTTCATTAAATAACAGCCTGGTTGCATTGGTAAAAGTGATAACTTATCTTTAATATATTGAAGATCCATTATTCAAAATATACCACTGTTGCACCTAATCCACCTTCATTTGGTCCACCATCTTGATAAGATTTTACATATTTATTTTTATCCAATAACTTTCGAACACCTTTTCTTAAAACACCTGTTCCCATTCCATGGATAATTCGTACTGTTGAATAATTTGATACAAGTGCTCCATCAATAAATTTATCTACTGCATTCATTGCTTCTTCATAACGCATACCAATAATATTAAGTTCATAACTTTGTTTATTAGCTCTTCGTAATGAACGGATATTAGATGTTTCTTTCTTTTCTGGTACTTTTTCATGCATGAATTGAACTTCTGTTTTTTTAGCATTCAATTTTAAACCACCCATTGAGATCGTCAACATTCCTTTTTTATTGATGTCAACAACTTCTCCTTGTCGATTGACAGATAATACTTTAACAATATCTCCTATTTTATAATCATGATTTTCATGATTTTCTACTTGTTTCTTTTGATGTTTTAAATCACCTAATTGTTTTTTAGCTTGAATAACTTGATGAGGCTTAATTTGTCCTTGTAATTCTTTTAAAATTGCATCTGCTTTATTTTGTGCTTCTTCAAGAATCTCATTCGCATCACTTTGAGCCTCTTCAATCATTTTTTCTTTTTTAGATTGATAATTATCAATCAATTGTTGATAATGCTTTTCTTTATCTGCTGTTTCTTTTTGTAATTTTTCAAGAGCTTCTTTTTCTTGTAAAACAGCTGATAATTCTGATTGTAATTTTTCTAATAACTTTTGTGATGTTGTCATACTTTCATCTTTGATGATGAAAGCATGTTGAATAATGTCTTGATTTAAACCTAAATGTTTTGAAATTTCAATAGCATAAGAATTTCCTACGCTACCATCTAATAAACGATAAGTAGGTTGCATTTTTTCTTGATCAAATTCAACCGAAGCAATCTTAATATAATCTGATTCTTTCGCAAATTCTTTTAATGCACTGTAGTGAGTAGAAGCTAAAATATAAGCACCTTTTTTATGTAAATAAGTTAAAATAGCTTCTGCTAAACTTTCACCTTCTTTAGGATCAGTTCCTGAACAAATTTCATCAATTATAACTAAACTATTTTTTGTCGCATGTTGCGTAATAAAAACCAATCTTTTCATATGCGATGAAAAAGTAGAAAGCGATTGTTCAATAGATTGTTCATCCCCCACATCTACAAAAACAGCATCAAATAATGGAAGTTTTGCTTGAGTGACTGGAATTGGAAGTCCACAAATAGCCATTAAAGAAAGTAATCCCGCTGTTTTTAAAGCAACTGTCTTACCTCCTGTGTTACTTCCACTAATGAGTAAAATATCTTGTGGTTTCTTTAATACAATATCATTAGCAACAACTTCTTTTTGATCAATCAAAGGATGTCTTGCTTTAAGTAACTCAATTTCCTGACAATTTTCATCAACAATTGGCATCACCATATCTAACTTTTTGCCATATTCACTAATAGCAAAAACAGCATCCATTTCTATCATGATTTCTAAATCTTCATTTAAAACACGATCATAACTTCTTACCTTTTTTGTTAGTTCTAATAAAATACGATGAATTTCTAGTTGTTCATCTTGTTTAATTTGTGAAAGTTGATTGTTGTAAGAAACAATTTCTTCTGGTTCTACATATGTTGTTCTTCCTGAAGAAGAATGTCCATGATGAATTCCCTTGATTTGATTTTTATAAGAAACATTGACGGGTAAAACAAAATGATCATTTCTTGTTGAAATGACATCATGAGATAAATAATCTTTATTTTGTGCTCTTAATGCTTCAATTTTCTTTCTCATATTGGCTTCAATCGCTGAAATTTGTCTTCTTAAACGATAAAGCTCATGACTTGCATGATCATAAATATTTCCACTTGGATCGACGCATTTTAAAATTTCATTATATAAATCTTTAGGTAAATAAAGTAATGAAAGTATTTCAAGTAAATGACTTTGTTCAATTTCTTGATCCAAATAAGCTTGTACCTCTTGTACATTTTTTAATATTTGTACGATTTTTAATAAATCTTGAGGATAACAAACACCACCTTTTTGTGCTTTTTGAAGTATTTCTTTAATATCTTCATAAGGGGCTAAAGGAATACGTCCATAAGCATAGATGATTTTCATAGCACTTGATATATCATCTTGATAGAGTTTTAAATCATCTATATCTTGAAAAGGCTGTATTTGATCAATTCGCTTTTTAGCCATTTCACTAAAACAATAGTTTTTAATATAATCTTGAATAAATGAAAACTCCAATGTTCGATAACTCTTTTTCATTTCTAATGTCCTTTCGTTAAAAGATTGATATCAATATCATAATTTTGACATAAAGAAGATATTCTTTGATAATCTTCTTGATCTACTGTTTGTAAATCTATTTCACTATAATAGTTATAAATAAAATCTTTTATTGTTTCATCATCTAACCATTTATTTTGACTTGCTTCTTCTATAAAATTTGTCACCATAGATACTTGTTTTTCATCAGATAAAGAAACATCTAGATGTGTTAATTGATTTAAATCATTTAAAATCAGCAATAGATGAAAAATAATGAGGCATGGTATCAATTATAAAAGAGCCTATATACGTTTGTTCAAATTGTTTCTTTTCCTTGATTGATAAAAGGAATAAAAATCATTGAAATAACAAAATATACAATAATGATTCCTTCAATAATTGATAAAATCAAACCTAATAAACGATCTAATAATTTTGTCATTTTTAAGAAAGAAACAATTTTCTTTAAAAACGGTTTTAATAAAACACCAATTCCTTTTAAAAGGAAATAGATAACAATAAATAAAATAACAGCAACTAACAATTGATTTACCTTTATACCAATTGGTTCTAATAAACCTTCTAATTGATAAAGTATAATCAATTTAGATAAAGGAAAAGAAAAATTAATTGTTAGAAAATAAGCTATAAAAAGACTAAAAAAGTCATAAAGTCGAATAATGAATCCTTTTAGATAACCAATAAATGTATATATAATAAGGAATAGACCTATAATTATATCGATTATGTAGGGATTATTTAATAAAGCCATAAATACCTCCTTGCAATTATTGTATCAAAACAAAAATATAGTGTCAAAATTTGAAAAATATGCTATAATTAGTATATATGGTAGGAGGAAAGAAATGACATGAATGTAGCAAATAATAACAAACCAATGAATATTATAGATATGCATGTTGAAAACTACGCCCCTTTAAGTGATGGTGGTCCATCAAACCAAGAAAAACAATATTATCCTTATTCTCACATTGGTTGTGATGAAACAGGATCGGGTGATTTTTTTGGACCATTATGTGTTGTTGCATGCTATATCGATGAACGCGATTATGATTGGTTAGCGAGCTTAAATGTTCGTGATCCTAAACTCATGACACCTCAAGAAGTTATTGAAATTGCTAGAGAGATCAAAGATCGACTTGTTTATAGTTTGTTGATTCTTGATAATTCTCACTACAATCAAATGGCAGTTGCTGGTAATAATCTAGCAAACATTAAAGCAAAACTTTATAATCAGGCCGTTACAAATGTAATGCAAAAAGTTGCAATGAAAGTTGATAAAAAAGTCGTAAATCAATTTGTTTCACCTAAAACGTATTATAATTATTTAAAGAGTGAAGTAATCGTTGTTAAGGATTTATCTTTTGAACAAAAAGGAGAAGAACAATACTTTGCAATTATGTGTTCGTCTATTCTTTCAAAATATGCCTTTTACCAATATTTTAATAACATGTCTAGAAGCTTGAAAGTAAAATTGCCTCGTGGTAATACAAGCTCAGTTGTCGATCATGTTGCTGTAAGTATTGCTAAAAAGTATGGTAAAAAAATGTTACTTAAAGTAACAAAAACTAATATGACTAATTATAAGCGTATTAAAGATGTAATTTAAGGTCTTCCAAAGAAGACCTTTTTATTTTATAAACTATTTAATTCAAATGCTGGAATTTTTGTGTATTTGACACCTGCGGCATCTAACATACGTTTTGCAGCGCGATCACTGTCTGTTCCATTATATTTATCATCTTCATAAATAATTTCTTTAATACCACTTTGAATAATGGCTTTCACACATTCATGACATGGAAATAAAGAAACATAGATCGTACATCCTTGTAAATGAGAAATACTATTTAAGATGGCATTCAATTCCGCATGAACAACGTAAGGATATTTTGTATCATACAAATCTCCTTCTCTTGCCGCCCATGGAAACTGATCATCTTCGCATCCCCATGGAAGTCCATTATATCCTACTCCTACGATCTTATTTTCTGGAGAAACAATACACGCTCCTACTTGTGTATTAGGATCTTTTGAACGATAAGCTGAAAGCTTAGCAACTCCCATAAAATATTGTTGCCAACTAATAATCTTTTTAGACATTTTATTCTCCTTTCAATTCATCAAGTTTTGCTTGAAAATAATCAGGTAAAGGACATTCAAACTCTAAATATTCACCTGTAGTAGGATGAATAAATCCTAATTTTTTAGCATGTAAGAATTGTCCATGACTCTGATCATCTTTTTTCTTTCCATACTTAGGATCTCCATAAACTGGATAACCAATATAAGACATATGCACCCTAATTTGATGCGTTCTTCCTGTTTCAAGTCGACATTCAATTAAAGACATATCATCATATCTTTCTAATACTGTAAAATTAGTAATTGCTTCTTTACTGTTGTTTTTTTGTGACAGCCATTTTTTTGACGATCATTGACATCTCTACCAATTGGCGCATTGACTTTACCATGAACATGTGGAATAACACCATGAACTAAAGCCACATAACGACGTGTAACACTATGTTCTTTTAACTGTTCACTCAATGATTTATGAGCTTTATCATTTTTTGCTACCATTAATAAACCACTTGTTTCTTTATCTATACGATGAACAATACCAGGACGATTCACACCATTGATTCCTGATAAATCTTTACAATGATAAAGTAAAGCATTTACTAAAGTACCACTATAAATTCCCGCACTTGGATGAACGATCATCCCTGAAGGTTTATTGACAACGATGACATCTTGATCTTCATAAACGATATCTAAAGGAATATCTTCTGGTAAAACATCCATCTCCTTATTATCTGGAATCGTGATTTCAATAGCATCATTCATTTTAATTTTATAACTTGCTTTTTCAATTTTTCCATTTACAAGAACATGCCCTTCTTTAATATATTCTTGAATAAGTGTTCTTGATAAATCAGAAATTGAATTCATAATAAACTTATCTAAACGTACATTTTCTTCATTAATCTCTAATTTTCTTTTTTCCATTAATATAATCCTCAAATATAATCTCTAAAATAATCAATCCTACTCCTATTACTACTGCCATATCAGCAATATTAAAATAGGAAAATCATAACCAAAAATAATAAAATCAATAAAATCTCTCACATATCCAAAATAAAGACGATCTGTTAGATTTCCAACAAGACCTGCAAAAGTTAAAACAATTCCATAACGTGTTAATCTTTGAGCTTTGGTTGTCTTACTAAAGTAATAAAACATAAAAATTGCTGCAGCAAGCGAAACAACTACAAACAAACTAATATGTCCTGATAACATTCCCCAAGCTGCTCCTTGATTATGCGAATATGTATAATAAAAGAAATTATCAATAATCGCTTGCGATTGCCCTAGCATCATCGAAGAAGACACTAATATTTTTGTAAGTTGATCTCCAATAACAACCACCAAAAAAGGTAACAATATATAAAACCCAATTTTTCTTACTTATATTTTTCATCTAATCACCAAGGACATTATACAATAAAGCTTTTTAAAACTCCTAGTATGACTTTTTTCAAATATGTAGTATTTAAAACCATTTCAAATAGTTTATATTGCAAAAAAAGTATGATAATCTATAAAACTAAATATGAGGTGAAATTATGAATAAAGAAACACTAGAAAATCTTGTTGAAAAGAAAGTCAAAAAGTTCTATTATGTCTAAAAGAATTCCTGATTTAGATACTCTATAATGGATCAAATTATGACTCTTTTTGAAATCCATCATAGCAAATCATAAAAAAAAATGAAGAATGATAAATTACTTCATAAAACCAATGATCAATAATTATTCCAAAGCCAAAGTCATTACGCCTGTAAAAGGGAAAAAATACACTAAGGAACAAATCATTCAAATGTTGATCATCTATCAATTAAAAAATAATCTTTCGATTCAAGAAATCAAAGAACTCCTTACTCCTATTTATGAAAGTGATACATATTTATCTTTACTTTATGATCATTTCATAGATATCAAGCAAGTAATGAACCAACAACTTCAAAAACTCATTCAACAAATTCTTGAAGATTTTAGCTTACAAATCGAAAATCAAGAAGATTTCATTTTTACTTGTTGCCAGCCTTTCTTCTTTGAGCCATTCGCTTACCAATATTGCAGAAGCACTTATTAATGAAAAGAAGTCGCAATAGTTTAAAACTATAGCCAACTTCTTTCATTTATTCATTTACTCTCTATTCTTTTCTCTATATAATAGTAAACAAAGTGAGGGAAATATATGAAAATTAACGAATTATTAAAGAAAAGACCAACATTATCTTTTGAGATTTTTCCACCAAAAAATAATGAAAATGATATCACATCTATTTATGCAACCATTGATGAACTAGCAAAAATGAATCCTGATTTCATTTCTGTCACTTATGGAGCTAATGGTTCTACATCTAAAAATACATGTAAGATTGCCTCAACCATTAAAAATAAATATGGTATTGAATCTGTAGCTCATTTAACATGTATGAATAATACAAAAGATGAAATCAAAGAAATTCTAGAAGAACTTAAAGAAAATGGTATCGAAAATGTCCTTTCTTTACGTGGCGACTATCCTAAAGATAGTGATGGTATTAATCATGGTGATTTTAAATATGCTAGTGAATTAAATGAATTCATTGAAGAAAACTTTCCTAATGATTTTTGTTTATCTGGTGGATGTTATCCAGAAACACATTATGAAGCTAAAAACTTTGAAGAAGATCTTTTAAACCTAAAGAAAAAAGTCGATGCTGGAGCTAAATATCTTGTTACTCAAATTTTTTATGACAATCAATATTATTATCGTCTAGTCAGAGAAGCAAGAAAAATTGGAATTCATATCCCTATTCTTGCAGGAATTATGCCTGCTCATAATCCAAAACAGTTAAAAAATATCGCAAAAATGTCAAATTGTTCTGTTCCGTTTGATTTAGCAGCGATGATTGATCGTTTTGCTGGAAATCCTAAAGCAGGAAGGGAAGTTGGTTTACACTATGCAACTTATCAAATCATCGATTTAATGACTCATGGTGTAGATGGAATACATATTTATACAATGAATAAACCAGAGATTGCAAAAGAAATTTTAAAAAGAACAGAATATATTCGTGATGAATTTTTCAAAGATTAAAGAAAACGCTTTAAAGTATTTAGGATATCATCATCAAATATTTGATGAAAAAATGAATGTTTTGATTGATGAATGCATAGAGGAAATTGAAAAAAATGAGTTCTTTTAGAGTAACTTATCGTAAATTTCCTCTTTCTTTTCATCCTTTAAGAATTGATGAAATTTCTTTAAATCTCGATTATCCAGACTTGAATGATTTATTTCAAAATTGTCATGATGTTGTTATTATTGGCTGTACTTTAGGATTACAGGTAGAAAAAAAGATCTCATTATTACAGTCATATTGACATGACCAAAGCGACGATTTTTGATGCTGTCGCAAGTAGTTTTTTAGAAGTGAAATGTGATGAATATGAAAATGAACAACTGATTGGTAAAAGAACGTTTCGTTTTTGTCCTGGTTATGGTCGTGTCCCTATTGAACTCAATAAAGAGCTTGCTTTCATTATCGAAAGTTCTAAAAAAATTGGTTTGACTGTCCAAGAAAGTAATATTTTATTACCACAAAAATCAATGATTGGTTTGATTGGTTTAGGTGATAACAGAAAAGAAAAAACATGTCAGAATTGTTTACATATAAAAGATTGTAATTTTAGAAAGAGAGGTCAAACATGTTACGCGAAAGATTAAATAAAGATCTTCTTATTTTTGATGGCGGTTTTGGTTCACAACTTCAAGAACTAGGAATGAAGGCTGGAGAAATTCCAGAATATTATAATATTGAACATCCTAAAATAATTATTGATATCCATCACCGTTATTTAAAAGCAGGAGCTGATTTTATTACAACCAATACATTTGGCGCAAATCCTCTTAAATTAGAACAACATAAATATAGCTATCAAGAAGTGATTTTAGCAGCTATCCAAAATGCAAAAGAAGCTAAAAAAATCAAACCTGATGCTTATATTGCTTTAGATATTGGACCTATTGGTAAACTTATGGAACCGATGGGAACTTTAACTTTTGACGAAGTTTATCAAAGCGTTAAGCAAATGGTAGAACTTGTAAAAGAGGATATTGATGTTGTTTTATTTGAAACAATGACAGATATTTATGAATTAAAAGCGAGTATTTTAGCTGTCAAAGAGTGTAGTGATCTTCCTGTTTTTGCAACAATGACCTTTGAAACAAATGGTCGTAGTTTATCAGGCTGTGATCCTCTTACAATGGTCAATGTCTTAGAAGGATTAAAAGTGGACGCTTTAGGAATTAACTGTTCTTTAGGACCAAATGAAATGGCTCCTATTATTGAAAATATTTTAGAAAGTACCTCTTCCCCTGTGATGATTCAACCAAATGCGGGTCTCCCTCTTTTAGAAGACGGACAAACCGTTTATCCAATGAAAGTAGATGAATTTATTGAGGCAATCGTTCCTCTTGTCAAAAAAGGAATCGCTATCGTTGGTGGATGTTGTGGAACAACCCCTGAATTTATTCAAAAATTAAAAGAAAACTGCCCAACAACAGTGACTCCAAGAGAAGTTTCTTCGTTGACACGTGTCTCTTCAGGAACAACAACTGTTGAATTTGGAAAACATGTTGTTGTTTGTGGAGAAAGATTAAACCCAACAGGAAAGAAAAAATTAAAAGCTGCTTTAAAAGAAGAACGTTATGATGAACTTGTTGTAGAAGCCATCAAACAAGAACAAGCAGGAGCTCATGTTTTAGATGTCAATGTCGGTTTGCCTGGTATTGATGAACCAAAAGTGATGAAGCATGTTATTAAATTATTACAAGAAGTTATTCAACTTCCTTTACAAATTGATAGTTCTAATTTCCAAGCAATTGAAGAAGCTTGTCGTTATTATAATGGAAAACCACTTATTAACTCTGTCAACGGGAAAGATGAAACCATGGAAGCCGTCTTCCCTGTTGTAAAAAAATATGGTGGTGTTGTCATTGGCTTAGCCTTAGATGAAAATGGCATTCCTCCAAAGGCTAAGCAAAGATTTGAAATCGCTAAAAAGATCATTAACAAAGCAAAAGAATATGGCATTGACAAAAAAGATATCATTATTGACTGTCTTGTTTTAACCGCTTCTGCTCAACAAAAAGAAGTCATGGAAACAATCAAAGCTGTTTCTATGGTTAAAACATTGGGTGTCCATACTGTTTTAGGAGTAAGTAACGTTTCTTTTGGGTTACCAAATCGTCCTTTACTTAATAAAACATTCTTAGCAATGGCAATGTCGGCAGGACTTGATTTACCAATTATCAACCCATTAGATCAAGAACTGATGAATACAATCGATGCCTTCAATGTACTTTATAATTATGACCAAGATGCTACAAATTACATTCAAAAACAAGCACAAAGCCAAGTCGTTTTACCAAAACAAACAACATCCTTTTCTTTAAATGATGTTGTCTTACACGGTTTAAAAGATGAAGTCAAAAAAGCAACAGAAACAGCCTTAGAAAGTCAAGATGGACTAACAATCGTCAATGACATTTTAATTCCTGCTCTTGACCAAATTGGGAAGGATTATGAAACTGGTAAAATCTTTTTACCTCAATTGATCCAATCAGCAGAAGCTAGTAAAATTGCTTTTGATGTTATCAAACAAACATTTAAAACAACGAAATCTTCTAAAGGCCCTGTTTTAATTGCAACTGTCCATGGAGATATTCATGATATTGGAAAAAATATTGTAAAAGTTGTTTTAGAAAGTTATGGCTATCAAGTTATTGATTTAGGAAAAGATGTGCCTGCAGAAGTCGTTTTAGAAGCCTATCATAAGCATCATCCTAAAGCTATTGGTCTTTCAGCCTTAATGACAACAACGGTTGTTTCAATGGAAGAAACAATTGCTTTATTAAAACAAGAAGAAAATATGTGTCCAATTTTTGTCGGCGGTGCTGTATTAACAGAAGATATCGCTCAAGATATCCAAGCAGATTACTATACAAAAGATGCCATGGCTGCCGTCAATTTACTCAATGAAATTGTACATTAAAAGGAAGTTTATTAAAAACTTCCTTTTACTATATGATTTAATATTTGTCCACAAACATAAGCATCATCATAAGCACGATGCGCATTTTCATTCTTGATATGTAAATAATGAGCAATCGTTCCTTGTTTATAATTATAAGGTCCATGAATATACTTTCTTGACAATTGTAAGGTATCTACGTAACAGATTTTTCCTGTTAATTGAAGTCGATCAAATGTTTCCTTTAAAAACGACATATCAAATTTCGCATTATGCGCACAAACAATCACTTTGCCTTCAAGAGCCACTTTCATAAACTCTTGGAACATCTCGTATGCTTTTTCTTCTCGTGGTTGATTTTCTAACATCTCATTGGTAATATGTGTCAAATTAGAAATAAACTCAGAGACTTCTACTTCAGCATTGACAAGTGTATTAAATTTTTGAACAGCTTGTCCATTTTCGAAAAGAACAGCCCCTAGTTCGATAATTCTTTCCTCCTTTGGATTTAAACCTGTTGTTTCAACATCAAAAGCAATAAATCTTTTTTCTAATTGTTTTTTGATATCTTGATCATATTTTACTTTAATAAGTTCTAACATCTTATAATCTCTCTAAAAAATGAATTAATCTTTGATAACATTTATAAAATGAATTCATATTTAATCTTTCATCAGGAGTATGAATATCAAACATATCTGGCCCTAAAGTAATAATATCTAAATCTTGAAGTGCCCCTTTGAAAATACCTGTTTCAAGACCACTATGTGTCCCTTCTTCTTTTAAAGTGATTCCTTCTGTTTCTTTTACAAAATCAACATATTGTTTTCTAAGTTTTGAACCTTCATCGTAATTCCATCCTGGATAGTTATTATCTAAAACATATTTTGCCTTAAACATTGATGCAATTAAACTCAATTTGTTTGATAATTCATCTTTAGCCGATTCCATTGGAGAACGAATTGAAAAATAAATATTGAATTTTCATTCATTTCCACTACACCCATATTTAAAGAAATATTGGTAAGATCCATTTTTAAAGATTTATGCATAAAGCCATTAGGCATTAAATACATCATTGAAATAATATCTTGGCTTTCTTTAACTGAAATCACTTCATTTAAAGAATCTACTTTTTCTAAACGAACAAATACATGTTCATCACTTTCTTTTAATTCTTCTTTTAAATCATTTTCTACTTTTAAAACAACTTCTTTGATTTTTTTAAAATCATCATTTGAAGCAAAGACACTGACACATTCTCTAGGAATCGCATTATCTTTTAAACCACCTTTAAAACTTCCTAATAAAAATTCAATGTTATTTAAAGAAAGATGATAATAGACATGTGTCATAATCACATTAGCGTTTCCTCTTTCTAAATGAATAACGCCTCCTGAATGTCCACCTTGTAAGCCACCCACATAAAGTTGATAACAAGGTGATTCATTTTTAGATAAGAAAGTTCTTTTTCAACAACAGCTCTTCTTCCTCCAGAACAGCTTACAGTAATAATTTTTTCTTTCCCTCTATCAAGTCCAATCATCTTTTTCGCTTTTAAAATACTTTTATCAAGACCCATTGCTCCATTAAGTCCTACTTCTTCTTGAACTGTAAAAACACATTCTAAAGCTGGATGTTTTAAGCTTTCATCATCTAATAAAGCAAGCATATAACAAACACCAACACCATCATCCGCTCCTAATGTTGTTTTATTGGCATGTAAAAAACCATCTTCTTCAATAAGTTCAATGGAATCTTTTGAAAAATCATGATCACTATCATTATTTTTTTCACAGACCATATCCATATGTCCTTCTAACATGACTGTTTCATGATTTTCATAGCCTTTTGTTGCTTCTTTAAAAAGCACGATATTATGCATTTTATCTCTTACATATTTTATATTTCTTTCTTTAGCAAAGTTTTCCACATAATCACAAATTGCTTTTTCATTGTAAGATCCTCTTGGAATCTTTGAAATTTCTCTAAAATAATATTCTACTTTTTCCATATAATTCTCCTATACTAATGTTCTATTCATCCATTTATTGGATTTATATCTAATCATAAAACAAATTGACCTAAAAATCCAGTCAACAATCATAGCCCACCAAACACCAATGACACCCATGTGTAAATACAAAGCAAAAACATAGCTTAAAGCAAAACGGAAAGTCCACATTGAAAATGTAGAAACGATCATTGTAAAAGTTGCATCATTGGCTGCACGTAAGGCATTTGGGAAAGAAAATGCCATTGGCCAAACAAAGAAATCAAAAACACAATGAAGTGAAACCATTGAAACCGCCAAATTAGCAGTATCTTGTGGTAAAGCATAAAATCTTAAAATATATCTAACCCCAACAAGTAAAATACCAGCTGCTACAATTGTTGATAAATAAGCAATAATCATCAGTTTCTTTGTATAATATTTAGCTTGCTGATAATCATTAGCTCCAATACATTGGCCTACAACTGTTAAAATAGCAAGTCCTAAAGCCATTCCTGGAACAACGGCAATGGATGTTAAACTAAAGGCAACAGCATGGGCTGCAATGGCAGCTGTTCCAAAAGTTGAAACAAGTCTTTGCACAAGGATTTTCCCCATTTGAAACATTCCATTTTCTAAACCATTTGGAATACCAATTTTTAAGATTCTTTTGACAGTTGAAAAATCAAACTTATATTTTAAATACGTATCTATATGTACAATATGTTCTTTATTTAATAACATATATAAAATAATAAAAGAACTGAACATTCTTGAAAGTAAGGTTGCAATAGCTGCCCCCTTTAACAGACATATTTAAAATAAAAATAAAGATATAGTTTAAAACGATATTTCCAATATTCATATAAAATGAATTTGTCATAGCCACTTTACTATTTCCCATTGATCTAAATAAAGCAGCCCCACCATTAAATAAACCAATAAAAGGATAAGATAAGGCTGAAAAGAAAAAATAAGTTCTTGCATAAGCCATCACATCACTTTCAATATGTCCAAAAATCAAATTCAATAAATTCCCATTGAAAATCATACATAAAACCATAATAACAAGTGATAAACCTAAGATGGTAAATAAGAGCTGTTTAGCACTATGGCAAGCCATCTCTTCATCTTTTTTACCAATATATTGCGAACAAACAACAGCTCCTCCTGTAGCTAGTGCCGAAAAGATATTGATAATCAACACATTTAACCCATCGACAATACTCACTCCTGAAACCGCACTTTGCCCGCATTGGGAAACCATCATCGTATCAAAAATCCCAATTGTCAATGCTAATACCTGTTCAATAATTAAAGGTATTATCAATTTTTTTAAATCTCGATTGCTAAATAACATAACTTCACTTCCTCAAAGCTATTATATACCTCTAAAATTTTCATACTTTCCACTTTCAAAAAATGAAAAAAAGATCTAATGCATGTTGCGATCACGCCAACAATCATTAGATCTAGAACTTCCATCATTATAAATAATATAGGGAACATCCCTTCTTTTTTCATAACCTTCTTCATTTTTTAATAAATCTTGAATAATAGAAAGACGTTTATGTCCATCTTTACAATAATATTTACCATTAATAATATTCACTTTAATAGGAAAAGAAAGTCCTATTCTTTTTATGGAATCATACATTGATTGAGGATAAGAACAATATTCAAAATTTATTTCTTGAAAATTTATTTTTCTAATTCTCATTTGATTTTAAATTCCTTTTCAAAAAAATCAGCAATACCATCTTTATCTACTGTTAAAGTCACAGTAGATGCATGTTTTTTAACTTCAACATCCGCATTACCCATCGCAATAGAAGTTCCTACAAGATGCAACATTTCAATATCATTTTCTCCATCACCAAAAGCATAAGTATCTTCTTTAGAAATACCTAACTTTTGATATAAATATTGACAAGCTGTTCCTTTAGTATAGCCTTGAGGATGGACATCCATACGAATATGTCCTGTATCATAAGCATTGATAGACCATTCTTTTGGTAACATATCTAAGGCTTCATGTAAGTCTTTTGCATTATAAAAAAGAGCGGTTACTGTATTAGCTTTAACATTTTGTGAGTGCTAATATTTTTGTTATTTTTTTGCAAACCCTTTAAAATCAGTGGTTTGCAGTATCTTATTTCTTTTGAAATTGTGATTTTTCTGTTTTGACACCAATTTGACACCAATTTTTCTTTTTATG
>ENA-OQET01000883-OQET01000883.1-human-gut-metagenome-genome-assembly--contig:-NODE-883-length-14743-cov-3.698276_pt1 | contig 14743 bp, 18 predicted proteins | sample MGYA00242800_ERZ504645 | MGnify/ENA primary metagenome ERZ504645 (study PRJEB26092, sample SAMD00036308) | human gut metagenome | host: Homo sapiens | study: EMG produced TPA metagenomics assembly of... | reverse complement strand
TTTATTCTTTTTATTGCCAGCAAATTTTATTATTAAAATTATTATTGTTGTTATTATTTTTCTTTATTGTTATTGCGATTGTTGTTTTTATCGTTATTTTGTGGACGATTATTTTTTATTGTTACGATTTTTATTATTAGCAGTATTATTTACTGGAGTATTTTTTGTTTTATGTTCATTTGCACTAGCATTATTTCTAGTATTATTACGATTATTGTTCTGATGTGTATTATTCTGATTGTTTTTGTTTTTATTGTTGTTGTTATTTATTATTTGCAGAATTATTATTTTTATGATTTACATTCTGCTGATTATTTTTTTTGGCGTTTGTTGTTTATTATATCTTTATTATTCACGATACTAGCTATAACCTCACGTTCTTTCTCGCCAACCAAGTTTAGGTTGTTACTAACATTAATATTATTTTTATTTAAAATATCAATTATTTTTTTACTATCTAAAGAAAACTCTTTAGCTAATTGATAAATTCTATATTTGGACATTAAGCCACCCCCAGGGTTTTCAATTATCCAATATCTTTAAAATGGCTTTCTTAAAGCCTTCATCACAAATCGCTATAGCTGCTCTATCAGTTTTCCCAATAGAATTTGCCATCTCATCTTTTGTAAGTTCTGTATATCTCAACAAAACTTTACTATTTTTTGCCATTTTTTCATATTTAGCTTTTGTTGCTTCAGCAACATCATTTGCCAATAATATCAATTTAATATTATTTTTACTGCTTAAAGCTTTTTCAATGACAAATTCTCCAGACATAACTTTACCAGCACGACATGCAATGCTTACAATATTTATTAATTTAACCTTATTGTTCATCAAGTTTGGCAAATTCCTCTTTTAGCTGTTCATATACTGAATTATCTATCTGACATTTAAAACGACTTTTCTAAACGACGCTGTTTCACTGCTGTATTTAGACATTCAATATTCTTACAAATATAAGCACCACGTCCAGAATTTTTTACCTGTGAAATCTACACTGAATTCACCTTCTGGACTTTTAACTATACGAATCATTTCACGTTTATTATGAGGTTCTTGACAACCCACACATAAACGAACAGGAAGCTTTTTTCATTACTTATCGCTCCCTATTATTAATCTACAGAAAAAGATTCTTCACTTACAACATTAACCATGTTCATATCGTCTGAATCAAAGCCTTCTTCTGCAGCTTGAGTTTCGCTCTTAATGTCGATTTTCCAACCAGTGAGTTTTGCAGCCAATCTAGCGTTTTGTCCTTCTTTACCAATAGCTAAAGATAATTGATAATCTGGTACGATTACTCTAGACATTTTCTTTTCTTCATTTACTGCAACAGATACAACTTTTGCAGGGCTTAAAGAATTTGCTATATATTTTGCTGGGTCTTCATTCCATTTTACGATATCAATTTTTTCGCCACGAAGTTCATCTACTACAGCTTGAACACGTAAACCTTTTTTGACCTACACAAGAACCAACTGGATCGATTTCTTCATTTGCAGAAAATACCGCTATTTTGGAACGCATACCTGGTTCACGAGCTACAGATTTAATTTCAACTGTACCTTCTTGAATTTCAGGTACTTCAAGTTCAAATAATCTTTTCAATAAGCCAGGATGTGTACGAGATACTAAAATCTGAGGACCTTTAGAAGTTCTCTTTACTTCTACTACATAAACTTTAATGCGGTCGTTATGTTTATATTGTTCTGTGCTGATCTGTTCAGATGGTGCAAGCACAGCTTCTGTTTTACCAAGGTCAATAAATACATTATGACCTTCCATTCTCTGTACAGTACCAGTTAAAATATCACTAGAACGGTTAGAATATTCCTCATAGATAATACCACGTTCTGCTTCTCTAATACGCTGTACTACTACTTGTTTTGCAGTTTGAGCTGCAATGCGTCCAAAGTTAGCAGGTGTTACTTCTACTTCTACTACATCATCTAAAACAATGCTTTCGCCAAATTGTTTTTGAGCTTGTAATAAAGAAATCTCTGTAACTTTATTTTCCACTTTTTCTACAACTTTTTTCTGAGCGTATACATGAAATTCGCCAGTTGCTCTTTCTAAATACACACGCACATTAGAAGCAGTGTTGAAATTTCTTTTATAAGCAGATACTAATGCTGCTTCAACTGCTTCAAATAATACTTCTGGTGCTATGCCTTTCTCCTGTCCAACTTCTTTTAACGCATCTAAAAAGCCTTTATCTTTGGTTGCCATTTAATTACATTTACTCCTTAATCTTAATTTAAAAATCAATATGCAATCTAACTAAAGCAATATCTTTTAATGCTATTTCTCTAGTTTCATCAATAGTAATAATATCTTTTGTATAACCAGTTAATTTACCAGTTATCATTTTTTCACCATCAATAGCCTTATATAATGTAATATCCACCACTTTGCCCATTTCGCGTTTAAAATCTTTTTCTTTTTTCAACGCACGGTCAAGTCCTGGTGAAGACACTTCCAAAATATAGCGGTCATTGATAATATTTAATTCTTCAAGCTTTTCATCCAGTAGGCCGCTTACTTCCTGACAATCATCAAGGCCAATGCCACCTTCTTTATCGATGTATACACGTAAAAACCAATCACGTTCTTTTACATACTCTACATCAACAAGTTCATAATCAGTATTAGCTAAAATTTCTTCAGCAATTTTTTCAACTGCTTCTTCCACACGATTTGCCATCGAAACACCTCCTGTAATATTATCCCCAATATAAAGTAAAGAGTGGGCGTCTACCCACTCTTTAAGGAATAATCAAATTAACTTCTTTAACTAGTATAGCATAGAAAATTTATCTATGCAAGATTTTATACATTTATACAAAAAATATCTCTATAAAATAATTTCTACTATTTACAATAGCTTATCATCATATTTATTAAATCTAAATTATTTCATTTAACTTTTTCTTTTTCTGAGTTCATCTAATTTTGCCATAACTTCATCATTTATTCTTGAACCAATTTCACTTCTTCTCAATGGCAATACATGCTCACCTGTATATTCATCGCGAATATTTTTTTTGCTATGTTTTATTCTTCTCCACAATTCATTTGCAGAAATACGATATGCTCCTGCTCCTAAAATCAAAGACTGCTCTGCTCCATCAGAAGTTACTACATATACTTCTCTACCATAATATTTAGTAGCTTCATATACACTGCGTTCAATATAACTATCAGCTGTCTCTTTTTCCTTTGTATAAACCACTTTACAATGTTTAGATTTTTCTTCGACATTTTCTTCCGCATTAGTATATTGTGCATCAAAAACTATAGTAATATCATATTTTTCATATTGTCCATATTCCATTAAAAGATGAATTAATTTTTCTCTAGCAAAGTCTAAGTCATCATTGATGAATTTCTTTAAACTTTCCCATGCATTTATTATATTATAGCCATCTACTACCATGTATTTTTCATGTCGATTTGGTGTCAAATATGTTCTACTTCTATTCATAAGCTATTATTCTCCAATTCAATTTTTTGACATTTCTTATTATACCATAAATACTATTATCTTTGCTTTATACTCTTTCCTATGTTAAAATTTATATCAGTTAACTTTGAAATTATAGGAGGAATTCTCGTGGCTATTTTAGATATAAAAAAAGCTGGTGATCTTGTTTTAAAACAACAAGCTCAACCAATTGAAAGAATTGATAAAACAATCCGTACTTTACTTGATGATATGGCAGAAACTATGTATAAAGCTAATGGTGTAGGTCTTGCTGCACCACAAGTTGGTCAATCTATCCAAGTAGTAGTTATCGATGTAGGTGAAGGACTTTTAGAACTCATCAACCCTACTATTATTCGTAAAGAAGGCACTGAAATAGACACTGAAGGCTGTTTAAGTGTACCAGAAATTTATGGTGAAGTAGAACGTGCTGCTAAAGTAAGCGTTGAATATTTAAATCGTCGCGGAAAACGTCATCGCATCACTGCTACAGGACTTCTTGCACGTTGTCTTCAACACGAAATAGACCATTTACATGGAAGATTATTTATCGATATTGCCAATAATCTTCATAAAGCTCAAAAATAAGAGGTGTTTTCCATGCCAATAAAAAATATTGTTTTCATGGGTACTCCAGAATTTGCTGTACCTTGCTTAGATATTTTAAATCAACACTACAATGTAACTGCTGTATATACACAACCAGACAGACCAAAAGGACGTGGTCAAAAATTAGCTATGTCCTCTGTCAAAGAATATGCTCTAAAACATAATTTGCCAGTATATCAGCCAGAAAAAATCAAAACACCAGAATGTGTAGCTGAGCTTCGCGAATTAAAACCTGATTTAATTATCGTTGTCGCTTTTGGTCAAATTCTTTCCAAAGAAATACTTGATATACCGCCACTTGGCTGTGTAAATGTACATGGTTCATTATTACCTCGTTGGCGCGGTGCAGCTCCAATCCACTGGTCAATCATCAGTGGCGATAAACAAACTGGTATCACTACTATGTATATGGACGTTGGTTTAGATACTGGCGATATGATATTAAAAGCTACTACTGAAATCACTCCAGATATGACTACAGCACAACTTCATGACAAATTAATGGTTCAAGGTGCTGATTTATTATTGCAAACAGTTCAATTAATCGAAGAAAATAAAGCTCCTCGTGAAAAACAAGATGACAATTTATCTTGCTATGCTAAAATGTTAAACAATGATAATTGTCGCATTGATTGGACAAAATCTGCCCAAGATATCCATAATTTAGTACGTGGATTGAATTCTTGGCCAGTCGCTTATACTACTTTAAACAATAAGAAATTTAAAATCTGGCAAACAAGAGTAACTACAGGAACTGGAAATCCTGGTCAAATCATAAAATTAACTAAACAAAGTATTATTGTAGCTACTGGTGAAGGTGCGATTGAACTTCTTGAAATTCAGCCACCTAATAAAGCAAAAATGCCAGCAAGTTCATATATAAACGGTCATAAACAAGAACTTGAAAATAATGTATCTTTTATCTAAACGTAACAAGCGAAAGTAGCCTAGCTATTTTCGCTTTCTTACTAATTTTTTACCAATTTTACACTACACGAAAGATTAGGATAAACTATATGTATAATGATATTTTAAAAAATACTAAAAAACGCTTATTTATAAAATTAGCTACTATTAGCTTATTTAGTATAATGTTTTTCACCTATTTGATTATTTGGTTATGTTATCCACGCCTAGTTGTTTTAGACTTAGCTTTTATTGCCCAATTAGCTTTTACCATTGTTAGCATAATATTTATTTTCTGTTGTCTATTCATTTTAAATATGATTTTCAACATAGCAAATATAAAAGCCTTTTCCTTTCTTGATAAATATATCTTCAATTTTATCAATTTTCTTTTCCCTATTATCATACTCTGGGGAAAAATCTTCGGCATAGGACGACGTGAAATTGAACGTTCTTTTATTGCCTTAAATAACTATATACTCACACATAAAAATATCAAAGTAGAAGCTAAAGACTTATTAGTTATCTCCCCACACTGTCTACAACTAGCAACTTGCCCACACAAAATAACTCATGATATCAATAATTGTAAACATTGTAATCAATGTACTATTGGACCATTAATCGATATGGCAAATAGAATGGGTTTTCATTTCCGTGTGGCAACAGGTGGAACTTTAGCTCGTAAAATTGCCAAAGAACTTCGCCCTAAAATGTTATTAGCCATTGCTTGTGAACGTGATTTAACAAGTGGAATACAAGACGTATATCCTCTACCAGCCGCTGGGGTTTTAAATATTCGACCTAACGGTCCTTGTTATAATACTACTGTAGACTTAGAATTAGTCGAACAAACAATTAAACAATTTATTAAATAACAAAAAGTTGTAATCACTTGATTATATATCATTTGATTACAACTTTTTTATTTCTATTGTTTTTTAGCCATCAATTCAGCATACATATCGCTGATGGTTTTTCTGTATACAGGATGTAATTTATACGGAGCAATCTGCATTAATGGTTTTAATACAAAATCACGATTTTTCATATCTGGATGCGGAACTATCAAATCATCTTTACTTATAATATCATCATCATAAAAAATTATATCTAAGTCTAAAGTTCTAGGTCCCCAATGTATTTTACGTTCTCTACCTGCATGTTCCTCTACTTTTTGTAAAATCTGTAATAATTCATCTGCTGGTAAAAGTGTTTCTATCTTCATAACACCATTTAAAAATACATCTTGTTCCACATTTCCATATGGTTCTGTAACAATTTTATCTGAAATAGCTACTATATTTATCTGCGGTAAATTGCTCAAAGCTTCAATAGCTTCGTCTATAAATTTTTCTTTATCTCCTAAATTAGAGCCAAACGCTACAAAAGCTTCATGCCAACCACGTTCAATTTCTACAGATACGGACTCAAATTCCTTTTCGATAGGTGCATGTGGTTTTCTAATTTCTAATAAAATACTTTTTACTAATTTAAATTCCAATAATAATGCCTGTGCTAATTGTTCAGCTACAGTTTCAATCAAATCATAAGTATGCTTAGTCATAAAATCATGAATAAAATCGCATACTGTTCCATAATTAGTAGAAGCATCTAAATCGTCATTCATGCCAGCTTTTCTTGTATTTGTATATAATTCAGCATTAACATAAAAATACTGACCTTTTTCTTTTTCTTCATCATATACTCCATGATAAGCATATACTTCTAAATTATCAATGCGAATTATATCCATCAAAAATTACCTCCAGCATATTTTATAGCTTCTGCCATTTTTATAGCTCTTAAATTTTCTTTTATATCATGAACTCGTACAAAATCATAATCTGCTAACACTGCCATAATAGATGTAGTAATCGTACCTTCTACTCTCTCATCAGCAGGTAAATCCAAAGTCAATCCTACCACAGATTTTCTTGAAGCTCCTAATAATAAAGGAAAATTCAATTTGTGTAGACTAGATAAATTTTTTAACATAATTAAATTTTGTTCATATGTTTTAGCAAAACCAATACCAGGATCTAAAATTATCTTATCTTCTTTTATTCCAGCTTTTTGAGCAATATCTATAGTTTCTTGTAAATCCTCCACTACATCAGTCAAAAAATCTTTATAATTCATATCTTTACGATTATGCATCAAACAGCAAGCCACATCGTTTTCTGCTATAACTTTTGCTAAAATATCATCATATTTTAAGCCCCAAATATCATTAATTAAATCAGCACCTGCTTTTATTCCTTCTTTAGCTACATTTCCCTTATATGTATCTAAAGATATTGGCACATCAAACTCTTTTTTCAAATTTTCAATAACAGGAACAATACGTGATATTTCCTCATCATCACTCAAAAGTGTATATCCAGGTCTTGTTGACTCTCCGCCAACATCTATGATATCTACACCTTCTTTTATCATTTCTTGCGCATGAAATAAAGCTTTATCTAAAGAATTAAATCTACCGCCATCAGAAAATGAATCAGGTGTTACATTCAAAATTCCCATAATATAAGTATGTCTACCAAAATCAAACTCTCTACTACCAATTTTCATAAAAAATACCTCAAATAATTAATATTTTAATTTTAAATTTTTCTTTTCATCTTTCCAATTACAAATAGGCTCAACTTGACAACAAAAACAAGCCCTACTCATTTTATCAGCTCGATACAATAACCCATTTAAATTCTTTTCTTCACTAGTTTTACTATCTCTATGTTTTAAAATAGCTTCAATGATTTGATTTTTTTCTTCTACAGTGAAATCGCAATCATCTAAAATTAAAGGAGCAATTTGCGCACTAGATATTTCATGACCAATTCCTTGACGATATTGAATATGACGACCAATATCATGTAGTAAAGCTGTCGCATAAATCATATTATCACTAATTTTTAAATCTTCTTTTACATTTAAAATCATCATCAATCTAGCCACATCTAAAAAATTGACTCATGTCATGTCGGCAAAAAATACGATTTGTTTCCTCTTTAGCTATCTCTTTATAACATTTCTTAAATATTCTATGTCGTATAATCGTATTTTTACAATCAAAATTCATCTTCTTTGCTCCCTAAAATTCTAAAAAATACATATAAATCATTATAAAAGAAATCCTACAATTAAACAATAAAAAAACGACTTCTACTCAAATTATCATAGAAGTCGTTTTTTATTACACTAATTATTTATTTAATTTCGCAGTGATAATACGACGAGCAAATTCAATAATTAAGAGAATATTTACTAATAAACCGAGCCATTGAGCTGTATCACCAAAGCTATCGCCTACCATACGAAGTGGAGCTTCACTACCACCAGATGTTACAGAAACAACGATAATACCAGCAAGTAATACACCCATTAAGGATTCACCAACAATCATACCAGAAGCAAATAAGATACCACGACGATTGCATGTATCTACATCATCAACAACATTTTGAGGACTGCGAACTTCTGCACGTTTACGTAAATAACGATTTACTACATAAGAAAGTACAGCACCTACTACAAGTGGCATCTGTAAAGTTGGTGGAAGATATATACCCATACCTACAGCAAGAGGTGGTAAACTAAGATTTTTTGTAGATTTTTTCAAGAGTACATCAATGATGATAATGATAATACCAAAGATTACACCATAAAGAATATATGACCAATCCATGCTATTATTGAAAATACCCTTAGCAATTGTTGCCATCAAAGTAGCCTGTGGAGCAGACAATACCTGATTTACATCCATATCAGGACGTGGCATTGCACCTGGGAAACCATACGCTTCATAAAGTAAGTTAAGTACAGGAGCAATAGCGATTGCGCCAGCGATACAACCAATTAATAAAGCTACCTGCTGTTTCCATGGAGTTGCACCAACAAGTAAACCAGTTTTTAAATCCTGTAAATTATCATTAGAAATAGCAGCAATACTTGTAATAACACTTGTGATAAAAATAGCAAATGCAGTAGCAAATAAAGTGCCATATTCAGAGCTGAATAAACCTGCAAGATTACCTAATGCTAATACTACAAGAGAGGAAACGATAATACCTAAAATACCAATACCAGAAATTGGACTAGAAGAAGTACCGATAAGACCTGCCATATAACCGCAAGCAGCAGCTACAAAGAAGCCCATACCTACAGCAACAATAATACCAACTACTATGTACAACAAAGTCATACCTGTAGATAAATTGCCCCCAGCTAAGAAGGAATAGAATACACCTATTAAACCGATAATAATTAATACGAATACAATACCAATGCTTTTTGGTGTCATATCTGTATCCATACGATGTAAATTATCATTAGATACATTATTATCAGATACAGCTTTAATAGACATTCTAATACCATCTAAAATAGGTCTTAATAAAGTAATCAAAGTCCAAATAGCAGCAATACCAATTGTGCCTGCACCCATAAAACGAATTTTAGAAGACCAAATACTAGTAGCTACTTCACCAATAGCCACACCAGCTGGAATGTCAGATATAGACATAAAATATGGTACAAAACCTAACCAAGTAACAACTAAACCAAATAAAATTGCTAAACCACTAGCAAGACCAATAAGGTAACCTGCACCTAATAAAGCAGGAGAAAAACCTAATGGAAGACAAGTTACTACATTTTTGCTCAAATGAATCCAATTCATCATTTCAGCGGAAAGATATCCAAATCCACTAGAAAATAAATTGATAAGTGCAGCGATAACACCACCACTTACAATATCTTTCATGCCAGTAACGCCTTTTTTCTCGCTAACACTAGCACTACCAACTTTTAAAATTTCAGCAGCAGCACGACCTTCTGGATAAGGCAAATCTGTATTAACTACCATTGCACGACGAAGTGGAATAGTGAATAATACCCCTAAGCAACCACCACATGCACAAATCATTAAAGTTTGCCAAAATTGGAAGCCTTGCCAATAACCAATCATCAATAAACCAGGAATAACGAAAATTACTGCGGATAATGTACCAGCAGCAGATGCTTGAGTCTGTACAAGGTTATTTTCTAAGATATTAGAATCCTTGCACATACGCAAGATAGCCATAGAAATAATTGCAGCTGGAATAGCAGAAGAAAATGTAAGTCCTACTTTCAATCCTAGATACACGTTAGATGCAGTAAATACTATTGTTATAAATAAACCAAGTATAACCCCTCTAAGTGTAAGTTCAGGCAATTTTAATTCATGGCTCATGAAATCATGATTTTTCATAAATAAAATCTCCTTTTTTATAAAATCATGATATATTGTACAATAGTATTGTACAAAGTGCAATACTAAATACACATTAAAAACATTTTTATTTTTACATAAATTACGTAAAAAGCTCTTGTTTTTTACTAAAATTTTATATAAAGCAAACAAAAATCTAATAAATACAGATTATTTTCTTAGAAATTATATTTTTATTTATCATAATGTCCATATTAAGAAGAAAATACCAATTTCACAAGTTAACAATTTATTTATATCCATTAACAGCATAAACTTAATGTAAAGTTATATTTTACAATCTAGTACTCTGTTAAAAGACATTCTTGTTTTATTATGTTTTAGTAATACTTTAAATTTATTATCGAAAAAAATGAAAAAATATGCATTTATTATTAAAGTTATTTTATTGCTATTAAAAATAAAAAACTCCCCATAAAATCTAAAAAATAAAATTCTATGGGAAGTTTTCCTAAAATAATTATTTAACTTCTTTATATTTATCAATCTGTTGATTTAATAATTCAATATCATCAAAATAATTTATTTTCATAGCATCTTTTACTTCATGCAATGTTTGTTGAGCCACTTCACGAGCTACTTCAGAACCTTCTTTTAAAATCTGATATACATAAGCAATATCTTTTTGATATTCTTTACGACGATTTCTAATTGGTTCAAATTCTTCTTGTAATACAGCATTCAAGAATTTTTTAACTTTAACATCACCAAGACCACCACGTTGATAATGAGCTTTTAATTCATCTAAATTATTATAATCAGGTAAATATTTAGCAAAATGTTCATCTTTGCAGAATGCATCTAAGTAAATAAATACTGTATTACCTTCTATTTTTCCTGGGTCAGAAACTTTGATATGGTCAGGGTCTGTATACATGCTCATTACTTTTTGTTTAATGACATCAGCTTCATCAGATAAATAAATGCAGTTTCCTAAGGATTTACTCATTTTAGCTTTACCATCAATACCAGGAAGACGCAAACAAGCTTTATTATCTGGAAGTAAGATATCCGGTTCTACTAAAGTTTCTGTATTATACAACATATTAAAACGACGAACAATTTCTCTTGTCTGTTCAATCATTGGCTCTTGGTCTTCACCAACTGGTACAGTTGTTGCTTTAAAAGCTGTAATATCAGAAGCCTGACTTACTGGATAAGCCAAAAAGCCAACAGGAATACTTGCTTCAAAATTACGCATTTGAATTTCAGATTTAACTGTAGGATTTCTCTGTAAACGAGATACAGTAACAAGGTTCATATAATAACATGTTAATTCACAAAGCTGTGGAATTTGTGATTGCACAAAAATTGTGGATTTTTTTAGGGTCAATGCCACAAGCTAAATAATCCAAAGCTACTTCTAATACATTCTGACGAACTTTTTCTGGATTATCTGCATTATCTGTAAGTGCTTGAGCATCAGCAATCATAATGAAAATCTTTTCAAATTCTCCAGAGTTTTGCAATTCTACACGTCTTTTTAAAGAACCTACATAATGACCAATATGTAAACGACCAGTAGGTCTATCTCCTGTTAAAATAATTTTACCCATAATTAACCTCCGCAATCTATTACTAATAAACTTTATTATTAATATTTATATATTTAATATAATATAGATTTAAATCTCTTTTGTAAATATCAATTTAATTAAGTACTTATTTTTCTTCATTATTATATATCCTTGATAAAGAAATTTTATATTATAATATAAGTAAATACTATTCATATTGGAGATGATTTTATGGCTAGAAATTTACCTCAACAATTGCGTTATGACAAATTAGGCCCTAATGTAGTAAAAGCTCTAACTAAACGTCATTTTGAAGCTTATTACTGTAGCACCAAAGAAGAAGCTTTAGCCCAAGCAATTAAATTAATCCCTGAAAAAGATGTTGTTTCATGGGGAGGCTCTATTTCTATTGATGAAATTAATTTATTATCCTATGTAAAAGAACATTATCAAGTAATCGACCGCGATAGTGCCAAATCACCAGAAGAACGACTTGACCTCATGCGTAAAGCTCTACTTTGTGATACTTTCCTTATGAGCGCTAATGCTATCAGTGAAGATGGTCAATTAGTAAATATCGACGGTAACGGCAATCGTGTTGCTGCCATGATTTATGGACCTAAAAATGTAATTATAATTGCCGGTATGAATAAAGTAGTAAAAACTCTAGATGATGCTTATGCTCGTGCTAGGAATACAGCTGCTCCTAGCGTTGTGCAACGTTTTCCTAATGCTAAAACACCATGTAATCAAACTGGTGCTTGTCATGATTGCTTATCTAGTGATAGTTGCTGTGCTTATATGGTTACTACTCGCATTTGTCGTCCAGCAAAAAAAATAAAAGTTATCCTAGTAGGCGAAAATCTAGGCTTATAATAAAAAGCTCTCAGAATATCTGAGAGCTTTCTTCATCTTTGTGATATAACTAAGCCAACAATAGCTAATATCATACCTATTAATTTATATAAAGTTATTGGCTCATTTAATACTAAATAAGCAGTAATTACTGTTACCACTGGACAAGCATATATATATACTGTAGTCTTTACCACACCTAAATACTTTGTAGCGAAATTCCATGTCAAAAAACAAATTGCTGAAGCGCCAATTCCTAAATACAACATATTTGCTAAATTTACTGGTTCCAATAAATAAATTAAATCAATATTAAAACCCATAAAAATAACTGGTGGTATCATTAAAATTACGCCATAAAGAAAAATTTCTCTTGTGATAACTATCATATCATAGCCAAATGCACAAATTTTCTTTAATACTACAGCATAAACAGCCCATAAAACAGCAGCTCCTAAAGCTAAGATATCGCCTTTAGGATTGATATTTAAACTACTTTCTTCTAGGGCAATAAATACTATACCTATCATTGAAATTATAAATCCTACAATAAAAGGCCCTGCTATTACATGTTTTCGCAATGTAAAACTAGCTAAAATAGCAGCAAAAAAATGGAGCTGTTGATGAAATAATTCCAACATTTGAAGCATACGTATATGTCAATGCAATATTTTCCATCAAATAATATAAAGTAATTCCTGATAATGCTGCCACTACCAAATATAAACGATGTTCTTCATGCCTTAACTTCAAAGGTTCTGGTCTGATTATATATAAAATACTAAGACCGATTACAAACCTTGTTAATAATATCTCAATTGGCGAAAAATCTACTAATAATATTTTAGTGGATATAAATGTTGTTCCCCAACAGATGATTGTAAATAGTGCCAATAAATGACCTTTCATCGCTACTCCCATTAGTAAAGCCCCTTTTACATTAAATTTTGTTCTATATATTTCAAACAATACGCTTTATTTTCTAAAATTTTATAAATAGTATTATCGTATAAATACCTATCATGTTCTTGATTATAAAAAGCTTTACCTGTTTGAGTTTCTTTTATTAACCAACCTTGTTTTTCCATAAATATATAAAACTCTACTTTAGTTTTTATATTTAATTTATTTATATTATCAATTGTTTTTATTAAATTCTCTATCAAATTATAAAATCCTTGTTTTTTTTCGGATAAATATATTTTTTTATCTAAATCATATTGAAGAGTTTTTCCCCATATCATTTCAATATTACTACGTAGAATTTTATCATCACGAAAAGTTTTAGCTAAAGTTTTATCACTAACTTTTCTGTTTTCATCAATATAATTAAAGATAAAATCTTTCTTTAAACGTTCATGCTCCAGTTTTATGCCAACTTTTAATAATTCCTGCTCAAAATATTTAAAGTCTTTATTTCTACTTTTATTTAAAATAGCTATTATTTTATCATAAACTATTTTCTGCCACGTTAAATCTCTAAATTGTTCTCTTAAAAAGCTATATTTTTTACGCATATTATATTCATGATTTTTATTTTGAGCAAATATATCTCTTTCAATAACTGATAAATTATATTCTCTGCATAATTCGTCAGAACTATATTTTAATTTTTCTAAAGTTTTATTGGCATGTATTTCTATTGTTTTTTCCTGTTATAGCATTTACTGAATTGATGATAAAGTGATTATGTATATGTTCTGTATCTAAATGAGTACATATACATACTTCAAAACCATCTTGAGCAAAATTTTGCATTGCCCATTTTTTTCCTATTTCATGGGCTTTTTCTGGAGTTATTTCATTTGGCTTAAATGATTGCTGAAAATGTTTATACATTTCACTGTTTCTATTATCTATTGCTTTTCGATATAGCTCTTTTGTTGCTATCATTGTATCATATATATTTTTTAATGAACCCCAACAATTCAACGGAGTTATTAATTTTTCCCTGTTATTGTTGTTATTTTTCTTCATTAGCAATATAATTTAGAGCTGATTTTAGACTTGCTTTTGTTTTTCCTGCTTTAACGACTTTAATAATTGCCAAAATTCATCACATCCTTGCTGGATTTCTTGTAGGAGTTTTTC
>ENA-OQET01000882-OQET01000882.1-human-gut-metagenome-genome-assembly--contig:-NODE-882-length-14745-cov-4.717198_pt1 | contig 14745 bp, 13 predicted proteins | sample MGYA00242800_ERZ504645 | MGnify/ENA primary metagenome ERZ504645 (study PRJEB26092, sample SAMD00036308) | human gut metagenome | host: Homo sapiens | study: EMG produced TPA metagenomics assembly of... | reverse complement strand
GAAATAATCAAGAGTTCCTTCCGGGAGAAGGAGACGATAACCGTTTGTTTCCATTATATTTTATTTTTATTCTTGTAGGCAAAGATAATATTTATTGAATTAACCCCTCAAGTTTTTACGTTGATCCAGTTTGGTATATTTCTCCATTGGGGAATTTACAGTATGTTTGGGCAAGGAGAGTGGTATATGCATAATGCCGATATTGATTGTCACGAATATGCTAAGGTTGCATCAGGCTTTTACCCTTCACGCTTCAATGCACACGATTGGGTTGCAGCTATAAAGGCTTCTGGAGCTAAATATATTTGCTTCACCTCTCGTCATCATGACGGATTTTCCATGTTTGATACTAAATATTCTGATTATAATGTTGTAGATGCTACACCTTTTAAGCGGGATATTATTAAAGAATTGGCGGAGGAGTGTCAGAAACAGGGAATAAAATTGCATCTGTATTATTCACACTTGGATTGGAGTAGAGAGGATTATTATCCTTTAGGTAGAACTGGCCATGGAACTGGACGTACCTCCCATGGCGAATGGAGTACATACTATCAGTTCATGAATAACCAGTTGACTGAGTTACTGACCAATTATGGGCCGATAGGAGCTATTTGGTTTGACGGTTTATGGGATCAGCCAGACGATTTTAATTGGGGACTGGATAAACAGTATGCTTTGATTCATAAATTACAACCTGCTTGTTTGATCGGAAACAATCATCACAAATCTCCTTTCCCAGGAGAAGATTTTCAGATGTTTGAACGTGATCTTCCCGGAGAAAATAAAGCTGGACTTTCTGGTCAGTCTATCAGTACTTTGCCATTGGAAACTTGTGAAACAATGAATGGTATGTGGGGATATAAGATCAAAGATCAGAATTATAAGTCTGTTAATGAGTTGATTCATCTGTTGGTGCGTGCTGCCGGAAAAGGAGCCAATTTATTGATGAATATTGGCCCTCAGCCTAATGGAGAATTACCCGCAGTAGCTGTTGAACGTTTGAAAGGAGTAGGTGAGTGGATGTCGAAGTATGGAGAAACAATTTACGGTTCTACTTCCGGCAATGTTGTTACAGCTTCTTGGGGAACTACTACCAGAAAAGGAAACACACTCTATATACATATTTTATCACAGAAGATGCCTGAATTTGTTACTTTGCCATTGAACGAAAAGGTGATATCTGCTACCTTGTTTGATACGGGAGAAAAGGTAAAATATGAAAAAATTCAGGGAGGTATAGTTCTGCATACAGCCAATTTGAAACCTTCGGTAGACTGCATAATATCACTTAAGTTGAAGTAAAATGTATAGGAAATGATTTTTCTTGTTTATCTTTACAAAAAGAAATAAAAGTGATGTTATGGTAATAAAAACAATTTTAGATACAGACTTGTATAAGTTTACTACTTCATATGCATATATAAAACTCTTTCCTTATGCATTAGGTACGTTTACTTTTAAAGATAGAGATGAAACAGAATATACAGAAGGTTTCCTGGAAGCATTGAAAAACGAGATTCATAATCTGTCACTGGTTGCATTGCGTAAAGAGGAACTGGAGTATATGTATACACATTGTCGTTTCCTGCCGCATGTTTACTGTGAGTGGCTGTCTTCTTTCCGTTTTGATCCTGAAAAGATAGAAGTGTATCTGGACGAAGAACACCATTTGCATATCGAAGTTACAGACTACCTCTATAAAGTGACACTTTATGAAGTTCCTTTGCTGGCTATTGTTTCTGAGATAAAAAACCAGTTCCTGAACCGGATACCGGATAAAGAATCAATTATAGCTAAGTTGGCTGGGAAAGTTGAATTATCCAATGAGCATCAGATGCCGTTCTCAGAATTTGGAACACGTCGTCGTTTCTCATTTGATGTACACGATATTGTTGTCGCTTATCTGAAAGAACATGCTCGTTATTGTACCGGAACGTCAAACTGCTATCTTGCTATGAAATATGACATGCGTCCGATGGGAACCCATCCGCATGAATGGTTTATGTTCCATGGAGCACAGTTCGGTTATAAGCATGCCAATTATATGGCTTTGGAAAACTGGGTGAATGTATATGACGGAGATTTGGGAACAGCTCTTTCGGATACATATACTTCCGATTCATTTTTGTCGAACTTTAGTCGGAAGCAGGCAAAGCTTTTCGATGGAGTGCGATGCGATTCAGGAGATGAATTTGAATTTATTGACCGCTTGATTGCCAGGTATAAAGAACTGGGTATTGATCCGCGGACGAAAACAATTATTTTCAGCAATGCACTTGACTTTGAGAAGGCTTTGCATCTTTTCGATTATTGTAAAGGCAAGATAAACTGTTCTTTCGGTATCGGAACGAATCTTACAAATGATACGGGATATCATCCGTCAAATATTGTTATGAAATTATCCCGTTGTAAGATGAATCACAACCAGGAATGGAGAGAATGTGTTAAACTGTCAGATGATATGGGAAAACACATGGGAAGTAACGCTGAAGTCGAAGCATGCTTGTATGAATTACGCTTAAAATAGTATGCTAAATACTAATTTGTTGCTAAAATGAATAAAAAACTTTCATTTTATTTTGTATTGTCGAAATATTCTCTACCTTTGCAAGCGTTTAGAACAAGTAACAGATAATTATGAATACATTTCTTATACATATTTTGCTAGGCGGTATTATTATTCTATTGGTGAAACCAGTGGGAAGTGAGCCGTGTGCATGACGGTATAAGATTTATGATATAAAGCCTTTCTCACTTCTGGTGCGAAAGGCTTTTTCTTTAAAATGAAACAATAAAAGATATACGTTTATGAGTGACAGATTATTTATTTTTGATACGACATTGCGCGACGGAGAACAAGTTCCCGGATGTCAGTTGAATACAGTCGAGAAAATTCAGGTTGCCAAGCAACTCGAAGCTTTGGGAGTGGATGTAATTGAGGCAGGATTTCCTATTTCAAGTCCGGGAGATTTTAATTCGGTAATTGAGATTTCAAAGGCTGTAACCTGGCCTACTATCTGTGCACTGACTCGTGCCGTACAAAAAGATATCGACGTTGCAGCCGAAGCTTTGAAGTATGCCAAACACAAACGTATTCATACAGGAATCGGAACTTCAGATTCTCATATCAAATATAAATTCAATTCTACCCGCGAGGAAATTATAGAGCGTGCGGTTGCTGCCGTAAAATATGCTCGCCGATATGTAGACGATGTAGAGTTTTATGCTGAAGACGCAGGTCGTACAGACAATGAATATCTGGCTCGTGTGGTGGAAGCTGTTATTAAGGCAGGGGCAACAGTAGTGAATATTCCGGATACAACGGGATACTGTTTGCCCGATGAATATGGTGCAAAGATCAAATATCTGGTTGACCATGTAGACGGTATCGACAAAGCCATTATTTCTACCCACTGTCATAACGATTTAGGTATGGCAACAGCCAACACTATCAGCGGTGTGTTGAATGGAGCTCGTCAGGTAGAAGTTACCATCAACGGTATCGGTGAGCGTGCCGGAAATACTTCACTGGAAGAAGTTGCCATGATTTTACGTTGTCATAATGACATTGACATTGACACAAATATTAATACTCAGAAAATCTATCCTACCAGCCGCATGGTTTCTAGCCTGATGAATATGCCGGTTCAGCCCAATAAGGCTATTGTAGGAAGAAATGCTTTTGCACACTCTTCAGGTATTCATCAGGATGGTGTATTGAAGAATGTACAGACTTATGAAATTATCGATCCGAAAGATGTTGGTATCGACGATAATGCAATTGTACTGACAGCCCGCAGCGGTCGTGCAGCGTTGAAACACCGTTTGCATGTACTGGGTGTAGAAATGAATCAGGAAAAACTGGACAAAGTGTACGAAGACTTCCTGAAACTGGCTGATAAGAAGAAAGATATCACCGATGATGATATTCTCGTACTTGCCGGAGCCGACCGCAATGTAAACCATCACATTAAGCTGGAATATCTTCAAGTCACCAGCGGTGTCGGAGTACGTTCGGTTGCCAGTCTGGGACTTAACATCTCCGGTGAACACTTTGAAGCTGCTGCAACGGGTAACGGTCCGGTAGACGCAGCCATCAAGGCAGTAAAACAGATTATTAAACGTCAGATGACCTTGAAGGAATTTACAATTCAGGCTATCAGCAAAGGTAGTGACGATGTTGGTAAAGTTCACATGCAGGTGGAATATGACGGACAGATGTATTATGGTTTCGGAGCAAATACCGACATCATTGCAGCATCAGTAGAAGCTTATATAGATTGTATCAATAAATTCAGAAAATAACTAAATGAGATTTTAAGTATGGCTAATACATTATTCGACAAGATATGGGATGCACACGTGGTGCAGAAGGTGGACGAAGGACCTACCCAGTTGTATATCGATCGTCTTTATTGCCATGAGGTGACCAGTCCTCAGGCTTTTGCGGGAATGCGTGCCCGTGGATTGAAATGTTTCCGTCCGGAAAAGATTTACTGCATGCCCGACCATAATACTCCGACACACGATCAGGATAAGCCTATCGAAGATCCGGTTTCGCGTACGCAGGTAGATACGCTTGCCAAAAATGCTGCCGATTTCGGACTGACTCATTTCGGTATGATGAACAAGAAGAATGGTATCATTCATGTGGTAGGTCCGGAAAGAGGACTTACTTTGCCGGGAATGACCATCGTATGTGGTGACTCACATACGTCTACTCACGGAGCGATGGGAGCAGTTGCTTTCGGTATCGGAACCAGTGAAGTAGAAATGGTAATGGCTTCTCAATGTATTCTTCAGGCTCGCCCCAAGACCATGCGTATTACCATCGACGGAAAACTGGGCAAAGGTGTGACAGCCAAGGATGTGGCACTTTATATGATGTCGAAAATGACAACAAGCGGTGCAACCGGATATTTTGTGGAATATGCAGGAGAAGCTATTCGCAGCCTGACCATGGAAGGACGTCTTACTTTGTGTAACCTGAGTATCGAAATGGGAGCACGTGGAGGTATGATAGCTCCCGATGAAGTAACTTTTGAATATATCAAGGGACGTGAGTATGCGCCGAAGGGGGCTGAATGGGACAAGGCTCTCGCATACTGGAAAACGTTGAAGAGCGATGATGACGCAGTGTTCGATAAAGAAGTTCGTTACGATGCTGCCGATATTCAGCCGATGATTACTTATGGAACCAATCCGGGAATGGGAATGGCTGTTACCGATCATATCCCTACTACTGAAGGTATGAGTGATGTAGAGAAAGGCTCATTCGAAAAATCCATGCAGTATATGGGCTTTCAGGCAGGTGAATCTTTGCTTGGTAAGAAAGTGGACTATGTATTCCTCGGAGCATGTACAAACGGACGTATCGAAGACTTCCGTGCATTTGCCTCTATCGTAAAGGGACGTAAGAAAGCCGACAATATTACAGCATGGCTTGTTCCGGGTTCGTGGATGGTAGACGAGCAGATTCGTCAGGAAGGTTTGGATAAAGTTTTGGAAGAAGCCGGTTTCGAAATCCGTCAGCCAGGATGTTCGGCTTGTCTTGCCATGAATGATGACAAGATTCCGGCAGGAAAATATTCCGTATCTACCAGCAACCGAAATTTTGAAGGACGTCAGGGACCAGGTTCTCGCACCTTGCTTGCTAGTCCGCTGACTGCAGCCGCTGCTGCTGTGACCGGAGTAATAACCGACCCCAGAACACTTATGTAATTCGTAAAATTGTGCATCATTATGAAACAGAAATTCAACATCATAACAAGTACTTGTATTCCTTTGCCTTTGGAGAATGTGGATACAGACCAGATTATTCCGGCACGTTTCCTGAAAGCAACTACCCGCGATGAAAAACTTCTTTGGCGATAACCTCTTCCGCGACTGGCGTTTTAATCCCGGACGGTTCGCTGAATAAAGATTTTGTGCTGAACAATCCTACATATAGCGGACAGATTTTAGTTGCCGGTAAGAATTTCGGTAGTGGTTCCAGTCGTGAACATGCTGCATGGGCTATTGCCGGATATGGCTTTCGCGTAGTTGTATCGAGCTTCTTTGCCGATATTCATAAAAACAATGAACTGAACAATTTCGTATTGCCGGTAGTTGTCAGCGAGGCTTTCCTGAAAGAATTGTTCGATTCTATTTATTCCGATCCAAAAACAGAGGTCGAAGTCAATTTACCCGAACAGACCATAACCAATAAAGCGACAGGCAAGTCTGAAAAGTTTGAGATCAATGCATACAAGAAACATTGCCTGATGAACGGACTTGATGACATCGATTTTCTGGTAGAGAATAAAGATAAAATAGAGGCTTACGAAAAAGCTCGTAACTAATTAGATAAATTCAATGAACAATCATCCGAGAATAGAAATCATGGATACCACACTCCGCGACGGTGAACAGACCAGCGGAGTGTCATTCGTACCACATGAAAAATTAATGATAGCCCGTTTGCTGCTGGAAGACCTGAAGGTCGACCGTATTGAAATAGCTTCGGCACGTGTGTCCGAAGGAGAGGCGAAGGCAGTAAAAATGATTTGCGACTGGGCAGCTCGTCGGGGAATGTTATCTCGGGTAGAAGTGTTGGGCTTTGTCGACGGAAACATGTCTGTCGACTGGATTTACAATGCAGGATGCCGGGTTATCAATCTGCTGACAAAAGGATCTGAAAAACATTGTACGTTTCAGTTGAAGAAAACGTTAGACCAGCATTTGGCAGATATTCTGGGTGTAGTCCGTTATGCTCATGGAAAAGGAATGGATGTCAATGTATATCTGGAAGACTGGAGCAACGGAATCAAAGATTCTCCCGATTATGTGTTTGGCCTGGTAGATGGACTGAAAGATTGCGGAATAAAACGTTTCATGCTTCCCGATACCTTGGGGGTACTGAATCCGTTACAGGTAATCGAGTTCATGAGGAAGATGAAAAAACGCTATCCAGACTTGCATTTCGATTTTCATGCACATAATGAATTATGATTTGGCTGTAAGTAATGTGCTGGCTGCCGTACTGAGTGGAGTAAAAGGCTTGCATACTACTATCAACGGTTTGGGAGAGCGTGCCGGAAATGCACCGCTTGCCAGTGTACAAGCTATCTTGAAAGACCATTTCCATGCAATCACCAATATCGATGAAAGTCGTCTGAATGTAGTGAGCCGGCTGGTCGAATCGTATTCAGGAGTTACCATTCCGGCAAATAAACCGATAGTGGGCGACAGTGTCTTTACTCAGGTAGCCGGTGTACATGCCGATGGTGATAATAAAAATAACTTGTACTGCAATGACTTGCTTCCCGAGCGTTTTGGCAGAATACGCGAATATGCGTTAGGTAAAAATTCCGGAAAAGCAAATATCCGGAAAAATCTGGAGAGCCTGGGACTTGAGCTGGATGAAGAGTCGATGAAGAAAGTAACCGACCGTATCATCGAGCTTGGAGACCGCAAAGAGCAGGTCACACAAGAAGATTTGCCCTATATTATATCTGATGTGCTGAAGCACGATACAGCAGAAAATAAGGTAAAACTTTTGAGCTATTTTGTAACCTTGGCAAAAGGTCTTAAACCGATGGCTACATTGAGTATAGAGATCAACGGAAAGGTTTATCAGGAAAGCTCATCCGGCGACGGACAGTATGATGCCTTTGTACGGGCGTTGCGTAAAATTTACAAAGGAACACTGGAACGTACATTCCCGATGCTGGTCAACTATGCGGTAACAATTCCTCCCGGAGGACGTACCGATGCCTTTGTTCAGACAGTTATTACCTGGAATTACGGTGACAGAGAGTTCCGTACCCGTGGCTTTGATGCTGACCAGACAGAAGCAGCTATCAAAGCAACAATGAAGATGCTTAATATGATTGAAGATGAATATTCCAATTCGAATTGATTTTTTATCAAGTTAAATCATGAATAAAATGAAGTCTTGGCAAAGGTATATCCTGGTGTTTATCCTGTCGTTTACTTTGATTGTTTTTTTACGCAGGGTGATTCCTTGTGATGATATAAAAGATGGAAATTTATTGGTGAATTTGGTATTAGCATCTTTTCTGACTGGGTGTTTTATTATTATACATTATTTGTATAATATGTATAATAGAAGATTTAAAGATAAATAGACTATTTACTAAAGAATAAACAATAATTATGGATTTTAAGATAGCAGTGTTGGCTGGCGATGGAATCGGTCCTGAAATCTCTGTTCAGGGAGTAGATGTAATGTCGGCTGTATGTGAGAAATTTGGTCATAAGGTAAGTTACGAATATGCTTTGTGTGGTGCGGATGCAATTGATAAAGTAGGCGATCCGTTTCCGGAAGCAACTTATGAAATATGTAAGAATGCAGATGCGGTATTGTTTTCTGCCGTAGGTGATCCTAAATTCGACAATGACCCGACAGCAAAGGTCCGTCCGGAACAAGGATTGTTAGCCATGCGTAAGAAACTGGGACTGTTTGCCAATATCCGTCCGGTTCAGACATTCAAATGTCTGGTACACAAATCTCCGTTGAAGGCAGAACTTGTTGACGGTGCAGACTTCCTTTGCATCCGCGAGTTGACAGGAGGTATGTATTTCGGTGAGAAGTATCAGGACAACGATAAGGCTTACGATACAAATATGTATACACGTCCTGAGATTGAAAGAATATTGAAGGTAGGTTTTGAATATGCTATGAAGCGTCGCAAACACCTTACCGTAGTCGATAAGGCAAACGTACTTGCATCTTCTCGCTTGTGGCGTCAGATTGCTCAGGAAATGGCTCCTCAGTATCCGGAAGTTACTACAGACTATATGTTTGTTGACAATGCAGCTATGAAGATGATTCAGGAACCAAAGTTCTTCGATGTAATGGTGACAGAAAATACTTTCGGCGATATCCTTACAGACGAAGGATCAGTAATCAGTGGTTCTATGGGATTGCTTCCTTCAGCTTCTACAGGCGAAAGCACTCCGGTATTCGAACCTATACATGGTTCATGGCCGCAGGCTAAGGGGTTGAACATTGCCAATCCGCTGGCACAGATTCTGTCGGTGGCAATGCTTTTCGAATATTTCGATCTGAAAGAAGAAGGTGCACTGATCCGCAAGGCAGTAGATGCATCACTCGATGCTTATGTGCGTACTCCTGAAATTCAGGTAGAGGGACAGCCTAAATACGGAACCAAGGAAGTTGGTGCATGGGTGGTCGATTACATTAAAAAAGCATGACAGTAAGAATCGTATCAGCTATTGTTTGATACACAGAACCCCGAAAGTTTTTATGCTGACTTTCGGGGTTCTGTCTTTTTTATAGTTCGGATACGTTTGTTGCTGATGGATCGAGTCAGAATTTTTTAACTCGGATATGGCAGTAAGGTTCTCCTCCTGTCTTATCGTAATAGTGCTGATGATATTCTTCTCCTTCCCAGAACGTTGTGGCGGGAGTGAGTTTCGTATTCACCTCATATCCTTTTTCCCTCAGCAGGGCGATGACAGCTTCTGCCTCTTCTTTTTGCTTGTCATTCAGATAAAATATCTCGCTGCGATACTGCGGACCGATATCAGGACCTTGTCCGTCGGTCTGTGCCGGATCGTGAATCTCAAAAAAGAGTTTACACAGTTCTGTAAACGATGTTTGTTCTGCATCAAATTCTACCAGTGTTGCTTCTGCATGTCCGGTAGTGTGTGCCTTTACTTCTTCATAAGCCGGATGTTCCTTGTGTCCGCCTATGTAGCCTACTGTGGAGCGTACCACTCCTTTGGCATGTTCAAACTGATACTGTGCTCCCCAGAAACATCCGCAGGCAAATATAGCTTTTTCCAGTTTCATGATAGTTCTTGTTTATAATGATTGTTCAAACTTACAAAAACTTTTTAATATACATCCCACTCCACAGATTATTCCATTACCTTTGCTTTCGAATTTAATTAAAATTATATCCGGATGAAAAGAATACTCCTGTGTTTGATATGTATTTTCTCGTTGCTGGGCAGTAAGGCACAATCGTATAATGAACTGGTGGAAAAAGCTATGGACTATACTTTCAAGGATAGTCTGCAACAAGCTGAGGAACTCTTTCGCGAGGCTTTACGGCTCGATCCTTACAATGCCCGGAATGCGTTGCTTTTTTCTAACTTGGGAACCGTGCTGAAGCGTCAGGGAAAGATAGACGAAGCAATAGATTCATATACGATGGCACTGAATATTACTCCTTATGCAACTGCCATTCTGCTGAACCGTGCCACACTTTATATGGAAAAGAATCTGACGGAAAAAGCCTATCTGGACTATTGCAATGTAATCGATCTCTTGCCGAACGATAAGGAGGCTCGTCTGTTTCGTGCTTATATCTATATGAAACGGCGACAGTATAAGGAAGCACGCATCGACTATAATGTGATACTGGGATTAGATGCCAAACATAAGGCCGCTCGTCTGGGACTGGCTATGCTGGATCAGAAAGAAGGACGGTATATCGCGGCACGCGATGGTATGAACCTGCTTATCGAAGACTATCCGAAAGATGCTTCCCTATATAAGATGAGAGCTAATCTGGAACTGGAGCAGAACTTGCCCGATGCTGCCTTGCTCGATTTGGAAGAAGCCTTGAAACTGGATGCCCGTGATGCTGATACGCATGTGATGATGGGAGATATTTATTTACAGATGGAGAAGAAGCACGAGGCACGTGAGGCTTATGAGAAGGCTGTTTCGCTAGGTGTTCCTCGTATGGAACTGATGGAAAAATTGAAAAAGTGTAAGTAGTTGAAAAATAATAATTTATCTGTTTGCGAAAATTTTGCATGATATTTTTAAAAAACATGCAGAGATTTTCGGTAAAACGTCAGCATATTTTGGAAAAGATATGCTGACGTTTTATTATAATGAATCCCCATCTTTTTTATGTCAGATATGACGTGCGGTCAGATGGAGAAAATTTTTATTCGGACATTAACTTTTCAGGTTGTTTTGTCGGTAAAAATACTGGCAAATAGTTGTAGGGTTATCTGGTAAACTTCCGGATGACCTCAATAAAGTCTTTTCCGTATTTATCTCTTTTATATCACCGATACCACTTATTTCACCGAAAGCTTCTACCGTAGTAGGACGTGAAGAAGCCAGGAGATGGAGTGTCTTGTCCGAAAGAACAATGTAAGCTGGTATAGCCTGTTGGTCGGCAAGCTTCTTCCGTAACTGGCGAAGTTCTTCGAACAGCTGTTCGTCTTCGTTGTCGAATACCATAGGGGTAGGGAACAGTGCTTCTGTTGCAAGGGGCTGTTTTTGTTTTTTTCTCGTTCCTTTGGCAGCGTATTCTTCACGCTTAATAACTACTAGCAGGGCTCGTTCATGCCCGAACAGTACTTTTCTTCCAGCTTCGGTTATCTTTAGGTGGTTCTTTTCGTTGTAGGCAACCTCAAAATATCCCAAGTTCAGCATTTGCAGCAGATAATCCTGCCAGTCGCGTGCCGGAATATCCCGTCCTACGCCGTAAGTTTTCAGCTTATCGTATCCCCGTTCGATGATTTCCTGTGTAGCTGCACCTCTCAGAATATCTATCAGCGTATTGATAGATACTTGCTGGTCGGCACGTGCGATGCCGCTCAACGCCTTTTGTACAATAATTGTCCCATCGAAACGTTCGGGAGGATTACGGCACACGTCACAGTTACCGCAATCGTGATCCATTGTTTCACCGAAATAGTTCAGTAAGATTCGCCGACGGCAGATATCCGTTTCTGCATATTGCTGCATGCGGTTCAGTTTCTCCATATTGATTTCCTGCTGGTTGCTTTCGGCTGCAAATTTCGAGAGCAGGACGATGTCGCCGAAAGAGTAAAACAGCAGGGTGTCGCTGGGAAGTCCGTCGCGTCCGGCACGTCCAATTTCTTGGTAAAAACTTTCGATACTTTTAGGAAGGTTGTAGTGAATGACCCATCGTACGTTCGATTTGTCTATTCCCATGCCGAAAGCAATCGTTGCACAGACTACCTGAACACGGTCATTGATGAAATCATCCTGTGCAGCTTCGCGTGCGGCAGTACTGAGTCCGGCATGATAGACAGCAGTTGCGATACCATGCTCTTCCAGCATTTCCGCCACCTTTTCGGTTTTGCTGCGGCTCATGCAGTAAATGATTCCGCTTTCTCCGCGGTGTCGTGCAATGAAATCGAATATCGTACGCATTTTTTCTTTCTGCTGAAAACCTCGCTTGACGTCCAGACTCAGATTTGGACGGTCGAAAGAAGAAATGAAAATTTGAGGGTCTTTCATTGCCAGCTGTCTGATGATATCTTGTCGTGTAATTTTATCGGCCGTAGCAGTCAGTGCAACGACCGGAACATCCGGAAACTGCTGGCGAAGTATTTTCAACTGTGTATACTCCGGACGGAAATCATGCCCCCACTGTGAGATACAGTGTGCTTCGTCGATGGCGAACAATGAAATGCGGATATCCTTCAGCAGAAAGTTGACCTCGCCCATGAGTCTTTCCGGTGAGATATATAGCAGTTTGACCCTTCCCTGCCTGCATTCGAAACGGATATTGGCATCTGTGGTCTCATCGTTCGTGCTGTTCAGAGCACGGGCAATGATGCCGTTTGCCTGCAAGCTTTCCACTTGGTCTTTCATCAGCGATATCAGGGGAGAAACTACAATGGCAGTTCCTTCCATGAGCAGAGCCGGAAGCTGGTAGCAAATAGATTTTCCGCCTCCGGTAGGCATGAGTACAAGTGTATCTTTTTTATGTAAAATTTGAGTGATGATTTCTTCTTGCAGTGGCCTGAATTGAGTGTATCCGAAGTATGATTTCAGCGTTTTTAGTATCATTTTCTATATTTATGTAATTAGCGGGCAAAGATAGTTCAATCTTTTAAAATATCGGTTATCTTTTATTTTTAGCCTGTTTTAAATGTGAAAAAATGATATTCTAGAAAAATAAGCTCGTAAATATGTTGTAAAATACAAAAAGTCTTAGCAAATTTGTATAATTATAGTATTTCGGGGAGAAGAAACAACCATTATCTAAATATAAAGACAGATGAGAGAAGAGGACAAATTAATGACCGAGCAAGGTCAAGTTTTAGAAAAAAAGCCCTATAATCTTCGGGAGAGGAAGATAAAGGACGCACCTTACCGTAACATGATTCGTGCCGAACTGGCTGATGAATTGTATGACCGAATTATGAACATTATTGTTCTTCAGAAGAAATACAAGGATCCTAATTATTCGGCGAAAGATCTTGCGAAAGAACTTAAAACCAATACTCGTTACTTGTCGGCTGTCATCAATTCCCGCTTCGGAATGAACTATTCATGCCTGGTAAACGAGTACCGAATCAAGGACGCTTTGCATATGTTGATCGACAAGCGTTATGCGGAAAAGAATGTAGAAGAAATCAGTACAATGGTCGGTTTTGCCAACCGTCAGTCGTTTTATGCGGCTTTTTATAAGAATGTTGGCGAAACACCTAATAACTATAGAAGACGAAAACTGGAAAATAATAGGTAACGGTTAAAGAAAATAGAACTTATAAAAACAACAGATGTCATTCTAAACGGGAGAAAGTACATGCAAGGCTTTTCCGAGTATACTTTCTTTTCGTTTAGAATGACATTTAGTTTGAGGGCTTTTTATAAGTAGATAATGGATGGTTATAAAAAAGAAGAATATATATGTTGCAAGATTCATTTTCATATACAGTAGAACAGTTTGCAGATTTGCAGATTTTGCGTACCGGGTTCCCGGATTTGAAAAACTTGCCTTTACGGCGCAAGCAGTTGATTTATTATCTATCTCAGGCTGCTCTTGAAGGAAGAGATATATTGTTCGATCAGAACGGAAAAATACAACTTGCAGATTCGTCGTCTGCTGGAAAGCCGTTTATATACATTTCAAAAGGTGACTGTACCAGTGAGCAGTTTCTTGCACTGGAAGTCTATCTGAAACGTGTATGGTTTGCAAACGGTATTCATCATCATTATGCATGCGACAAGTTCGTACCGGCATTTACGTCTGATTACCTGGAAGAAGTTGTCAAAATCGCTGCCTGAAGAGGTGCTTCCGCTCGAAGAAGGTGAAACATGTCAGGCTATGTGCGATAAGCTGTTTCCGGTAATCTTCGATCCAAGCGTTATGCCCAAGCGGGTGAACCAGTCGGATGGGGAAGACCTGGTGCTCACTTCTGCTGCCAATTATTACGAAGGGGTTACTCAGCAGGAAGCAGAAGCCTTTTATGCAGCCCAAAAGAAAGCAGACGATCAGGAACCGATAATGTATGGTATGAACAGTCGTCTGGTAAAAGAAAACGGACACGTGTACGAACAGGTATGGAAAGTTGGAGGAATGTACTCGTCTGCCATTGAAAAAATTATTTCATGGTTGCAAAAAGCTGAAGATGTAGCAGAAAATGACGCACAGCGCGAAGTTATCCGTCTGTTGATAGAGTTTTATCGAACAGGAGATCTGAAACTGTTTGATGCTTATTCCATAGCCTGGCTGAAGGATACTGACTCGTTGGTGGATTTTGTGAATGGCTTTATCGAAAGCTACGGCGATCCGCTGGGAATGAAAGCAAGTTGGGAATCGATTGTCAACTTTAAGGATATGGAAGCTACTCACCGTACAGAAACCATCAGCAGTAATGCCCAGTGGTTTGAAGACCACTCGCCGGTAGATGCCCGCTTCAAGAAAACAGAAGTGAAAGGCGTTTCGGCAAAGGTTATTACAGCAGCTATTCTGGCCGGCGATTTAT
>ENA-OQET01000881-OQET01000881.1-human-gut-metagenome-genome-assembly--contig:-NODE-881-length-14758-cov-2.909781_pt1 | contig 14758 bp, 17 predicted proteins | sample MGYA00242800_ERZ504645 | MGnify/ENA primary metagenome ERZ504645 (study PRJEB26092, sample SAMD00036308) | human gut metagenome | host: Homo sapiens | study: EMG produced TPA metagenomics assembly of... | reverse complement strand
CAATAGTCGGCATCGGGATCATTCCGGCAAATGGCATCAGGACAACAAGTACGATGACCAGTGTGACGGAGTGGACTATTCCGGCAACGGGTGTACGTCCGCCGTTTTTGATATTGGCAGCAGTTCTTGCAATTGCACCTGTGGCAGGGATTCCTCCAAATAAAGCAGAAGCAATATTACCTGCACCCTGTGCAACCAGTTCCATGTCGGAACGGTGCTTCCCGTTGATCATTCCGTCTGCAACAACGCAGGAAAGAAGTGATTCGATGGCAGCAAGTACAGCAATGGTAAATGCATTTGGAATCGCATTCTGGACAATCTGTACATTAACCTCCGGCAGATGGAATGAAGGAAGGGAATTGCTGATCGTGTAAAGATTCCCAATCGTGGAGACCTTAAGCGGCAGGAATTGTACCATCAGGCTTCCGACAATAACGGCGATCAGCGATCCCGGAATTCTCTTTAAGAGCATCGGTGAGATGATCAGGATCGCGAGACTTACGATTCCGACGATTAAGGCATCTGTGTTTATCGTAGAGATATTTTCTGCAAATGCTTTGAAATTTTTCGGTCGTTTCGATTGGTTTTACGCCGTCGGGATAAGTTATGCCGAAGAAATCTTTCAATTGCCCGATCACGATCGTAACTGCAATTCCTGAAGTGAAGCCCGTTGTGATCGTATATGGAATGAATTTGATCAGGCTTCCAAAATGGCAGAATCCCATCAGGATCAGAAAGATACCTGCAAGGATGGTTGAAATCACAAGTCCGTCTAACCCGTCTTTTGCAATGATACCTGCAACGATAGTTGCAAATGCAGCAGTAGGTCCGGCAATCTGGACACTGCTTCCGCCAAGTGCAGAGATGACAAATCCTGCAACAATCGCAGTGAAGATTCCGGCTTCCGGTCCGACACCAGATGCAAGTGCAAGTGCTATGGACAGCGGAAGTGCAATGATTGCGACAATGATTCCTGCGGTCACATCTTTTACAAACTGGGAACGGTCGTAAGATTTCAGTGAAGTCAGTAACATTGGTTTTAATGAGTTCATGTGTTGATTTTACCCTCTCTCTCTTTTTTATTCCTCTAATTTATAAAAACAACAATTCAGTATAACATAGGAAGCAATTTGCAAAAACCGGGAACTGAGATGTTTATATTTATGTACAATTCCGGAAAAGCAAAATCTCCGGAAACATTATGTTAGATTAAGGAAAAGTATCGGGGAAAAGCTTGAAATTCATATTCTGAGCGTTTATAATATGTTGCGGGCAGTTATATGCCGCACAAAATAGTTAGAAAATAAATAATAAAATTCAAAGAAAAAGGCAGGTGAACAGAATGGACAGTTGCGATAGTCATGGGCGAAGTAGCAGCATAGGATGGGAACAAAAAAGTTTATTAAGCAACAGTCGGTTCTGTTGGATGTAAGTATCGCTGCGATATACATTATAGATTTCTTTTATTTCTTATCCTATTTCCCAATGAGTATGACAAGTGAATAGTAGCAGTCGTTGATGGAGGATATGATCGTTACATATCCTGCAGTGTATTTGTGGTGAAGAAAACCGGGCAATCTGTGCCATGGTTATATTTCACGTGAGGAAAAAAGGGTAGGAGGTAAAGGTATGGAAAATAAAGATTACACAGTTGAAATACTGGAAATCATCAGAAGCAATACATCACCGGGGATTATGAGAAGCAGACTGGAAGATTATCATGCGAATGACCTTGCTGAAGTATTTCCGCAGCTGAAGATCTCCGAAAGAAGAAAAATCTGTAGAATTCTAGATCTGGACATGCTTTCAGACATCTTTGAGCATATTGATGAACAGGCAGCAGCCGAATATCTGGATGAGATGGATATCAAGAAAGCAGCAGCAATCCTGTCTGCGATGGAGACAGATGCTGTAGTAGATGTTCTGCAGATGATGCCAAAGGAGAAGAAGAATCTTCTGATAGAATTAATGGATGACGATGCCAGAAAGGATATGGCAATCATCGCTTCCTTTGATGAGGATGAGATCGGAAGCAGAATGACGACGAACTGTATCATGATCCGTGAGAATCTGACGGTAAAACAGGCAATGAGCAGTCTGGTAGACCAGGCGGCAAAAAATGATAACATTTCTACGTTATTTATGGTAACGGAAGATAATACATTTTACGGAGCAATGGACCTGAAAGATCTGATCATTGCGAGAAGAGAATCCCCGCTGGAGGATCTGATCGCAACATCGTATCCATATGTATATGGTAATGAGCTGATCGATGACTGTATTGAGAGACTGAAAGATTATTCCGAGGATTCGATCCCGGTACTGGATAATGACAACAAGCTCCTAGGAGTCTCACATCCCAGAGCATGTAGACCTGGTCGATGATGAGATGGGTGAAGACTATGCGAAGTTCGCCGGTCTGACCGCAGAGGAAGATCTGAAGGAGCCGTTAAAGGAGAGTATCAAGAAGAGACTTCCATGGCTGCTGGTATTATTAGGTCTTGGAATGATCGTTTCATCTGTAGTCGGTCTATTTGAAGAAGTGGTAAGCCAGCTTACAATTATCATGTGCTTCCAATCCCTGATCCTGGATATGGCAGGTAACGTAGGTACCCAGTCACTGGCTGTAACAATCCGTGTGCTGATGGATGAGTCGCTGACCGGAAAGCAGAAGGCAGAGCTGGTATTTAAGGAAATGAAGATTGCATTCTCGAACGGTTCGATCCTGGGAATTCTGTCATTTGCGTTGATCGGACTTTACATTGCATTATTTAAAGGAAAGACGTTTGTATTCGCATATGCGGTATCCGGATGCATCGGAGTCTCACTGTTGCTGGCAATGGTGATCTCGGGAGCGGTCGGAACGCTGATCCCATTGTTCTTTAAGAAGATCCATGTAGATCCGGCGGTAGCGTCGGGACCACTTATCACAACGGTCAATGACCTTGTAGCGGTTATATCATATTATGGACTGAGCTGGATATTCCTGATCAATATGATGCATCTGGTTGGATAAATATAGAATAAATATGCAAGAAGTCATATATCAGATTATAATGGCATGAATTTGATATATGACTTTTTGTATATGTATTTATGGATATAGAGGGACATGATAAGTAATGTGATATATAAAAATATCATTTTGACAAAAATAAAGAAACAGGAATAAACGAACTAGAATTTGAAGGGGAAAGAATATTCGAGGTAACAGTATAATGGTAAAAATAGATCTGATCACCGGATTTTTAGGCTCCGGCAAGACAACATTTATAAAAAAATATGCAAAATATCTGATCGATAATGGAGTAAATATCGGAATACTGGAAAATGATTACGGTGCAGTCAACGTAGATATGATGCTGTTAAAAGATCTGGAAGGCGAGAACTGTGAACTGGAGATGATTGCCGGAGGATGTGATGCGGAATGCCACAGAAGACGTTTCCGCACAAAAACTGTCGCAATGGGAATGTGCGGCTATGACCGTGTGATCGTAGAGCCCCGTCGGGTATCTATGATGTGGATGAATTTTTTCGATGTATTACGGGATGATCCGATCGACAGATGGTATGAGATCGGGAACGTGATCACAGTTGTTGACGCAAAATTAGAACCGGAGCTGTCAGATCAAGCAGATTACCTTCTGGCATCCGAGGCGGCAAATGCAGGATGTATCGTACTCAGCAGAAGTCAGGAAGCAGAGGATGAAGAGATAGAAAATACCGTCGCACACCTGAATCATGCAATGGAAAAAGTACAGTGCAAGCGGAGATTCCAAAATGAGATTATAATAAAAGACTGGGAGACATTCGACAATACGGATTATGAAAAGCTGTTATCCTGCGGATATGTATCGGAGAATTATCGGAAAATGCATATCGAAGAGGGAGAGACATTCAAATCGCTGTATTTTATGAATCTGGATAAGACAAAGGATGAGATTACAGAAGCGGCAAAAAAAGTCCTGGAAGACGGAGAATGCGGCAAGGTATTCCGTGTCAAAGGATTCCTGAAAGATAAAGAAGAAAAATGGCTGGAATTAAACGCAACGCATCAGGAGATAAGGACTGCTCCGATTCCGGAAGGACAAGAGGTTGTGATCGTAATCGGAGAAGAGATGAATGAGGCGAAGATACGTGGGTATTTTTCCTGAAAAATTAATTTGTCAGAAATACAACGGGAATGTTAATAAAATAACTAAAAATATTTGTTGAAAAGACACAAGAATAATGCATAATGACGAAAAGAAAATAGAGAATAATTGTGTAGATTAGCTGAAAAGATGGAAAATGACTAAATGTCATTGAAATGATTTGTGCATCATGATATAGTAAATGCAGTTGAACAAGCAAGCTGAGATAGGAGAGCGAATTACAAAGTAATCAGACGATTACTTTTTAGGCGCACTCATTTTTTTTTGAAAAATAACCCAGGGTGTAATAGAATAAATGCAAAGCATAATAGTTTAGCAAAGTAGAATGAGGACAGATAAGATGAATCAGATATTTTATGATGCGGTTGGCAATAATCCGATTATTGCGGCTGTGAAGAACATGGAAGATATAGAAGTAAGTTGTACAATAGAAGAGATACAGGTGATTTTCATATTATTTGGAGATGTCTGTTCGATAGACAGGATTGTAAAGCGGGTGAAAGGTGCCGGAAAGGTTGCGATGGTACATGTAGATCTGATCAGCGGACTCAGCCCGAAAGAAATTTCAGTAGAATATCTGAAAGAACATACAGAAGCAGATGGAATCATATCAACAAAGCCGTCACTGATCAAGAAAGCAAAAGAACTTGGAATGTATACGGTTCTCAGATATTTTCTGCTGGACTCCATGGCATTTGAAAATATCAGACAGCAACAACATATGGTGAGACCGGATTTTATAGAAGTACTTCCGGGTGTGATGCCAAGAGTGATCAAACGGATCTGTGGTTCAGTGAAGACACCGATCATAGCAGGAGGATTGATCACAGATAAAGAAGACGTGATGGCTGCATTATCAGCCGGAGCAATTGCAGTATCATCAACCAATCATCAGGTATGGAAGATGTAATAACTGTAAAAGAAAAAACAGAATATTTAATTGCTTGAGGGAGCAATTTAAATAGAACGCATGCGAAAAAGTAACAAGTAAAATGAAACGAAAATCAGGAGGAAATGAATATGGCAAAATATGTAATGGCGTTGGATGCAGGAACTACCAGTAACAGATGTATTCTGTTTAATGAGAAAGGTGAGATGTGCAGTGTGGCACAGAGAGAATTCACACAGTATTTCCCAAAACCGGGCTGGGTAGAGCATGATGCAGATGAGATCTGGGCAAGTATGCTTGGTGTTGCGGTAGAAGCAATGAATATGATCAATGCAGAGGCAGAAGATATTGCAGCGATCGGTATCACAAACCAGCGTGAAACAACAATTGTCTGGGACAAAGAGACAGGAGAACCGGTACATCATGCGATCGTATGGCAGTGCCGAAGAACATCAGAATATTGTGATTCCTTAAAAGAAAAAGGATTAACAGATAAATTCCGTGAAAAAAACCGGACTGGTCATCGACGCATATTTCTCGGGAACAAAGGTAAAATGGATCCTTGATAATGTGCCGGGAGCAAGAGAAAGAGCAGAAAGAGGAGAATTATTATTTGGAACTGTTGAGACATGGCTGATCTGGAAACTGACGAAAGGTGCAGCACATGTGACAGATTATTCGAATGCATCACGTACAATGTTATTTAACATTAATACACTGGAGTGGGATGATGAGATTCTGGAAGAACTGGATATTCCAAAATGTATGTTACCGGAACCAAAACCATCAAGCTGCATCTACGGAGAGGCAGATCCGTCTTATCTTGGAGGTCCGATCCCAATCGCAGGAGCAGCAGGAGATCAGCAGTCAGCTTTATTCGGCCAGACATGTTTCAATGCAGGAGAAGCAAAGAATACATACGGAACAGGATGTTTCCTTCTGATGAATACAGGGGAAAAGCCGGTATTTTCTAAAAATGGTCTGGTTACAACCATCGCATGGGGATTAGACGGCAAAGTAAATTATGCGCTGGAAGGTTCGATCTTTGTAGCAGGAGCAGCGATCCAGTGGTTGAGAGATGAACTTCGTATTATTGATTCTGCACCGGATTCTGAATATATGGCAAAGAAAGTTAAAGATACGAATGGATGTTATGTAGTACCTGCATTTACAGGACTTGGAGCACCACACTGGGATCAGTATGCAAGAGGAACCATTGTAGGAATTACACGTGGAGTGAACAAATATCACATTATCCGCGCAACACTGGAATCACTGGCATATCAGGTAAATGATGTTCTTGTTGCAATGAAAGCAGATTCAGGAATCGATCTTGCTGCACTGAAGGTTGACGGCGGCGCAAGTGCCAACGATTTCCTGATGCAGACACAGGCGAATATCATCAACGCACCGGTAAACCGTCCGCAGTGTGTAGAGACAACGGCAATGGGAGCTGCTTATCTTGCAGGTCTTGCAGTCGGATACTGGGAAAGCAAAGAAGACGTGATCAAGAACTGGGCAATCGATCAGACGTTTGAGCCTAAGATTGATGATGAGCAGAGAAGCAAGATGATCAAAGGCTGGAACAAAGCTGTAAAATACGCTTACGGCTGGGCAAAAGAAGATTAAAAAACTGAATAAAGACAGATAGAAAAAGGGGGAATTTTCTATGTTACCTTATATTGCTGAATTTTTAGGGACAATGATACTGATTATTCTTGGTGATGGAGTGGTTGCGAATGTAAACCTTAATAAATCAGGAATGAAAGGTGGGGGAACAGTTCAGATTACCATCGCCTGGGGACTTGCAGTTATGCTGCCGGCATGTATATTTGGGGCTGCATCCGGAGCATCCTTTAATCCGGCACTGACACTGGCGCTGGCGATCGACGGAAGTTTTGCATGGTCTATGGTTCCGGGATATATTGCGGCGCAGTTTGCGGGAGCATTTGTGGGAGGCGCAGTTGTATATCTTCTGTTCAAAGGACAGTTTGATGCGACTGAAGATCAGGCAACCAAGCTGGGAGTATTCTGTACCGCACCATCGGTTCCGAATCTTGGTCTGAATATTTTCAGTGAGGCAGTTGGAACATTTATACTTGTATTTGCGATCAAAGGAATGGCAAATGTTCCGGAACTTACAGACGGACTTGGCAAATTTATCGTATTTGGAATCATCGTTTCTATAGGTATGTCACTCGGTGGTCTGACAGGATATGCAATCAATCCGGCAAGAGACCTTGGACCACGTCTGGCGCATGCAGTACTTCCGATCAAGGGAAAAGGCAGTTCAAACTGGGGATATGGAATCGTGACATTAACAGGTCCGGTGATAGGAGCTGTTGCTGCGGTATTGCTTTTTGGTGCTATTCCGTGGTAAAATAACAAAAAATAGAACAAGAGGCGTGAGAGAAGAGAGCCTGACAGGATAATCGCATATTCGTGATGCGTTTACTTGTCAGGCTCTTTTTTCAAAAAATCATACAGATATTAGATAAGGAGAGATAAAAATATGTATGATGTGATAATAATTGGAAGCGGAGTCTCAGGCTCTGCAGCAGCAAGGGAATTGTCCCGTTATAAAGTAAAGGTATGTGTATTAGAAAAAGAAGAAGAGTCTGCTGTGGAACGTCAAAAGCCAACAGTGGAATTGTACATGCAGGATATGATGCAAAAGAAGGATCATTGATGGCAAAGTTAAATGTCCGCGGAAATGCAATGATGGAGCAGTTATCGAAAGATCTGGATTTCCCGTTTCAGAGAGTCGGTTCGCTGGTAATCTGTCTGAGAGAAGAAGATATGGATAAATTGCAGGCATTGTATGACAGAGGAGTGGCAAATGGTGTTCCGGGACTTCAGATCCTGAACAGAGAAGAAGTGCTCGAGATGGAGCCGAATATTGTTGATAATGTATATGCGGCACTTTATGCACCATCAGCCGGAATCGTATGTCCATTTGGATTGAATATTGCGATGGCAGAAAATGCCTGTGAAAATGGTGTGGAATTCAAATTTGATACAAAAGTACAGAAATTGGGAAAAACAGGATGGTATCTGGGAAATTTACACAAATCAGGGTGTGTTCAAGACAAAATATGTGGTGAATGCGGCCGGCGTTTATGCAGACAAATTCCACAATATGGTCAGTGAAAAGAAGATACACATCACACCAAGAAGAGGTGATTATTGTCTGTTGGATAAAACAGCAGGCGCACATGTGAGCAAGACAATATTTGCTCTGCCAAATGAATTCGGAAAAGGAATTCTGGTTACACCGACTGCACACGGCAATCTCCTTCTTGGACCGACAGCGATCGATATAGAAGAAAAAGAAGGAACGAATACGACAAGAGAAGGACTGGATCAGGTACTTACAAAAGCAGGACAGAATGTAAAAGATATACCGATGCGTCAGGTAATTACTTCATTTGCAGGACTTCGTGCACATGAAGAAGGACATGAATTTATCATAGAAGAAGTAGAAAATGCGAAAGGATTTATTGACTGTGCAGGAATTGAATCTCCGGGACTTACCAGTAGTCCGGCAATCGGTGAGATGGTTGCGGGAATTTTGAAAGAAAAGCTTCATTTGGAAGAAAAAGAAAATTTCATTGCAACAAGAAAAGGAATCCTGGATCCAAACACTCTGACTAAAGAAGAAAGAGTGACATTGATCAAAGAGAAACCGGCATACGGTAATATTATCTGCCGATGTGAGATGATCACAGAAGGTGAGATTATCGATGCAATCCATAGACCACTTGGAGCAAAGTCATTAGACGGCGTAAAGCGCAGAACCAGAGCAGGTATGGGGCGGTGCCAGGCCGGTTTCTGTTCCCCTAGAACGATGGAGATACTGGCAAGAGAACTGGATATTCCGATGTCAGAGATCACGAAATCCGGCGGAAAATCCCAAATTATCACAGGAACGAATAAGGATCAGCTGTAATAGAAAAAGGAAGATAGATTATGAAAACATACGATATAGTAATTATTGGCGGAGGCCCGGCAGGACTTGCGGCAGCCGTATCAGCAAGAGAAAATGGGATCCAGGATATTCTGATTCTGGAAAGAGATAAAGAACTGGGTGGAATCCTGAATCAGTGTATTCATAATGGATTCGGTCTGCATACATTTAAGGAAGAACTGACAGGACCGGAATATGCCGGAAGATTCATCAAACAGGTAATGGATCTTGGCATCGAATACAAATTACATACGATGGTTATGGATATCAGCTCAGATAAAATCGTAACAGCGATGAACCGGGAAGAAGGATTATTTGAAATACAGGCAGGTGCAGTAATCCTGGCTATGGGATGCCGCGAACGTTCCAGAGGTGCATTGAACATTCCGGGGTATCGTCCGGCAGGCATTTACTCAGCAGGAACAGCGCAACGGTTGGTCAATATGGAAGGTTATATGCCGGGAAGAGAAGTTGTAATCTTAGGCTCTGGCGATATCGGGCTGATCATGGCAAGACGTATGACACTGGAAGGTGCAAAGGTCAAAGTTGTAGCAGAACTGATGCCGTATTCCGGTGGTTTAAAGCGTAATATTGTACAGTGCCTGAATGACTATGATATTCCTTTGAAATTAAGCCACACGGTTGTAGATATCAAAGGAAAAGAAAGAGTTGAAGGAATCACACTGGCAGAAGTGGACGGTAAAGGAAAGCCGATTCCGGGAACAGAAGAAGAATACACTTGTGATACGTTATTACTTTCCTGCGGACTGATTCCGGAAAATGAGATATCCAGAGGTATGGGCGTAGATATGAATCCTGTGACATCCGGACCGAAAGTCAATGAAAGCCTGGAGACTAATATCGAAGGTGTATTTGCATGTGGAAATGTACTGCATGTACATGACCTGGTGGATTTTGTGTCGGAAGAAGCGAAGACTGCGGGAAGAAATGCAGCAGAATATGTGAAGAACTTACAGGCAGATACCGACGATAGAGATAAGCATAGTAGGGAAGAGGCAGCGGAGATTGTATTGAATCCGGTAGAAGGCGTGCGTTATACAGTTCCAAGTACCATTAATCCGGTTCATATGGATGAGAATCTTACGGTGCGCTTCCGTGTGGGCGGTGTATACAAGAACTGTTATGTAAGTGTATATTTTGATGAAGAACGTGTGATACATAAGAAACGTCCGGTTGTTGCACCGGGAGAAATGGAGCAGATTAAGCTTACGAAAGAACAGCTTATGAAATATCCGGGTCTGAAGACAATTACAGTAAAGATAGAGGAGGCGTAGAGGATGGGAACAGTAACAACGAGAGAACTGACATGTATCGGCTGTCCGATGGGCTGCCCTCTGATCGTGACAATGGAAGCCGGTGAAGTGATCAGTGTAACAGGAAATACCTGCAAACGAGGAGACGTATATGCAAGAAAAGAAGTGACTAATCCGACCAGAATCGTAACTTCTACGGTAAGAGTATCCGGCGGTGATGCGGATATGGTATCGGTGAAGACAAAGGAAGATATTCCGAAAGGAAAAATCTTCGAATGTGTGAAAGCACTGAAGAGTGTGGAAGTTCCGGCACCGGTACATATCGGAGATGTACTGGTGAAGGATGTGGCCGGTACCGGTGTGGATATTGTGGCGACGAAAAATGTAGAATCTATATAAAATTTACAACCGCTACAAAATACATAATGGATATGAAATATACAAAATATGTGAAAATTTGCTATAATGGGTTCAGATTTAAAAAGATAAAAATGGAGAGATGATCGTGGAACCATATTATTATAGCAAGATGAACAAAGTACAGCAGGCAGCCTATCATGCAATTCGGCAGGGACTGCTTGAAATCTCAGATTCAATACAGATTCCAGGAATGGAGGCGGAGGAACTTTATAATGTATTCTTCCGCCTGCGTCTGGATCATCCGGAAATTTTCTGGGCAACCGGGTATAAGTACAAGTATTATCCGGATTCGCCCAATTTCATTTTTATCCCAGAATATTTATTTGATAAAAACAAAATAAAGGAACATCAGAAAGCACTGAAGTCCAGAGTAGAAAAGCTCGTAAGACCAGTAAAAGATAAATCCGAATGGGAAAAGGAAAAATATGTACATGATTTCATCTGTGCAAATGTACACTATGATAAATTAAAAAAGTCATATTCCCATGAGATCATCGGACCGCTCGGACAGGGTGTCGGGGTCTGTGAAGGAATTGCAAAATCAGTGAAAGTGCTGTGCGATGCACTCGGGATCTGGTGTATGATCGCAGTCTGCGGTAACAATCCGGAGAAAGGGATCAAATACCGTCATACTTGGAACATTGTGAGAATTGGTGGAAATTATTATCATCTGGATGCGACATTTGATAATACACTCGGAAATGACAAAAAAGAAATCCGCTACGACTATTTCAAACCTGGATGATAAAAGTATTTTCAGAGATCATGAGCCGCTGATCGCTCCGGCACCAAAAGTGCGAAGATGGGGACCGTTTCTATTATAAAGAAAAGAAATTGTCGTTTACAAAGACGGAAGATGTATATAAAGAGACATTACAGACCGCTAAAAAAAGGAAGAGTATTTACGTTTCACTGGCGGGGTGGTTATCTGACGAAAGCTGTTTTGGAAGAACTTCTGGAGCTGATTCAGAAAGCCGGAAAAGAAAAGCAGAAGAATGCAAGGATCAGTTTGAACTGGCCGCAGGCGGTATTGCGATTTGATTATGTAGAAGATCATGGGGAAGTGGAACCGGAAGTTGTGGTTGAAGAGGCAAATGAAGGAGAGAAAGAATAGTGGATGCATTTGTAATGTTGCAAGAGCTTCTGGAACAGGAACAGTTTGAGCTGATTTTTCCGGAGCGATCAATTTCAGGGCAACTGGATATCCGACTGGTATATCTGATGAATGATGCGGTGGAAAGCTTTCTTGTATTTCACAATGCCAGAATGACAGGGGAATACAGACCGGACTATGAAGGAGAGATATCGGCATCGATGAGTTTTGAAGATATGGAGTACATTCTTGTGGTCCATCAGGGAGATTCAGTCGTCACGATATTTTTCGAAGATCTGTTGACAGATGTCCATCTGTATGATTATGGGGAGATCGGACATTTCTGGATGAAGGATTATGAATATCTGCGGCAGCTGGAATACCGTCTGGCAATCATGAGAGACAAGTATGATTATCTGGGAGGGGAATACTGTACACCAGAGGAACGAAAGCTTGCGATGCTGGTGGATTTTCCGCCGCTTAATTACTGCTGTTATCCTGCAGTGCCGGAACAATACATCGTCCCAAGAGTAGAGCCATGGGTGCCGACAGAAGAAGCAATTGCAGTGATGGAGAAACTGGCCGCAGAGGCGGATGATAAAGGATTGCTGAAGATATTAAAGAACTACCGGAAACATCCAAAGCCATATATCGCAAAGAAAATTGCAGCAATGCTTCACCGGAATGCGCATGCAAAAGTGGTTGATCTGTTGGATGAAAAGTTGAGAAAAACAGTTTCAGGCTACAAGAAACGTTCATTTGGAGAAGAGATGGATGTAAGATGTCAGCAACTGATGCACAAGGTGGAAGAAAGAAGACAGCAATTGCAAAAGGAAGGAAAAGATTCTGTTATTTTAAGAGAAGAACCATTCGAGATTGCAAAAGACAGTATCGGTTATCAGATTCATCTGATGATCTGGGAGAAGGGAATCTTAAACAGGAAAGTGAAAATAGAGAGTTATTCGCTGGAAAAGAATAAAGAATAGTAGATGCTTGTCCGCATGCCAGTATTAAAAATGGGCATCCACACCGGATGCCCAAAAGGAAAAAAGTTATGAAAAAGAAAAATGATATATATAAACTCGGTTGTTGTCTTTTATTAAATAACCGAAGGATTTTTTAGGCGAAGCCAGATCAGATAAAAGTTGCTTCATATTTCTGATACCTGAGTGACTTCTTTGTTGTTGATAATTATATAATACATGGCAAATGTTTCTAATTTGTGTTATAAGGCTAAAGAAAATATGAAAAATCTTAAGATAATCTGTAGGAAATCTAAAGTGAGCAATAAGACTTCCGATAGAAGAGGTTGAGAAGGTGTTAGCACAGTAAAAGCCAAAAAATTATCCCTGTGTAACTGCTGCTCTCTGCTGAGTTTATTCAGCTTTCTGATAGATCAGGCGGCTATCACCGCTTTTCAATGTAGTATGCCCACAGCATGTGAAGCCTAATTTGGCGAGCAGATGCTGCATCGGGATATTATCATCGTGTGTATCAATCTTAATATTTGGAAACTGTTCATAAGCCCAGTTCAGGCAGAAGGTGGCAATGCCTTTCGTGTCCGGTGCTGTGGCAACTCTGTGAACAACGGCGTAAGGGCAGGAATTCAACCAGGAACCGTCAATGTTCAGATAATCGGGATCTTCTTCCGGATGAAAATAGAATACACCGCCAATCCGTTCCCGGTCATTTGCCCGGATGATACAGACATGTAAGCAGCCGGAACGGATGTCCTGTGTAGTCAGTTCTAACGGAGGATAGTTGTCCTTCCACTGGTCAGGGTTTCCATGTTCTTTCATATATTCCCGGGCATAGGCATAGATTGCAAGGATATCCGGGAGGTCATTCATTGTCGCTTTTCTGATCTGCATAAAAATCTCCTTTATATAAAGCGTTCGTTTATTTCGTAATTGTGGGAATATCTCGATACTCCGTTCCAGAATTCCCTTCATGTATGCAATCACAGTGCCGTAATTTGTGATTGGGATATCTGCATCATCGGCACATTTCAGGCGGTATTTCATCTCACGCTCGTTCAGCATACATCCACCACAATGGATGATCATCTTATAGCGGGTCAGATCCAGAGGAAATTCGGTTCCGCTGGTAAATTCAAAGGACACGTTTTTTCCGGTATATTCGCATACCCAGCGAGGCAGTTTGACAGTACCGATATCGTTACACTGACGATGGTGGGTGCAGCCTTCGCTGATCAGAATGGTATCTCCGTCTTCCAGTGTGTCTAATGCACGTGCGCCTCTGACAACTGTTTCCAGATTCCCCTTGTATCTTGCAAAAAGGATAGAAAATGAAGTTAAAAGGATATCAGAAGGTGTATCTTTGTCAACTTCTTTAAATGCCTGACTGTCGGTGATCACAAGCGCAGGTTTTTTGCCCAGTGAGTCCAGAGTACTCTTAAGTTCCGTCTCTTTTACCACAATGGCAGTTGTACCGGCATCGAGAAGATCACGGATCGTCTGCTGTTGCGGAAGAATCAGTCTTCCCTTTGGTGCCGCCGAGTCGATCGGAACCACCAGCACGACAAAATCCCCCGGGTTTTTACAAGATCACGCACAATGAATCTGGAAGAATCCTCAGAAGGAACCAGAGATCCGAGCCCGTTCCTTCAGTTCATGAATATGAAGATGTTCTGTGGTATTGGTCCACAGAATATTTTCCAGAGGAATCTTATATTTCAGGTGTGTGGATACGATCATTTCCTGGTGTACATGTTCGGATACCAGATCAGCTTTATTGAGGACGAGCAGGAGAGGGATTTTTTTTATCCTGTATACGTGTAAGAATTGCATTGTCCTGTGGGGTGATCGGTGGTCCATCAACTACAAGTGCAGCAATATCTGTCTTGTTCAAGACCTGATAGGCTTTCTGGATACGAAGTTTTTCCGAGTTCTCCTGTGTCATCGAGACCTGGTAGTGTCAATCATGACAACCGGACCAAGC